>RCNF010001130.1_pt1 | contig 13993 bp, 14 predicted proteins | sample 2041311 | NCBI WGS metagenome assembly RCNF01 (sample SAMN09708228, study PRJNA481090) | Marine sediment metagenome, whole genome shotgun sequencing project. | biome: marine sediment; feature: ocean; material: sediment; isolation source: Sewage treatment plant 2 marine sediment (STP2) ... | reverse complement strand
TAGCAGCATTTTTAATAATGTCTTCCACAGCATTATCATTACCGAACTTTATATTATTTTTAATGGTGTCAGAAAATAAAAAGGCTTCTTGAGGAACAAATCCGATATTTTCTCGCAGGTCATTTAAATTTATATCTTTAATGTGTTTGTTGTCAATTAAAACTTCGCCAATTTTAATATCATATAATCTAGCTATTATATTTGCAATTGTAGATTTTCCGGAACCAGTTTTACCCAAAATTGCCAGTGTTTTACCTTTCTCAATAGAAAAACTAATGTTTTTTAAAGCTTCAATATTTGTATCATCATAAGTAAAAGATACATTTTTAAATTCAATTTTACCTTCAATCGAGGTAGGATTACCGATTAAATTCTGAACTTCCGGTTCGACTTTTAAAAACTCATTAATTCTTTTTTGAGAAGCTTCCGCCTGTTGAACAATTGAAGTCACCCATCCTACTACCGCAACAGGCCATGTTAACATATTAACATATATTATAAATTCGGCGATGACGCCGAAACTTTCAATTTGCCCATTAATATAGCGCATTCCTCCTATGTAAATTACTAAAATATTACTTGCTCCAATAAGTAAAACCATCAAAGGGAAAAACAAAGCTTGAGCTTTATATAAGGATATATTTTTTTCTTTGCTTTCATTAGCCAAATCATCAAAGTCCTTAAAAGAATATTTTTCTATACTATACGCTTTAATTACGTTAATACCTGAGAAGAATTCTTGTGTAAAAGTGGTTAATTTTGATAAATATTCTAGAACAATTCTACTTCTGTTATTAATTACTCTACTCAAAATATAAATAGATACAGATAGAATTGGTAGTGGTAACAAGGTATATAAAGTAAGCGTTGAATCAATCTGTACCATATATGAAATTACAATTATAAAAAGGGTAATCATGTTTATAGAATACATAATAGCAGGGCCAAAATACATCCTAACCTTACTCACATCTTCACTAATTCTATTCATTAGATCTCCAGTCCTATTCTTTTTGTAGAAGTTTAATGATAGCCGTTCATATTGCTCAAAAATTTCATTTTTAAGATCGAATTCAATCAAACGAGACGTAACAATAATAGCTTGACGCATTATAAAAGTAAATACACCTGCAAGTAATACTGCACCGAGAATTAATAAGATATTGATCAATAATTTCGATTTAACTATCTCTAAGTCAGTAATATCACCATTGATATATTTTTCAACAACATTTAATGATTTACCGATTAACCTTGGTGTAAAAAGAGATAAAATTCTGGCAATAATGGTACAAATAATACCAATTATTAACCGGTATTTATACTTTAGGAAAAATTTATTTAAGTAGCCTAGTTCTTTCAATTGATGTTGCTATTAAATGCGATATTAAGAAAAATAAAATTATTGTGATTCTACTAACTATTAAAAAATTCACAAATTAATTGATATGTTAATTTATATTTTGTCACCGTAATCTAAACCTTTATCTTTGCATCGATTTTTTTAATTTATTATGGCATTCGTAGTTTTAGTAGAGATTAATTAAATTAGTTTTAACGATTACGAAGATACATGATTATGATAATAGAGCCATTTAAGTATTGAATTAAATCAAATTTGATTCATGAAATTTACAATTTTGTTTGAAAAAAACGATCTTTGATTATGCTGAATAGAAGACATATTAGGGTAAAAGTGATGCAATCTATTTATGCCACAGTTCAATCTAAAAGTGATGATTTAATTAAAGAGGAAAAATTCTTAAAATTTAGCATATCCAAAATATATGATCTTTATGTATTGATGTTAAGTTTGCTTGTAGAGGTTAGAAATTTAGCCGAAGAGTATCAAGAAATAGCCAAGAAAAAACACCTTGCAACATCAGAAGATATTAATCCAAGCAGAAAATTTATTGATAATCAATTTCTTCTTGAGCTAAATAAGAATATTTCATTACAAACTTATTTGCAAGATCATAAAAAGCTTAAAAAAAGCACTTCATCACTTACTTATATGCATGGTCAAAAACTAAGGAATTGGAAGGAAGACGATGAATATGTAAGAGTTATATGGGATGCAATAAAAGAAAGTGACGTTTATAAAGCATATATTAATGCTGATAGTGATCAATCTTATAAAAAAGATTTGAAATTTATTAGTGAAGTTTATCAGACTGTAATTGCACCAAATGATAAATTGTTTGATTATTTTGAAAGTGAAAATTTGAGTTGGGTTGATGATATTCCGTTTGTAAATACATGGTTCTTAAAAAATATTAAAAAGATAAATTCTGATACAATTTTCAATAAAAATAAAATCTACAGAGATAAAGATGATGAAGATTTTGCTATAGACCTTTTTAGAAAAGTAGCATCGCATCATGCTGATTTTAAGGATGATATAGACAAAAAAACACCTAATTGGGATACTGATAGAATAGCAGAAATAGATTTTATTTTGATGAAAATGGCATTGACGGAATTCGTCTATTTTCCATCAATACCAACTAGAGTTACTATCAATGAATATATAGAAATAGCAAAGGATTACTCAACTGCCAAGAGTAGTTTCTTTATTAATGGCGTATTAGACAAATTATTGAAAGATTATATGACGTCTGATAGAATTCAAAAAATTGGCAGAGGATTATTATAATATTTTATACTTTTGACATCTTAAAATAAATTTAACATGAATAAAATACTATTACTAGCAGTTTTAGTTGCTTTTTCATTTACTTCATGTAAAGAAAATATAGCAAATAAAATTAATAAGGAAAATTTAGAAATGGCTAAGCAACGCGATTATAATATTAGCGAAGGTTTGGCAGCTATTACCTTTTTAAAAACCGAACATGATTTTGGAACATTAAATGAAGGAGATATAGTTCAAACTATTTTTAATTTTACAAATACTGGGAAGTCTGAATTAATTATCACAAATGCAACAGCAACTTGTGGATGTACTGTCCCTGAATGGCCTAAAGAGCCCATTGCGCCTAATGGAACCGGACAAATAAAGGTAAAATTTAATTCTTCTGGAAAACCGAACAGACAAAGTAAAACGGTCACTTTGACTACTAATACTGAAAAAGGTAAAGAAACGGTAGTAATAAAAGCACAAGTAACACCAAAACAAAAAGCGAATAGCTAAATAATAAAAAAAATGATTCAAACAATATTTTTACAAACTGGAGGTGGTGGAATTGGTAATTATATCATGATTCCGTTAATGTTGTTGGTTGTATATCTTTTTATGATAAGACCACAAATGAAAAAACAAAAAAACGAGAAACAATTTCAGGCAACAATAAAAAAAGGTGCCAAGATTGTGACAACAAGTGGAATACATGGTAAAATAGTAGAATTAAACGATGGTATTTGTGTAATTGAAACAGGAGCCGGTAAGATCAAATTTGAACGTTCTGCAATTTCAATGGAATTAAGTAAAAAATATCAAGCCCCACCTGTAATACAAAAAAAATAGTATTCTAAATAATAAATGAAGAAGTGGGTTTTATGAACTTAAAACTCACTTTTTTTGTTTAAATTGTATTCATATTTTAAAATGGTTTTAAAAAGAAATAAAGAAGGTAAATCCATTAAAAATGGAAGAAAAACTAAAATGCTATTAGTATTGTTAGGGATATCTTTTTTGTTTTGGATGCTAATAAAACTATCTAAAGAATACACAGATGTTGTCCAATTTAATGTTAGCTATTCTAATTTACCTGAGGGTAAAATGTTACAAGAAGATCCACAAAAAAATATTGACATTATAATAAAAACTTTTGGATTTAATATCGTTAAATATCATATTAATAAAAGAAGTATTGATGTAGATCTAAACTCATTAAAACGCAAAAAAGGTTTGATCTACTATCAGTTAGCTAATGATTTTTTGCCACAAATACAACGGCAAGTAGCCGCTGATGTATCAGTAATAGCTGTTAAACCGGACACACTTTATTTTCATTTAGGAGTTAGTAAAACTAAAAATGTTAAGGTTCTTCCTGATATTGATATTCAATATCAATCAGGTTATAATTTGTTGGGTAATTTAACTGTAAATCCTGATTTAATTTCTATTTCGGGGCCTGAGTTTTTGATCGATTCAATAGAAGAAATAAAAACCGAAAATATTACCTTAACAGACGTAAATGCTCCTATCTTACTTAAGATCCCAATAGTAGCTTTAGATGAAAGTTCAAAAGTACATTATTCGGTTAATGAAGTTACAGTTTCAGGAGCAGTTGAAAAATTCACGGAAGCAAAGTTTCAACTTCCTTTTAAAATTAAAAATTTACCTGGAAATTATAACATAACTACTTTTCCTGATAAAGTTGAGGTTGTTTTTCAAATTGGGTTATCAGATTACAATAAAATTAATCAGAATGATTTTGAAATCAGTTGTGACTATAATAGAACTCTTAAGAACGGATTGAATTATTTAATTCCGGAAGTTGTGTCTAAACCTTCTATGGTTACCGAGATTAAGATTGTACCTCACCAAATAGAATATCTTATAAAAAAATGATTAAAGTTGGCCTTACCGGCGGAATAGGGAGTGGTAAAACAACCGTGGCTAATTTTTTTATTGAATTGGGCGTACCGGTTTATTTTGCTGATTATGAAGCAAAAAAATTAATGAATTCATCTGCTGATATTAAAAATAAGTTGATTCTTGAATTTGGTGAAAAGACATATCAAAATGGCGAATTGAATCGAAAATATTTAGCGTCTATTGTTTTTAATGACACAAATAAATTGAACATTATAAATGGTATTGTTCATCCTGCAGTAGCCAACCATTTTGCTAAATGGATAAAAAAACAAAAATCGAATTATATAATTCAAGAAAATGCCATTTTATTTGAAAACACTACCTCTTCAATATTTGATTATATTATAATTGTTACGTCCTCAATTGAAGTAAGAATAGAAAGAATTCTTAAAAGAGATTCAAACTCTAAAAATGATATTTTATCAAGAATGAAAAATCAATGGGATGACGTTAAAAAAATAGGCCTATCAGATTTTGTCATTCATAATATCGATCTTGCTGATACTAAAAAGCAAGTTGGTCAAATTCACAAAAAACTACTAAAAATTGCAATTTCTAAGAACAACTCTTAAAATATTGTTAAAAAATGATGATTTTAGTTAATATTAGTTAAATCACTTAGAATATCTAATAAGTTAAATTAAATTTGTTTAAATGAGTAAACGGGTTTTTATACTCTTAATTGCGTTAATGAGTGTTGCCTTAATTGGTATAATTTTGGTTCAAATTTATTGGATCAACAATACAATTGAGATACGTGAAAAACAGTTTACAAATGATGTGAAATTTGCATTAGCAAAGGTTTCGGATAATATTCAAAGAAGGGAGATTGATGATTATTATCAAAAATATGGTTCAATTATAATTGATAGTGCTAGGCAGTCTTCTGAATCTGTAGTTAAAGATTTTTATTTTCAGAAAATTGACACCATTAATAAGGAAGTCTTTTCTTTTAGACAAAGTATTTTAGAAAACGATTTTAAGTCAGGTATCCCTTTATTTGGGAACGACTCTTTGACATTTAAAACCTATTTTAGTGAAAAGCAGAAGGAAATTAGTAAGATAGCTACTATTGATACTGATTATAGCGAAGTAACTCCTGAGGAAAGAATTTATCAGATAGGTAAATTAAGTAAAATGGAGAAGACTCAATATGAGAACTTTTTTAAAGAAATAGCGCCGCGTCAACCCATTTATAATAGGGTGAGTTTAAATGAAATTTATATAAACCTTATCAACGAATTAAGAGAAAGAGGCGTTGATACTGATTTTGAATTTGGGATTTATGGTGACGGTTTGGCAACAAAAGTTAAATCCGAAAAATTTAAAAAAGAAATAGGTAAAAGTTATCAGGTTCCTTTATTTGCTGATGATACAGGTATTAGTGACTACCAGTTATTTGTAAGTTTCCCTGAAAAGAAAGGATATATTTTAGCAAGTATTTCTAATATTTTAGTGCTAGCTGCTATTTTTATTTTAATAATTATTTTGGCCTTTGCAAGTGCAATTTATCAATTACTGAGGCAAAAACAAATATCAGAAATCAAGACGGATTTTATAAATAATATGACGCATGAATTTAAAACGCCGATAGCAACTATTAATCTGGCATTAGACGCTATTAAAAATCCAAAGATCATTAACGATCAAGAGAAGGTAATGCGTTACACTGAAATGATTAGACAAGAAAATAAACGAATGCATGGCCAGGTTGAAAATGTATTGAGAATATCAAAATTAGAAAAAAATCAGTTAGATCTTACAAGCTCAGTTGCTGATTTACATGAAGTGATTACTGACGCTTTAACACATGTAGAATTGATTGTTAATGATAAAGGAGGTTATATTAATGAAAATTTTGAGGCGTCGCAAAGTGAAGTTATGGTGAGCAAATTCCATTTTACGAATGTAATTGTGAATATATTAGATAATGCTATTAAATATTCAGAAGATTCTCCTAAGATTGATATATATACAGAAAATGCAGGGAACAATATTGTTCTAAAAATATCAGATCAGGGAATTGGTATGAGTAAAAATGTACAGAAACATATTTTTGATAAGTTTTATAGGGAACAAAAAGGAAATATACATAACGTAAAAGGTCATGGTTTGGGTTTATCGTATGTAAAAAAAATAGTAGAACATGACCGCGGAAGTGTCTATGTTGAAAGTGAAAAGGGTAAAGGAAGCACATTTACCATAAAATTACCTTTAATTTAATTTTAAAATTATGGCAAACAAAAAAATATTATTAGTAGAAGATGATCCAAATTTTGGAACAGTATTAAAAGATTATTTAATGTTGAATGATTATTCCGTTTCTCTGGCCAAAGATGGGTTGGAGGGTTTAATTATGTTTAAAAACGACGATTTTGATATCTGTATTTTAGATGTAATGATGCCAAGAAAAGATGGTTTTTCATTGGCCAAAGATATCAGAACTACTAATAAAGAAATACCAATTATATTCTTAACGGCAAAAACCATGAAAGAGGATGTTTTGAAAGGTTATGAAGTTGGTGCTGATGATTATCTAAATAAACCTTTTGATTCAGAGGTACTTCTTTATAAGATCAAAGCAATTTTACAACGTAAAGAAATTGATGTTAGTGCTGATGATGAGCAGCATGAATTTCAAGTCGGGAAATTTCATTTAAATTCTAAGTTAAGACATTTATCTTTTGATGGACGTGAGCCACGTAAGTTATCACCTAAAGAAAATAAATTACTAAAAATGTTGGTATTGCATTTAAATGATTTAATGCCTAGGGAGCTGGCGCTCACAAAAATCTGGAGGGATGATAACTATTTTACTTCTAGAAGTATGGATGTATATATAGCTAAGCTTCGTAAGTATTTAAAAGAAGATGCAAATGTTGAAATTGTCAATATTCATGGAGAAGGATTTAGGCTTATTGAAAATAAAGCTTAACCTTATTGAAATGATTAATAAAATCTTGCTATTAGGTGCTAATAATGTCATAATCGGTTGACCTTAACTGTTTTTACTAGAAGGGTTGGTCAAATACGACTAGCCCTATAATATCTAGATCTATAACATTTTCCTTATTGATTTTTTGTATATAAAACATTTTATATTTAGGGCTATAATTGAATTATATTTGTAGCCATATTAAATAAAGACGATGTTAAGTAAATTTATATAGCTTCCTATTTTCTACAGAATTCATAAAATGGCGAAATTTATAAAGATATATAATGAAAATCCAAACCCTAAAGAGATAGACAAAGTAGTGTCTTTGCTCAAAAAAGGAGGGTTGATTATATATCCTACTGATACCATTTATGGTTTAGGTTGTGATATTACAAATGCAAAAGCGCTGGAAAAAATTGCTCGAATCAAAAATATTAAACTAGCCAAAGCTAATCTATCATTTATTTGTAATGATTTAAGTCATTTATCAGATTATGTAAAACAAATAGATACCCCTACTTATAAGGTGTTAAAAAGAGCTTTACCAGGAGCTTATACTTTTATCTTACCTGGTAATAACAATCTGCCCAGAGCTTTTAAAAATAAAAAAACGGTTGGGATTAGAATTCCAGACAACAATATTATTCGGGAAATAGTGAAGCAATTGGGTAACCCAATCGTTTCAACTAGTATTAGAGATGATGACGATGTTATAGAATATACCACAGACCCCGAGTTGATTTTTGAAAAGTGGCAAAATATAGTTGATATGGTAATAGATGGAGGTTACGGAGGTAATCAACCGTCAACCGTTATTGACCTCTCTAAAGATGAAATAGAAATTATAAGAGAAGGTAAAGGCGGTTTAGATATTTTATAATTCGTTAATTTCGTTGCTCACTAATTCGTTATAATTTACTTTCAGCTTATTTAATAGTATTCCATAAATCAGTCTATAAAAAAGCCAAAGAAGGACTACTAACACTAAAACTAATAACATAGATATTAGCCAAACAAAGATCATATTAGTGCCTTCGGGAATTTTTTCTAAAAATTCATTCGAAATAAAGACTTTATTAAGTACTACTACTGAAATAATGGCCATAGCTACCAGATTGAACCAGATATAATATTTAACAGTTTTTCTTGTTTTTATAATGTTTTGCATTAAAACTTTAGGATTGGCATTGGCCGAAATCATTCGATAATTCTTATAAAACATAAGAATAAAACCAAAGATGATCACATAAGACACGATATAAAATTTTGTCATAAAGTTTGACAGTCCCAATTCTTCATACATCTTTTCTGATGATTCATTGCCGGTAATTAATATGATTAAATAAGGTACTACAAATTCCAAAATACTTATGATAAATATCCATTTTACTACTGAAGATGACTTTTTATAAATAAGCTTCGTAAGTTCTGCCTTAGATAATTTAGGAAGCGTACCTTCTTGCTTCTTCCAATCCTTTTTTAATATTTCTAATTGATCCATAGTTTTACGGATTTACTAATTTTTTTAATTTGTTTTTTACTCTATTCATTTTCACTCTGGCATTCACTTCGGTAATCCCCATCGTTTCTGAAATTTCTTTATAATTTTTGTCTTCTAAATACAAAAAAACAAGTGCCTTTTCTATATCAGATAATTGATGCACCGCCTTATACAGAAACTTTAATTGTTGTTCTTCTGTATCATCATAGTCATTCGATTGTATCCTATATAATACTGAATCAAAATCTTGAGTTTGGATTGATCTTTTTGATTTTCTATAAAGGGTTATGGCCGTATTTAAAGCAACTCTATACATCCATGTACTAAACTTAGCTTCACCTCTAAATTTGGGGTATGCTTTCCATAGTTGTATAGTAATTTCCTGGAACAGGTCATTATGAGCATCTTGATTATTGGTGTATATCCTACACACCTTGTGAACTATATTTTGATGCTGCTCTAGATCTGTTACAAATTTTTGCTCTAGTTCTTTAGTCACAGTTTGGTTGATTTCAATGGATAAGTATTGTTAAATGGATAATTGTTACAAAAGATGTACAATTTAGTGCAAAAAATAAACATGTAAATTTTATTTTATATAAAAATGTATTATATTTGTTGAATTAATACTTCTCGATGTTAAACACTATTAAAACACAATTTTCAATTAAAGATCTTGAAAATTTTACAGGTATCAAATCTCATACTATAAGAATCTGGGAAAAAAGATATGGTTTATTAAAACCAAAAAGAACCGATACGAATATAAGATATTATGATACAGATAATTTTTTAAAACTATTGAATATAAATTTGTTATATAATCATGGTTATAAAATATCTAAAATTGCTGAATTTTCGGAACCCACATTATTGTTAAAAGCCAAAGAGCTTGTTTCGGACAAAGCCATGGAAGAAGGAGCTCTTAATTCCTTTAAAGTAGCAATGGTTAATTTTGATGTTGGGTTATTTAATGATACTTACAATAAGTTATTAGCATATAAATCTTTCAGGGAAATCTTTTTAGAAGTTTTCATTCCTTTATTGGATCATATTGGTTTTTTATGGCAAACCAAGTCTTTAAAACCTGTTCATGAGCACTTTGTCTCAAATTTAATTATTCAAAAAGTACAATCAAATATTGAAAGGAATCAATCTGCTAATTTACATGAAGCCGACAAGGTTTTTGTTTTGTATTTACCATTGAATGAAATGCATGAATTGGGCTTGTTGTTCTTAAATTATGAATTATCTCTTCGAAACTACCATACAGTTTATCTTGGCCAGAATATTGGATTAGAAAATGTAAAAGACTTAAAATTGTTATTTAATAAAATACATTTTATTTCGTATTTTACTATTCAACCTAATGAAGAGGATATAGATAGTTATTTGAGAGATGTTCATACTAAATTGTTAAATGGAACAAATAATCAATTTTCATTTCTTGGAAGAAAGGCTTCAGAGTATGAAAGTAAGAATGGTTTTGATCAGATTTCAATGTTTTCATCAATACCTGAATTGTTAAAGATATTATAAATTTTTGTTTTATTTTAATTTTGTTTGATTAATCACTATATTTGTTGAACAAAATGAATAAAAAAGTTCTCATAATTGGTTCAGGTTTCTCTTCTTTGGCGGCTTCATGCTATCTGGCACAGTCAGGTCATAAGGTAACTATTCTTGAAAAAAATAATACTGTTGGGGGTCGCGCTAGGGTATTTAAAAAAGACGGATTTAGATTCGATATTGGGCCAACCTGGTATTGGATGCCTGACGTATTTGAAAGGTTTTTTGACGATTTTAAGAAGAAACCTTCTGATTACTATACGTTAGATAAATTAAGTCCTGCCTATCAAGTATATTTCGATGAATTAGAATCAATTTTGGTTCCTGATAACCTGTCTGATATTTATGATCTCTTCGAAAAGACAGAAACAGGAAGTTCAAAGCACCTCAAAGAATTTATTAAAAGTGCTAGGTTTAACTACGAAGTTGCTATTAAAGACCTCGTGTATAAACCAGGCAATTCAATTTTTGAATTGATAACACCAATAACAGCAAAAAGGGCCCATCAATTTTTTACAAGCATATCTAAACAGATCAGGAAAAAAATTAAAAACAAAAAGTTAATTCAGATTCTCGAATTTCCGGTATTATTTCTAGGGGCAAAGCCTAGTGATACACCATCTTTCTACAATTTCATGAATTATGCTGATTTTGGTTTAGGTACATGGCATCCAAAAGGAGGAATGTATGAAGTGGTTAAAGCCATGACAAGTTTAGCAGTTAGCTTAGGTGTTGAAATCAAAACAAATCAAAATGTAACTAGCATTGAAGTTGTTAATGGCACCGCTACAGGTGTTACTGTAGATAATGAAATTTTGGAGGCAGATATTGTATTAAGCGGAGCAGATTATCATCATACAGAAAGTTTGTTAGAAAAGTCTCATAGACAGTATTCAGAAAATTATTGGGATAAAAGGACTTTTGCCCCATCTTCACTACTTTTTTATATTGGTTTCGATAAAAAATTAAAAAATGTAGAGCATCATACATTGTTTTTTGATGCAGATTTTGAGGAACATGCCAAAGAAATATATGACAACCCATCTTGGCCTAAAAAACCATTATTCTATGGTAGTTTTCCAAGCATAACAGATCAATCTTTTGCCCCTGAAGATAAAGAAGCGGGTATTTTTTTAATACCTCTTGCCCCCGGTATTGAGGATACGCCTGAGATTCGTCAAAAATATTTCGAACAAATAATAGAAAGATTCGAGAAAATTACAAATCAAAAAGTTCAGGATCATATCCTTTTTAAGGAATCATATTGTGTAAATGATTTTATTAAGGATTATAATTCATATAAAGGCAATGCTTACGGTTTAGCCAATATTTTAACCCAAACTGCTTTTTTAAGACCTAAAATTAAGAGTAAAAAAGTGTCAAATCTGTTTTTCACAGGACAACTGACTGTGCCAGGACCGGGGGTGCCACCGGCCTTAATATCTGGTAAAATTGCGGCAAGTTTAATTAACAAACAATTTTTAAATCAAAAGGGATATGCAGCGGCAATTATTTAATAGTGTTTCTGTCAATTGTAGCAAGTTGGTTACAAAGGCCTACAGCACGTCATTTTCTATGGCTGTTAAAACATTGGGACCTTCAATTAGAGATGCTATTTATAGTATTTATGGTTTTGTTAGGTTTGCCGATGAAATTGTTGATACTTTTCATGAACATGATAAGGAAAAATTGATACATGATTTTGAGCGCAATTATTACACAGGGTTGAATGACGGTGTTAGTTTGAATCCAATTTTAAATGCTTTTATATTAACGGTTAAAAAGTATAATATTACAGACGACTTGATTCAGGCATTTTTGATAAGCATGAAACAAGATCTGCACAAGGTTAATTATACGGCGGCAGAGTTTAATAATTATATTTATGGCTCGGCGGATGTGGTTGGTTTAATGTGCTTAAAGGTATTTGTTAACGGTGATGAAAAGCGCTATGAAGAACTTAAAGAACCGGCAATGAGTTTAGGTTCTGCTTTCCAAAAAGTTAATTTTTTGAGAGATTTAAAAGATGACGTAGAAATGTTGAATAGATCTTATTTTCCAGGAGTTAATATTTTAAACTTAGATCAGAATGCTAAAAATAAAATAATCAACGAAATAGAAGAAGATTTTAAATTGGCGTTAGTGGGTATTAAAAAATTGCCAAGGGAGGCCAAGTTTGGAGTTTACACGGCATATGCTTATTATAGGTCTTTATTATATAAATTGAATAAAACACCGTCAAATGAAATTATGAATACTCGCGTGAGAGTATCAAATCCTCATAAATTTGGATTGCTTGCAAAATCTTTTGTAAATTACAAGTTGAATTTATTATAATACTATGCTTGTGTTTTATATACTTATTACAGTAGTGACATTTTTGTTAATGGAAGGCGTAACATGGTTAACACATAAGTTTGTGATGCATGGTCTATTTTGGTATTTTCATGAAGATCATCATCAGCCTAGGTATCAAAATGCATTTGAAAGGAATGATGTTTTCTTCGTAATTTTTGCAATTCCAAGTATCTTATTATTCTATTTTGGAGTTCAAAAAGATATTAATTTCATGTTCTTTATCGGATTAGGAATTTTGTTTTATGGCATGGCATATTTTATGGTGCATGACGTGCTGATTCATCAACGATTCAAGTGGTTTAAAAAGACGAATAATAAGTATCTTATTGGGTTAAGGAAAGCACATAAAGTTCATCATAAGCACTTAGGAAAAGAAGACGGTGAATGTTTCGGTATGTTGTTTGTACCATCAAAATATTTTAAAATTTAAATGTCTCTCTATTTAATCCTCAACCTAGCTTCCATAAGTATTCCTTTTATTTATAGTTTTGAAAAAAGGATGCATTTTATTAAGTGGTGGAAAGAAGTTTTTTCATCTATTGCTATCGTCGCAATCATATTTATCATTTGGGATATATTTTTTACTGCTCAAGGAGTTTGGGGGTTTAATGAACGCTATTTGATCGGATTGAATATACTTAATTTACCTATTGAAGAATGGTTATTTTTTATCTGTATACCATATGCCAGCGTTTTTACACATTATGCTTTAAGGTATTTTCTCCCTGGCTTTGAGTTAAGTGTTTTGGCTACTAAAATTATTACGATTACACTAATAATTGTATTATCAATTGTTATTATTCTCCATACTGACAAGGCGTACACATTTTTAAATTATGGCTTGCTACTGGTTGTTTTAATTTATAGTTTATTCACTAAAAATCAGGAAATACGCTCATTTTATATTTCTTTTCTGGTTATATTGATACCTTTCTTTATTGTAAATGGGGTTTTAACAGGAAGTTTTATTGAAGAACCTGTTGTTTGGTATAACAATGCTGAGAACTTAGGAATCCGATTGGGTACCGTACCAATTGAAGATATTGGTTATGCTTTTGTCATG
>RCNF010001129.1_pt1 | contig 14013 bp, 12 predicted proteins | sample 2041311 | NCBI WGS metagenome assembly RCNF01 (sample SAMN09708228, study PRJNA481090) | Marine sediment metagenome, whole genome shotgun sequencing project. | biome: marine sediment; feature: ocean; material: sediment; isolation source: Sewage treatment plant 2 marine sediment (STP2) ... | reverse complement strand
TTTAAATGCCTATCCATCCCGCGTTCTTTTAAGATCGCTTTGGTATCTTTGAGTAAACCGCTATTACCGCAGAGCATTACATGCGAATTTTCTTTATTAATTTCTAAGCCTGCTTTTGCTTCCAACGAACCATCTTCAATCAATGCTGGAATTCGACCTTTGAGCGAGCCTTCGTGATCTTCACGACTGACTACCGAAATAAACTGAAACTGATCGGGATGCTCCGCCGTAAATTGCTCAATTAATTCCGAATAATTTAATTCGGTAGCGTAGGGAACGGCATGCACCAAGGTGATTTTTTCGAATCGCTCCCACGCTTCAGGGGTTTTAAGCATGGATAAATACGGGCCGATACCCGTACCGGTAGAAAGCATCCACAGGTGTTTGCAATCTGGGACTTGTGATAACACAAAGAATCCTACACAAGGTTGTGCAATTTCCAAGGTATCACCAGGTTTCAAAACAGCTAAACCATTAGACACTTTGCCATCCTCCACAATATTAAAATATACCTCAGCATATTTTTCATCGGGGGTATTTAGCAGTGAATAAGGATTGGCGAATTTATCTAATTCACCCTCATCATTTTCTGCTTCGATTTGTAAACGCGCGAACTGACCCGCTTTAAATGGCATAAGATCAGCATCAAAGATTAAGGCAAAATGCCGATCTGTGAGTTTGCGGTTTTCGATAACCGTTCCTGGAATCCAGTTAGCTGCCATTACTGCCTCATTTTAATTTTATCCCTTGCTTCAACCACCTCTCAGTGCCTTATGGCACTCATCGAGACAATTTTGTGCGCTACAAAACCGCCCCCTACTTTAGAGGGTTCTATTAAGAATTAAATGAGTGTTTTACATGAAAGTATAACGAGAGAGAAATGAGCGTAATTTCACATACTTTTCATAAAAATGAGGGGAATAGTATGACTATTCACTGAATTTTTAGGGAGAGTCTGTGGGGTTTAAGCCATTTATATCCGTTAGATCTTTTATGAAAAGGACTCACCTATTACTCGGGGACGAAGTTACTTACGTCAGAAGGACCTTCACCCAACAAAAACTTCTCCATTTCTTCTTCAAGAAACTTACGATCTTTTGGGTTGATTGGTGATAAACGATACTCGTTGAGTAACATTGTCTGATGGTTAACCCATTCCTGCCATGCTTCTTTTGATATGTTATCAAAGATTTTTTGGCCTAGCTCACCTGGGTAAGTCAACATATCTAAACCTTCTGCTTCTTTACCTAACTTTATGCAGTTAACCATTCTTGCCATGTTTCTATCCTTTAATTTTTTGTTTAACTAATGTGTTTAACAGTGTACTTACAGGAGCTGCAAGCCCACCGTTGAATTCTGTGTTGACGTTATACCAGAGGTTATCTGCTTTCTCCATCACACTCATTTTAATGGGGGCTTTCAGTTGGATTATCAAGGGCTGAATGTGTAACTTAAAGTGGCTGAAAGTATGACTAAGAACATCGATTTTCTGCGCATCCACATCCCATTTACCCAAAAGCTCTTCTGTCCAGTTTTCAGCGGCTTCTTCAGTTTCAAACTGAGGAAAACACCATAATCCTCCCCAGATTCCTATCGGTGGACGTTTCTGCATAAAGACGTGACCTGTTTCATCCTTAACGATTAGCATAATCGTGTTTCTTTCTGGGATGACTTTCTTCGGCTTTTTCGCAGGCAATTCTGCTTGTCTATTATCGGCAAAGGCGATGCAATCGGTTTTCATTGGACAGTCGTCACAACGTGGCTTGCTGCGTGTACACAACGTTGCCCCTAAATCCATAATCGCTTGAGTATAATCAGCATTGCGGCTTTTTGGCGTTGTTTGCTCAGCAAGCACCCAAAATTCTTTTAAAACAGATGATTTCCCTGCCCAACCTTCCACCCCGAAAACACGACTCAACACACGTTTTACATTGCCATCTAAAATCGGCTCTGGTTGATTGCTGGCAATCGATAATATTGCCGCACCTGTGGAACGACCGATTCCTTTTAGGCTTTGGATACTTTCAATATCGTTGGGGAATTTCCCCTTAAACTCGTCACGAATCATTTTCGCCGCATCATGCATATTGCGTGCACGCGCGTAATAACCCAAACCAGACCAGTGCTTTAACACTTCATCTTGCTCAGCATCTGCTAAAGATTGAACAGTAGGAAAGGATTCCATGAAGCGTTGAAAGTATGGGATGACGGTTTTTACTTGCGTCTGTTGCAACATAATCTCAGAAACCCAAACGCGATAAGGGTTGATATCCTGCTGCCACGGTAAATCTTTGCGCCCATGGTCATCAAACCAGTGCAGTAATTTATCTGCGAATGCCGACGGTTTTTTGCTCATGTATTTATTATCATTTGTAATTAAGATCAATCAAACTGATAGCGATAGAACTCAACACTCTCATCGGTACTGTTATCGGTATTATCAAAATATGCGTCACAATGTTTGAAGCCATATTCCTGATAGAGGTATTTTGCTGATTTCATAATAGGCAAGGTTTCCAGAACCACCGTTTTGTAGCCCATCTCTTTCGCGTTATTCATCGCCACATTAAATACTTTTTTTCCTATCCCTTTACCACGATTAGACTCACGCACAAACAAGCGTTTGAACTCAGCTTCTGTATTGGGCTTATCTATCCTTGGCCTAATTGCCGCGCAGGCAATTGCTTCATCCCCATCAAAGACCAGGTGAATTGTTCCCTTGGGAGGAGCATAGCGCCCAGGTAAGCTAGAAAGCTCTTCCTCAAATCCCTGGAAACAAATATCCACATTCAGCCACGCCTGATACTCACGAAAAAATTCACGAACGAGGCCCATGTCTTTCGCTTGTGCTTCAATAATGTCTAATTTGGTGTTTAACATGCACCCCCCTACTTTTAGCTAGTTTTTAGAATGAAACCTAAAAACAGTTACGTCTGCTTTAAAAATTCTCCGCTTTGATGTTTCCACATGGTTGCATATTTACCGTCTTTATCAAGTAATTCCTGATGCGTTCCCTGCTCGATAATTTTGCCGCTGTCGAGCACGAGAATTCGGTCCATGCGTAATATGGTGGATAGGCGATGTGCAATCACAATGGCGGTTTTCTCTTCAATCAATTCAAAAATAGCAGTTTGGATTTGTTTTTCAGTGATTGAATCCAGCGCGCTGGTAGCTTCATCCAATACCACAATCGGCGCATCTTCAAGGAAGGCTCTGGCTAATGCGATTCGTTGCTTTTCACCACCCGATAGCTTCACACCGCGTTCGCCCACCATCGTTTCAAACTTCTCAGGCAAGCTTTGAATGAAATCCAAACTGCCGGAATTTTTAGCGGCTTTAATCAGCGCTTCTTCTTCGATATCCGCACCCAATAAAATATTGTCGCGCACCGTTCGATGAAATAATTCAGGCTGCTGCGGTACTAATGAAATCTGATTGCGCAAGGACTGCAAAGTAAAGTCTTTGGCATCATGACCATCAAATAGAATCTTACCTTGCTGCGGTTCAAAGAAGCGGAACAGCAGTTTGGTCAACGATGTTTTGCCTGAGCCGGAGTGCCCCACCAGCGCAATTTTTTCGCCCGGTTTAATATCTAGGGAGAAATTTTCAAATAAACAGCTATGGCTTTTCTCACTGCCTGCGTAGGCGAAATCGATGTCCTTAATTTGAATCCCGCCTTCGCTAATCACCAAATCTTTTGCATCAGCAGAGTCTTGTTCTATATCATCATTTTTAAACACTTCTGCCATTTCAGCAGCTTCCGCCAATGCAGTGAAAAAATTACGGAAGTTTCGCCCAAATTCCCAGAGACGCTGTACCAAAATAAGAAGAATCGATTGGAACAAAACGAATTCACCCACATTGAATAAACCCAACTCCCATTTGCCAATCATTTTATACACAAGCACCAGTTCGATACCCATGGTCAGGAAACCCTGAACAGCAAATGAGATAAACATCAATATCCAGGCTATTTTGGTTTTCTGATAAACAACATCAGCTTTTTCATCGATGTTTGCTTGCTCACTTTTCTCTAAGGCAAAGCTTTTAACGATAAAGATATTACTGATCGCATCTGAATAGGCACCCCCCAACTTTGAGTCACTTTCTGCAACCGCCTTATCGTATTTCAGCTTCCACATGGAAAAGCCTACACTCCAGATAATAAAACCAATCACCCAAACTAAAAAATAATATGCAAACTCGGGGTAGTGTTGATAAAACAATATAAAAGCGATGGTGATGCTTAATAGATTTTGCATCAGCTGGAAAATAAACCAATCCATAATCACTTCGTAGGATCGGGAGAAACGACTCGCCTGCTTGATTAAGCTTCCGGAGAAATTATTTTCGAAATACAGAAATTTCTGGCGTTTAAGCACTGCAAAACAGCGCTTGTTTAACAGCCGCATACCGCCGCCATCTACTGGTACTATCCCCACTTCAAGCACACGCCAAGATAGCCAAATGCCTGCATAAAACATTACAATCATCCAGAAGTTCTCTAGCATCATCTCGCTTGTTTCAGCACTAAAGGGCTGAGCGAATCCATTCGCAATATTCTTATAGAATACAGGCACATAGATACCCAGAAAGGTAGCCGATATGATGCCGATCATAACGAGCAGAAAGGCCCAGCGCACGTGCCAAGTAATACGAATGTATTCTTTAAAGATGGTTTTCATACGAGAAAGTTATTCAATTCAACAGAACTATTCACAGTGTACTTGATTAGTAGAGTGTAAAGCCGCATATTTAGAACATATCACCCTAATTTATATCTTGGAGTTACACATGGGCACCGTTGGAAAAGTATTTTCATTGTACAAACCCTCAACCTGGAAAGAAAAGGGCCTGAAATGGACAATCGGAATGTTCATTGTGACTCTACTAATCCTGACACTTTTACTGATGTTTTTCTGGAGTCGCGAACCTGCTCGCTTTGATGTAAACACCAATGCTCAAGCCTATGCGGATGAAATGGGCGCAGAAATGGTCACCGGCTTTACCACCACATCGGCACTCTCGCAATTAATGCAAACCGTCCTCGATAAATCTGGCGGTTTCACCGAGAACGACCGTATGCCTCCCGGTGTCATAATGGATAATATGCCCAACTGGGAGTTTGGTGTACTCGTGCAAGCACGTGATATGGCACTGGCACTGAGAAATGATTTGAGCCGCTCTCAATCTCAATCGGCAGAAGATAAAGATCTGGTGAATACGGCGACCAAGCTCCATACAGATTCTAGCTTATGGATTTTACCTCCGGCTGAAAGCCAGTACAAAGACGGCATCAAAACACTCAACAGCTATCTATCACGATTATCTAAAACCAGTGATACCAATGCACAATTTTATGCCCGTGCCGATAATTTGGTGGACTGGTTAGACTTAGTCAAAAAACGTCTAGGGTCATTAGCGCAACGATTGAGTGCTAGTGTGGGAAAAGAACAGCTGGATACATCACTTGCCGGCGATGCAGAAGCGAAGCAATCAACACCCAATGCCAATTCAAACTTTGTTAAAACCAGTTGGTTTGAAATTGACGATGTTTTCTATGAGGCTCGCGGCCAAACGTACGCACTGATTCATCTACTTCGTGCCGTTGAGGTTGATTTCGGTGATGTATTACAAAAGAAAAATGCACTAGTTAGCTTGCGCCAGATAATCCGTGAACTTGAAGGAACCCAGCAAGCAATCTGGAGCCCGATTATTCTCAACGGCAAAGGCTTTGGATTTGTCACCAATCATTCTCTAGTCATGGCATCTTATATTTCACGCGCTAATGCTGCTTTAATCGATCTTGAGACGCTACTACAACAAGGGTAATCACATAGTTAACAGGAGAGTTCATGAATCGACAATCACATTGGGAGAAAGTTTACACGACCAAAGAAACAGACGCTGTGAGTTGGTTTCAAGAACATGCCGAAACATCACTCAAGCTGATTACACGCTTACAACCAGACAAATCGGCACATATACTGGATGTTGGCGGTGGTGCATCGACCCTTGTAGACGACCTAATTCAGAATGAGTATCAAGCACTGTCTGTGCTTGATATCTCTGAAAGCGCACTTAAAGTAGCTCAACACCGCTTGGGTGATCTCGCTAAAAAAGTCCAATGGATTGCGCAAGACGTTATGCAAGTACAATTTCCAGAACAAAGCATCGACGTTTGGCACGATCGTGCTGTATTTCACTTTTTGACCAACGAAGAAGATCGAAATAACTATATCGATGTGGTGATAAAATCGGTCAAACGTGGTGGTCATGTGATTGTTTCTACCTTTGCCGAAGATGGCCCAGAAAAATGTAGCGGTCTTGAAGTACAACGCTATAACAAAGATTCGCTGCATGCAGAATTCGGCTCGCCGTTTACACTTTTGGGGCATGAAAGTGAAATGCATGAGACACCATCAGGTCAATTACAGCATTTTGTTTATTGTTATTGTCGGTTGAATTGATCATCTACAAAAAGTGCCTATAAGTAGGGGGGTGACCTTTAATCTTATTTGACCCTCTCCTGATCATGTTTTGATCTTGTTTTGACGATAGGTTAATTGCGAATAGTTCTCATTTAATCTACACTTCCTTATCCCCTATCACTTAAAGCTGTAATGAATAATCAGTCCTCCAATCAAGCATCCTCAGGCATGAATTTCCGCTTACCAAAGCTGAATCGCTGGAATGTTTCTATTGTGGCGATTGCGTTATTAATGGCACTGCCGGTTCTAGTTGTAGCAAGCTTCTTATTCCTGCCTTTTAATGAAAACTGGAGTCATTTATACGACTACTTATTAAAGGATTACATCACCAATTCTTTGATTCTTATGGTGGGTGTTTCCTTTGGCGTGTTGAGCATCGGCATTACCACCGCTTGGCTTACCAGCATGTGTGAATTTCCCGGGCGGCGTTTCTTTTCCTGGGCGTTATTATTACCGCTAGCAATTCCCGCCTATATTATCGCTTACACGTACACTGGCATGCTGGATTTTGCTGGCCCAGTACAAACACTATTGCGCGAAACATTTGGCTGGGGCTCTAAGGATTACTGGTTTCCTGAGGTGCGCTCTATAGGCGGCGCAATTGTGATGCTATCACTGGTGCTCTACCCTTATGTGTATATGATGACGCGTGCTGCATTTTTAGATCAGTCTATCTGTGTACTGGAGGCCAGCCGCACTTTAGGTAATTCACCGCTACAAGGCTTTTATCGAGTTGCTTTACCACTTGCGCGCCCTGCGATTGTCACGGGTTTATCATTGGCATTAATGGAAACTCTCGCCGACTACGGCACCGTGCAGTATTTCGGTATTTCCACTTTCACCACAGGAATCTTCCGCACTTGGTTTGGTGTGGGCGATGGTGCAACTGCTGCGCAATTAGCAGCGTTACTACTTGGCTTTGTCTTTGCTCTATTAATGCTTGAGAAGTGGTCACGCAAGCGTGCTAAATTTCATCACACCACCAATAAATATTCGACCATCAAGCGTTATCAAATGAAAGGCTGGATGGCTGCGTTAGTTGTGTTTGCCTGTTTTATGCCATTGCTACTCGGCTTTATTGTCCCTGCCTTACAATTACTCGTTTGGACATTTACCACTGCCGAAGAAGTCATCGATGCGTCTTTCTTTGTCTTAGTAGGTAATAGTTTAATGTTAGCGGCACTAGCGGCAATAATCGCCGTAAGCATTGCGCTACTTTTGGGATACGGCAAGCGCTTACGCAAAACCAAAGTGATTAGCGCCAGCGTTAATGTCGCCTCAATGGGTTATGCCGTTCCCGGAACAGTCATCGCAGTGGGTGTGATGGTGCCCTTTGCCTGGCTGGATAATAGTATCGATGGCTGGATGCGCGAGCACTTTGATATCTCCACTGGCCTAATCTTTTCAGGGACTTTGTTTGCATTGTTATTTGCCTATACAGTGAGATTTTTAGCCGTTTCCATTCAGGCAATTGATTCTGGCCTGGGTAAAATAAAACCAACCATGGATGATGCCGGGCGCTCTCTTGGCTTATCGCCTTTTGGGGTATTGCGCCGTATTCATATGCCGATTATGCGTGGCACTGTTTTAACGGCGCTATTATTGGTTTTCGTCGATGTGTTAAAAGAGTTACCAGCAACATTGATTATGCGCCCCTTTAATTTTAATACATTAGCCGTCCGCGCTTATGAAATGGCAGCAGATGAACGCTTGCCCGACGCCGGAGCACCTGCCTTAATGATTGTTTTAGTCGGAATAATTCCAGTGATATTATTGAGCAATGCCATTAGTCATTCCCGTGCTGGAAATCAAAAATGAAAATACTCCACGTCGATAACGTATCTGTTGCTTATGACCAGAACGAAGTTGTTAAACATGCAAGCTTTGAGCTGGAAAAAGGCGAAATTGGCTGTTTGTTAGGCCCCAGTGGTTGCGGCAAAACGACACTACTACGAGCGATTGCGGGATTCGAACCGATAACCAACGGCACTATAAAGCTCGTCGATGCGACGGTTAGTGATGACGGTTACACCATGCCGCCAGAAAAAAGAAATATCGGCATGGTCTTTCAAGACTTTGCGCTATTTCCACATCTTACGGTTACTGAAAATATCAGCTTTGGCATTCGCCACCTCAGCAAAAAAGACAAATCAGAACGCGTTAAACAGTTATTAGAACTGATCAATCTGCAAGAATACGGTGCACGCTATCCTCATGAGTTATCAGGCGGGCAACAACAACGTATTGCACTTGCTCGAGGTTTAGCGCCTAAGCCAGATTTACTGTTACTAGACGAGCCATTTTCCAGCATGGATGTCGAACTGCGTGAAGAATTAGCACGAGAAGTGCGCAGTATTCTGAAGCACGAAAACATCACCGCTATTTTAGTCACTCACGACCAAAACGAAGCCTTTGCCATGGCTGATAGTATCGGCGTCATAAATCACGGCGAATTACTGCAATGGGGTAGTGGCTATGAGTTGTATCATGAGCCACAGTCATTATTTGTCGCAGACTTTATCGGACAAGGCGTGTTTATCGATGGTGAAGTAATCGACGGTAATATGATCAAAACATCACTCGCGCCATTAGAAGGAATCGTCCCAGCGCAATGCAAACCTGGTTGTAAGGTAAAAGTATTAGTCCGCCCTGATGACATCATCCATGACGACTGTAGCCCACGCAAAGCAAAGATTGTAGCCCGCGTATTCAGGGGTGCGAATAACCTTTTCACACTGGAAATGGAAGATGGAACCCAGCTGTTATCGCTGGTGCACTCACACCATAATCATGATGTTGGAGAAGAGCTCGGAATCACCATGGAGTTTGAGCATTTGGTGGTATTCCCTGATAAAGGAGAATAAACAAAAATTTTAGATCACCCCCCTACTTGAATGAGTTCTCGTTTTGTTCTTTAAAACGTTAGAACGAATTTATGCCAAAGCTTAATTATAGCTCGACTGAAAGGAGACTCTATAACTTAGCGTGTATTTATGCGGTTTTTGCAAAACCTACCCTTCGATTCTCCTCAGCACACTTTCCATAGAAGTTTTAAATAGGTTCAACCTCTTATCTGATTTATTTGTGTCTTCATCGCTACTTGCATATATTGGAACTAATAATAAAAATAACTGTTTAAGAAGCATTTGACAATGTTCAGATTATATTATGATTAAAAGCTATCGATAACAAAATCCTGCTCATCAGTTATTCATTAATACACTGATTTTACACGCTTTTTAAGTACCGTTGTATTATGTTGTGGTTTAAAAATGAAAAAAATTATAAAAACCAGTACTACTGTTTATAAGCAGACAAAAACAACTAGCAAGTCAGCTAGATTTTCTCTGCCAAAAACTAAAACCATGATTGGCTTTACGCTGATTGAAATGCTGATAGCAATTGCTATAGCAGGGATTATGGCAATGCTGGCGGCACCATCAATGACAGAGAGTATAAAAGATAGCAAGACCAAAGCGCTCTCGGGAGACTTTGCGGTTGCTCTACATCTGACACAATCTGAATCTATTAAACGTGGTGTTCAGGTGAGTATCAAACCACAGCAAAGTAGTGCTAATGAATGGCAGTCAGGCTGGGATATTTTTGCTGATCCAAATGGGAATGGCACGCAAGATACGGGTGAAGAACTTATTCAGACTCATACTATCGATGCTAACGGAATATCGCTGATTTCTGAAGATACCGTATTTGCAACATGGCTGGGCTTTTTACCCTCTGGTGCTGTAAAAGGAAATAACGGTATTAGCGGTGGATTCAAGATTTGTCGCGCAGATGGTGATGCTACTAAATCACGTACTGTGACTATACAAGCCTCAGGTAATGTTATTACTGAAGTGGGAGCTTCATCATGTCCAAAAACGCAATAAACAATATTGCTAACACCAAAAATGGCTTTGCAAACAAGCAGCAAGGCTTTAGTTTAATTGAAGTGATGATTTCCTTAGTTTTGCTATCCATGGGTTTGATTTCTTTGACAAATCTGCAAACACGGAGTGTGAATTCAGCGGTAATAGCCTATACAGACACTCAGAGCACTCTGCAGTTAAAGGAAATGGTCGAGCTATTACGTACTAATAGAGTCGCTGCAGCAAATGGAGACTACAACATTGCACTAAGCCTGTTTTCTGATTTGTCTTCAGGCGGCACCACCATAGCTGAAACAGATCGGTATAACTGGTTTAACAATATGCAAAATACACTTCCTGGTGGCAAAGCATCAATCAACTGCAATGCTGATTTCAGTTGTGTTTTAGAACTGCAGTACGGTTTAACTGGACCAGGCAGAGTGCAGACACTCGCCGTTATTTTGTAATGTTTCCTGTAATTAATAATATTAATCTATGAAAATTCGTTCTTCACATTTATCTGCTTCAATATCATCGGGATACTCTCTGGTGGAATTATTGGTGGCGATGGTAATTGGTCTATTTTTATTGACTGGCGCGTATCAAATTACACAAGTTAATAAAACCAACAATATATTGCAAAAAGCAGTAGAACAAACACAAAAGAATGGTCGTTTTGCGATTAACCATATTTCATATGCGATTAAAACTGCGGGATATTCCGGTTTTTATGGAAATTTTACTACAGGAGCAGAAAACCTGTTAAATACGCCTGCTGATGACAGATGGGATATATCAATCCCTGTTAGTGGTTTTAATAATGTCGCTAATGGCGACACAATTGTGGGTATTACCGACTTCGTTGCCAATACAGATGTATTGTTACTGAAAGGTATGAATACTAATACAGTGCCAGTCATTAGTAATGCAAGTACTGCTACCCTGGTTGCCGCGACTGATAGTGCTTTTACAGTTGGAGATATTGTTGTGGTCAGTGATGTTGACCAGACAAGCCTGTTTCAGGTAGGTACTGTCAGCAGTGACGCAACAACAAGCACCTTAACACTGGTGAGTGGCGCAGGCACACCCGGAAATTCAGCGCTATTAGACAATAGCTATAATTCAGAAGCCGAAATTGCTAAGTATGATGTACAAATGTTTTACATTAAAAATGGCAGTAACGGTTCTCCTGCCTTGTTTAAGGCTAACATAGCCAATACAGGTGGTGTCGTGAGTTTACAGGAAAACGAACTGGTTTCTGATATTAAAGATATGCAAATCAGTTTTGGTATTGATAACGATAACGATCAAGTCCTGGATGTTTATAGGGATGCGTCAGCTGTTACAGACTGGAGTGAGATTGCCAGTATCAATTTGGTGTTATTAGCCAATAGCAATAAAGACAACATAGTACCTGAAAAAACCTCTTTTAGTTTCGATGTCAATCTGGTGAGCTTTGTTCAGGATGCAACGGCTTCTACTGATGCTGATAGGCATTTAAAACGTGTTTTCAGGACTTATGCACCATTACGCAATTAATTTGTAAAAATATATTAAACAAGCTAATAAATTCAACATGAATCATAAAAATAAGCATAAATGCAGAAATAGTTCACGATTACCAATAAAGCCATCAAGACAGAATGGTACGGTAGTTTTAGGTATGGTTGTTCTGTTGCTGGTTGTTGTTGGTTTGCTCAGTATAACAGCAACAAAATCGACGATATTAGAGACCAGAATGGTTTTCAACTTGCAAGATAAACAGCGCTCATCATTAGCGGCAGATTCGGCAGCACTTTATGCCTGGGAGCAGGCACAAACCAACCTTGATGTAAAATTAAAGGAAATTGTTAATAATGATACTCATGCAGGTTATTACGTTCTAGGTGACAAAATTGTCAGTTCTGCCGCTACTACAAAAAAAGGCGATGACTGGGATGCCATTGAGAATGTGTCTGCCTGGCCATGGGAGGAGAGTACCAAGCGTTTTGAAATGCCAGAAAAGATTGGTGGTTCTTCAAATCCAATGAAGTTAAAGGAAAAATCACAATATATTACTGGAATACACAATCCGGTATTAAGAAAAGGTACGGCGGGCTATAAATGTATTCCAGTGAGTATCATTGGAGCAAGTAAAGGCGGTACTGACACAACACGAACATTAATAGAGTTAAAAGCGATTCCTAAAAGTGGTTGCTTTTTTGGAAAAATAAAATAACGGTGTTTGAATATTAAGTTAATTATTAACCGCTTATCTTATTAATTTGTGTTTATATCCCTTATTCTGTACCTTTTAAATTGTAATTAAATAACTAAAAATAATTTAAATTTAATAAGATCGGAGTTCCCCAATTTCTATCTTTTTTAATCCCGTTTCAGAGTTAAGTCGCTACAGGCTTTTTTTGATTCCTGGTTAGCAAGATGACCTGTTATTCAGTGAAATAATCAAATAATTAGCATTATAAATGCTAACGCTCTCTGAGATAACAGGTGAATAAAATGTCATGTATAGCTCAGAAAATAAGAAATAGCCCTTTATTTTTTAATGCCCTTTTAGGATCACTGGTCGTATTCTTTATCCTGGTCTCAATGCCATTATTTGCCGCAGAAGTGGAAAATGTTCAGATTGGCACAGTTACCATATCAGGTACCTCACAATCCATAGCCATTACACCCGTAACAGATAATAAATCGATTCTGATTTTCACCCTGACAACGCAAAGCACCGCATCAGGCCCTCAAGATACACATGTTAGAGGGCAATTGTCGTGTATTGTTGGTATTTGTGACTCAATTGATTTCAGGCGCTATGGGTCAGGTGACAGTGTCATCATACGTTGGCAAGTTGTTGAGTTTACCGATGCAAGTTTGGTGAATGTTCAACGCGGTATTGAGACTCAATCCAGTATGGCTGGTTCGCCACCCTCGAAAACAATTTCAACCGGAGTCAACAGCGCTAAAAGCTTTGTTATGCTAAGCGAATTTGTCCATGGTTCGGTTACCAGTAATGATGATTTCACGCGCGGTCAAATCGATAGCTCTGGAAATTTGGTGATAACCGTTGGAGAAATGAAAACCCTTGCAACCCAGGCGGAAATAGCCTGGCAGGTAGTTGAATATCAAGATGCCAATATCCAAACAGGCGATATTTCTTTTTCAACGTCTGATGCCAGTAAAACAATAGGCATCAGTTCAGTTGACCTGGATAAATCCTTTCTTGTTTATAACTACTACAGCACAGGAACAAGCTCGGATAATCCTGTTTGTCAAAATCTTGTTAGTGGCTTAATCAGTGATGCTACGACTTTACAATTTGACCGAGGCTGTGCTGGTCACAATGGTGAAATTCATCTCAGTTGGTTTGCAATTGAATTTACCGATGCATCAACCGTACAACACGAAAAACAAGCTTTTACATCAACTGAACTCAGTAAAACTGTCACATTGACAAATGTGGTTGATACCAGTTGTGCCGTAATTACTACAAGTGGCAATCAACGTGGGGGACAATCTCCTGCCACTGTGGACCATACTTCGTCAGCCTGGTTTAATGCAGGACTTAATGCAGCTGGAGACGAAATTACACTGACTCGCGGGCAGACAAATGGAGTGACTGCAGAAACAGGCTGGTCTGTCGTTGAATTTGCAGGTTGTGG
>RCNF010001128.1_pt1 | contig 14014 bp, 4 predicted proteins | sample 2041311 | NCBI WGS metagenome assembly RCNF01 (sample SAMN09708228, study PRJNA481090) | Marine sediment metagenome, whole genome shotgun sequencing project. | biome: marine sediment; feature: ocean; material: sediment; isolation source: Sewage treatment plant 2 marine sediment (STP2) ... | reverse complement strand
AAGATTTAAAACCTGAACAAAACCTGTCTATCCTGTTTCAACCTGCCGAAGGCAGTGAATCCCCGGATCTGCAGGCGCAGAATATAATCTGGTCTTATTTAACAGGCCAGGGCTGGAAAGACTTTGATATTACCGAAATTCTTGCAGATGGCAGCAACGGGCTACTGGGTTCGGGGATTATTCAATTTGCCATGCCAAAAACCATGAGCAGTGAACACACGATACTACCCACCGGATTACACTGGATTAAAGCCAGTGTATTTCAGTCTTCTGCTGCTGTGCCACAGTTAATAGCACTGCATACCCAGGCTGTGGAGGCAAGCTTCCAGGACAACGAAAACAGTGAAGATCATCTCGCTGTGCCACTGCCGGCAAACACGATCAGCAAGTTGAAAACCCGTGTCGCCAATATAAAATCGGTAAGTCAGCCATATGCTTCCAGTAACGGTCAGATGGAGGAATCCTCAGATTCGTTTTATACCCGGGTCAGTGAACGTTTACGTCATAAAAACCGTGCTATTACTATCTTTGATTACGAACGAATGGTATTGCAGGAATTCCCAGAAATTTACAAGGTTAAATGTATTAACCACAGTAATCGTTGCACTGAACATGCCCCTGGCCAGGTCAGGTTAATCGTGGTACCGAATTTACGTAATAAAAATGCGATCGATAAATTAAAACCACAGGTCAGTCTGAATAAGCTCACCTCCATTGAAAGCTTTTTAAGAAATTACAGCAGTGAATTTACTCGTATTGCAGTTACTAACCCTGATTACGAAGAGGTCAGAGTGAACTTTAATGTTTACTTCCATGCCGGTTTCGACAAAGGACTTTATACGACACAGTTAAATGATGACATCATCAAGTTTCTGTCACCCTGGTTATATGATGAAGGTGCTGATTTAACTTTTGGTGGTCGTATTCATCGTTCATCCATACTTGAATTTGTTGAACAGCGCAGTTACGTCAATTTTGTCACCGAGTTCCAGCTCGATCATTTTTACACAATGGGTAAAGACACAGACGTTGAACAGTTTAATATTGAAGAAGCCCGAGCAACCCGGGCGAGTTCGGCTCTGGTCTCGTTTCCTCAACACACTATCACGGCTCTTGATATTCCGTCTGAAGCAGCCGTAACAAGCTCTGCTGAAGACTGTGTCCCTGATAGTGCCTGTGAAAATTGCCGGCAACCGGCAGGTACCGCAATTGTCGAATCTTCTCGCTATATCGGTAATAAGCGGTCTCTGGAATTACACGATTTAAACAATGTCCAACCCCAGTGTTCTATCCACAAAATTAAAACGGGGCGATGCAAAACTTTTTCTAAAATCGAAGATGCGTTGGAGCAGGGATATGATTATTGTGCTTATTGTTTCAACAGAGAGTTGTCAGAACGATGAAAAATCAGCCTACATCTGACTCTGTTAACCAGCAAGACTCAAGCTCAATGAAACAGAACTTCATTGTGAAAACACCGCAACTGGAAAAAAGCCAGGATTATGCCAACCTGCGTAAACAGGGTTTGAATTACATAGAAAAACTGGGGCATAAATTGTGGACAGATTTTAATGTTCATGATCCGGGTATCACGTTACTGGAACTACTCTGTTATGCGATAACCGACCTGGGCTATCGCACCGATTATGATATTAAGGATCTGCTGACCAGTTACCAGGATGGCAAGGCAGTTAATGATACGGAATTTCATACGGCCAGGGACATTTTAACTTCCAGCGCGGTTACTTTTGATGACTTGCGCAAATTGCTGATCGATATACGCGGCGTCAGAAATGTGTGGATAGAGCCGAATGTTGGTATTGAATACTATTTAAATAAGACACAGAAAAAATTACAGGATACATTGGCCCCGGATGCTGCGCAGAAAATACAGCCACTGAACGGTTTGTATGATGTATACATCGAATATGATGATTTTGTGATTCGAAAGGAGTCGATTAAAAGTCAGTTTATTTTAACTCCAAAACCTTTTTTGGATGGTTCCTTTATTCAACCCAATGGTCGCGGTTTACTGTTTGATATTGAAAATCCATTAACCGTGGATTCTATTTCAGTATACCCTGAAACTGCTGGTACCTTTAACCTGAGAATTATGACTGAGGAAAAACGGATAGTTTTAGATGTTTCGGTTGTGGTTAGTAAAGCGAACGAAAGAAATATTATTAAAATAAATTCCTTTTTAAGTGCAGGCAAAAATTATCGTCTGGAAGTATATAACGCACAGGCGGGGTTAAAACTGTTTCGAACCACGGTGACCGATTTTCCCTATCGTATCGATAACCAGATCAGCCTGACCTCAGGGATCTTTTCCGGAGAAATGCAGACTCCGTTTTTCTTTTTTTATCAATGGCGTGTGTCTTACCTGCCGTTACTCAGTAGTACCCAGGTATCTTTTCGTGACGTAATAAAACAGTCTGAAGATCGATTGCAAAAACAGCGTAATTTATGTGAAGACGTTACCTCTATCTGTGAATTGCTGGCAGAAGAAATAGCCGTCTGCAGCGATATAGAAATTGAAATGGGTGCTGAACCTGATGAAATTTTGGCCGAAATGTTTTATCGCCTGGGTCAGCATGTATCGCCGGTGGTCAATTTTTACACGATTGATGAGCTGGTCGATCGTGGTAAAACCATGGAACAGATTTTTGAAGGTCCCCGGCTTGATCACGGTTTTATCGATGATGATGAATTCAATCAAATACAGCGACGCAGGGAACTGCGAAGTTCTGATTTAATTAATATCATCATGGATATTCCGCAGGTCATCGCGGTGAAAAATTTATCGTTACTCAGCTTTATCGACGATGAGTTCCGGTTACATGAAGAGTGGCAACTGCCGCTGGCGGTAGATCAGGGGCGAACACCGACTTTTAGTGCGGATAAATCCAAAATAGTATTTTTTCGAAATGGAATTCCAGATTATGCCAACCGGATAAACAGCCAGGCCCTGTTAAAAGAGAAAAAAGCCGGTGATCTGCGTAATAAATTGCAGGGCCATCAGAACGATCTTGATGTACCTGTGGGTGAATACCGGGATGTGGAAAACTATCACCTGGTTCAACACGAAATGCCACTGACCTACCGGGTCGGTAACATTGCGGTGGAAGCCTCACAGAGTGACCTTCGTAAAGCCCAGTCTCAACAGCTTAAAGCTTTCATGTTGTTTTTCGAACAACTACTGGCAAATTACCTGTCCCAGCTGGCAAATGTTAAAAATTTATTTTCCTGGAATGAGAGTCATGTGTCGACCTATTTTTCACAACGTTTTGATTCATCAGACTTGAATCATATCGATGAACTGTATGTGAACTACCCGACACTTGAAAATGATCTGAAACAGATTATCGAGGATGAAAAAACAGCGGTGGATCGTAGAAGCCGGTTTCTCGATCATCTGGTTGGACGCTTTTGCGAAGATTTCACCGAGTACAGCTTATTGATGTATCGACTGGACACTGAAAACAGTGCGTCAAATGTTAACCGGAGCAAACAATTATTTCTGCAGAATTATGCCGACCTAAGTCGCGAGCGCGGTCAGGGTAACGATTATCGTTATCCGCTACTGGATGAAAATTCTCTTCCTGCGATGTTATCCGGTTTCCAGCAACGCGTGTATGGTTTACTGGGTATACAGGAACCAGTTTATCGTCAACTGGCAGGACATCGATTCCACATACAGAGCAAAGTCACTGTGGACGGTGAAAGGTGGCATTTTAGTTTGCTTAATGAAACCGGTGACACGCTATTCAAAAGTATCGATTGCGAGTCTAAATCTGCCATTGAAGCATTACTGGATTTTGTGCTGAGCGTGGGTGGAGACCAGCAAAACTATTTGCTGGATGATGATAAAAGTCGCTATGTGCTGATCCGCGCCTGCGAAGAAAGCGAAAAAAATGCACAGATTGGTTATACCGTAAACGAGGTTGTTTTTACCGAAGTTCTCGAATATTTTCAACAATATGGTGAGTCTGAAGGATTTCATATTATTGAGCACATTCTGTTACGTAAACGTTATCCGGAAGATCCGTTTATGCCGGTACAAATAAATAATCCGGATGAATGTGAATGTACCGAGGTCATTGATCCCTATTCATTCCGCATGACCATTATTTTACCAGCCTGGTCATCACGTTTTAAGGACATGAGTTTCCGAAAATTTGTTGAAGATACCCTGCGTAGTGAGGCACCGGCACAGGTATTCAGCAAGATATGCTGGATAAGCCACAGCCAGATGGTTGAGTTTGAAAGCATTTATGAGGATTGGGCTGAGTCTCTGGCGAAACTCAATGAAGGGCATACAACTTGCAGAGGCAGTGAAGTACCAGAGCAACACTACCCGATGAATGGAGAGCTTCCTTTGCCGGACATTGAAAATACAGACTATACGAATCAGCTCGAAGAGTTGATAAATATCATACATAACTTGAACACCGTGTATCCACTGGCTCGATTAAAAGGCTGTGACGAGCTGGTAGGTGATGATCCGGTACTGATACTGGATCATTCAACCTTAGGTACATATTAATTAACAGGGTAAAAGCCATGAGCGGACCAACGACTATCCATCCTAATTTTGTAAGTAACCAGCTGTTAACCAGTACCCAGCTTAACCAGTTGTTTGATTATCTTGATGAGCAGGATCGTTTGAGCAGAATTAAGTTAACCGGTAGCGGTATCATCTGTAGTTTAAGCTGGCAGTTAACCGGGGCAAAAAAAATTGTAAACATCCATGAAGGATATGGGTTGTCATCCGATGGATACCTGCTGTCGCTCGATAGTGATAATTATACTCACTACATGGATTACCTTGACCCTGATATCGATGACCCGGATGTTGAAGTCAGCTCACCTTTATACACACCATGGAAAAAAACGGGCAGCCTTAAGGGGCAGGTAGAAGGCATATTATTACTGGAAACAGAATCCAATGAAAACAATAAACCACTTACTGCCGATCTAATCAAAGATAAAATACTGGTTCTTTACCTGGAGAAAAAAACGGTTGATTTGACGTCCTGCCTGGTCACGGATTGTGATAACAAGGGTAGTAACGTCCATTATACGGTGAGGGTATTACTGGTTCCGGATACGGTGTTAAATCCCGTGGCTGAATGCCCTGATGCGCCCGTTCAACTGAATGTGCCGCGCTTACATACACGGCTTGATCTGAACGACGTCAACCAGCCAGAGGAGATAAACCAGGCCTATTATGAACTGGGAGCCGGGTTAAAGACGCCTTTGTTAGATGGAATATCAAGCGCCCTCAAAAGGTATGGCATTTTTGTCGGGCTGGAGAAAGACTGGAGCTGGCTGGATAATTTAAACGAGTGGTATGAACAGGTAAGCGATGGCAGTAATGTTAATCAGTATTTTTATGAAATCACAAAAATCCTGGTCAAAGCTTATAATGAAATGATCGAGGCAGCCTGTCGATTATTGACTGACTGTGATAGTGAACTTAATTTCCCGCGTCACCTGATGCTAGGGCATCTGGAAGGTAAAAAGAGTTTTAGAAATGAATTTATTCCATCACCGGTTCAAAATGTTAATAAAGGGGATTTGAAAGCGGTTGCTTTATTGTTTGATCGCATCCGTATTTTAATCCAGCTGCTGCCCGACCACGAAACCCTGTTGAAAAAAGTTACTGATGGTATAAGGCTGATACCCAGTCATGATGAATCAAGATCACTGGGACTTTCTGCTGTACCCTGGTATTACTCAAGAATTAAATCGAGCAATAAGTTCTGGCAACCAGCAGGTTGTTGTACTACGACTCCATTATGGCGTTATACCGATGATACTGCGATAGACCTGGATTATATTAAAGCTTCGTTATTGCGTATCGATGGGCATATAGGGTTACCCTGTAAGGATGTAGTTTCACAACTTGAATCACTGAAAACTAAACATAATGCGGAGTTTTGTGTATTACCCCTGAGCCTGAGTGATAATGTTAATAAAGAGCTAAAAACTCTAAATGATCAACTTGTTGAGAATGAAAATTTACGTCTGGAGTCACTGCGTGAATATCGTCTTAAACTCAACGAGTTTATGAAGGATGGTTCTTTCTCTGAGGATGAGATGAAAGAAATCGGTGAAATAAGAGAAAGCCTCAAAGAATTTAATAGTAAGCAAGTTGAGTTATTGAAAAGCTGGTCTGATTTACGTTGTGCTACAAAGCTGTTATGTCAGCCGGTAAACCTTCAGGCAGATTACCGCAATATGCATTGTAATCTAAGCGGATTGATCAATGAGGTTAAAAGCGCTTTACTTAGTCTGCCGATTACTGATAAATCGAAAATCAAGGAAACCATTGACGAACTCTTATCAGGCTCAGGCTACAGCGATTACGTACAGTTGCGTTTACTGGACCTGGTAGAGAATATAAATAATTTACTGGAGTATATGCCTCAGCAGTTATGTGCTTTTAACTACGAAGCTTTCCATTCTTACTACCAGTCAGTCATCAATGACCTGATCGAGTATCAGTATCTTCTTCCACTGGTTACCTCTGCTGACAGTGGATTTTATAAAAAAGCGATTGTTGAGGAAATCATCGATTCAACATCCCGCATCTTGGCTGAAGTTAATGAAAACATTCAAAAACAGATTTCGGTTTACCTGGGTTTTATTCAAAGCAGAAAACATAATTGCCTGGCGTCAGTTTTTTATCATTACGAAGCAGTCCGGCGTTTGAATGGCCGCTGGTTCAAAAAATTTGCTAAATCTCACCCGGGACTGGAAAGTGTATCTAGCGTAAACAAGGGCGGTTCTTTTATCCTGGTGTGTGACGATGATAATAATGTGGTCGCCGACTTTTCACTATCAAATTGCATAAGTTGTTGCTGTGATGAACCTCGGGAACCGGTCTGTCTACCACCGGTTGCTTCGACGGATTATGTATCGGTCATACTGGTAGAAGATAAAAAACCGGAAAATCTCAGCTATGAGCCGGTAAACCTTAGCATCGATGTAAAAAAGAATGATTACAGCCTTTTAAATACCGAAGCCGCTAATTTACTGATTGAATTGAAAGAAAAGAATAGTGAATTAGGTGGCAATCTGGAACTTAAAAAAGGTCGTATCAATTACATCTTTGAGAAACCACTGCCGGGTCTGGTAGACCGTTTCAGTTATATACTTAAGGATGAAGCCTGCGAAAGTATAGATATAGGCCATGTGCTGATTTATTTTGCTCCACCGGAAGAACTGAAAGTAGGGGATATAGTTGGAACGGTTACTGTCAATAATGGAGAAGAAGATATTCCTGCTCCCGGTTCGAGTGTAAAAATTATTGAAACCGGGGATACGGTAATCGCCCGTTTAGACAGCTTCAAGAATGCGTATTTTGAATTTATTGAACTACCGTATGCGACTTACACGTTGATTGCATCTTATAAGGAAGAATATGAAAGTAACCCGGTGACAGTCCATGTGGATGATTCCAACCCGCCGGTGACTTTGAAATTACTGAAGAAAATTGCCGGCACCGACGTTGACCGGAGTGACTGGGTAGCTACGGTAGCCTCCAATGAAAAATGGCTGATCGCAGTATCTGAGAGTAGCGGGACAGATGCAGCTGAAGCGAAAGAAAAACTGATTAATGTCCTGGGCGATAAAAGAACGGCTCAACTGATATCTGTGATTAAAGCTGAGGCCAGTGACTCGGTCAGAGTTAATAGTGCTTACGATAGCGCAAGTAATTTTATCAGGAACACAATCGCTTCAACGGCTGTCGATCCTGCTTCAATGACAGCAGAATATACCGAAGTCACAACCCAGTTGCTGTCTGCTCTTAAAGAGGCGTCAGCAGAAGATCAACCTGTTTACCGTGATTTAATAAAAAGTGCCAGCCTGGGTTACATGGACCGGGTTTATTTCAGTACTGAAGACATGACTGCTGCTGATACAGATAAAGCGTTGAAAGAAATCAGTAGGACGGTCAAAAAAGCAGGACTCGATATGAATGTCATAAAGGAGGACTGGGGCGGCCAACTGCGGGATAATTTAAACCTGTCATCAGCTGAAACGATGATGGATAAGTTGAAATAACACGAGGTTGTTTTGACACAGGCACATCATATTGTAAAGCGACAGGTAGTTGAACTGTTTGTTAACAGTGCCGAGCAAAGTCCTGCCCTGCAGGAAAGATTTCGTGTATTACATCAGTCATCGTTAAAACAGAAAATGAATACGCTGTTTGATGCTCTCTGTAAAAAGGAGGAAGTGATCCGGCTGGAAAAAATAGAAATTGATCTGGGCATTCTGCAATCAGGTGATTTGTTTGAATCCCATTTTGAACAACAAATGATAGAACAGCTTGAGTTAGCATTGACTGAACAGATTAATAATGAGACTTCGTTAAAGCCAGTCCCTGGAGAAAAACAAATATCAGCTGGTGGAAATAAATCCAGTGAGAAAAAATTCAGTGCAACCATTCAGGGAAGTCAGGAATCCAGCCTGGAACAGCTCTGTTACTTTTTAATTACAGGTGAATTACCCTGGTGGAGTTCCACTGAAAACTGGCGACTGGATCAGTCCCTTGAAAATCTGCTCGAACACCAGTCACTGCAAATCGCCCAGGCACTACGTAGATCAGTCACGCCTGTATTAATAAAAAGGCTGGTTTTACAGCTAAGTGGAAATACCCGACTGAAATTACTCGAAGTGTTGCAACCCGGGGATAAAAAAAAATCGCGAGTTCTGGTTGATCAGTGGTTCAGGCTGATTACACAACTACTACTCCTTGATATGTTAAGTATTCCCTTGAAATTCAGAGTGACGTTAAAAAAATTACAGCTGATGTTTAATGATAAACAGTTGTATTCACAGTTATTCTGGTTTGATTTATTTAAGTTGTTATTGAAACAGAATAGTGCGCTCACAGCAGAAAATTTTATCGATAAAGTTATACGGCAGATAGTGAGCAAGTTAAAACTGGAGTATACCCCGGTAGTGGAGATATTAAGCTTAGTGATAAAGCATTCTGATGTTCAACAAAATGAATTGAAAGCCGGGTTGAGTCAAATAATGAATCAATTAAGCAAAGAACAAAACAATTACTCGGTTACCGGATTCAACAAACTTTCTCTATATACAGGTGAGTTTTCTCAGTCTGAGCTGGTGAAAAAAAATATTTCCGTCACCGGTAACGAAGCGGTTGCCGATCCATTTTTGACGACATCATTTTTGGAAACAGAAAATCTGTTAACCAACCAGCAGGAGATAGATGAATTAATCCGTTTGCAACAGCAAGAAGCTATTCTGAAAAGTGAACAAAGTCGTTATCTTAGCAATGCCGGCATTATTCTGTTGTGGCCTTTTATAACTCAGTTTTTTAACCAGCTGGAATTAATCCGCGAAAAAAAATTTTGCAGTGTTCAGTCACGTCAGAAAGCAATTCTGCTTTTGCAATACCTGGGCACAGGCCAGCAGCGGTTTTCAGAACATCAATTACTGCTGAATAAAATTCTTTGCGGATGGCCATTATTACAACCGCTCAGTGTACAACTGGAAATTTCGCAGTTGGAAGAGTCGGCGGCGAATGAATTATTGCACAGCCTTATCAGTCACTGGTCAGCATTGAAGGCAACGTCAGTTGCCGGTTTGAGAACTGCATTTATACAGCGTGAAGGAATTCTAAAACATCAGCAAAGTGGCTGGTTGTTACAGATTGAGCGTACCGGTTACGACGTACTGATTGATAAATTACCCTGGGGGATTGGCATTGTTAAATTACCCTGGATGAATGAACCGGTTCATACCGACTGGTAAGAATGATGAATAGAGAGTGTTTATGATGGATGTGCAAACTCGAAACGCTGGAAACGCCGAAGAGCTGGAGAAAGAATTGCACTGGTTCGCTGATATTATTAAACATCAGATCGATCAGAATGGCTCGACGGATGATAAGCTGGAATTACAACAACCTCCCGAACTCGATATAACAACGTCAATTTATGCCGATTTCATACATCATTATCAAATGACGACGGAAGAACGCATGGTTGTTCTGTTGGCGCTGCTACCCTATATCCGCCCGCAATTACTGGATGTTTTTTTTAGTATCGATGAGAAACTAAATCGAGGCAGGACGGAAGTGGGTGGTATACAGGGCAAAATGCATGGCGGTTTTTTACCCACCGGTGAAACCGCGTTATTTTTAATTGCGGGTAATGATTTTTTCGCCCGCTTTGAATGCCAGCGACTGTTTGAACGTGATCATTATTTTGCTCGCCACAATTTACTGAAACTGGAAGTCGCTCCTGCCGGAGAGCCACCGTTAAGTGGCGCGTTGACCATTTCTGATGAACTGGTTGATTACCTGACACGCGGGGAATTACGGAAGCCGGATTACAGCCGTGATTTTCCTGCAAAACTTGTTACCACCGAAATGGAGTGGAGTGACCTGGTGCTAACCGCAGCTACCCGTGAGCAGATCCAGGAACTGATGATGTGGATGAAACATGAAAAAACACTGATGCAGGACTGGGGTTTACAGAAACGTTTAAAGCCGGGCTATAAAACGTTATTTTACGGACCACCGGGTACCGGGAAAACCCTGACCGCGACCTTACTCGGAAAAAAGCTGGATCGTGATGTGTATCGAATCGCTCTGTCTTCGGTCGTATCCAAGTACATTGGAGAAACTGAAAAAAACCTCGATAAAATTTTTTCCACAGCTGAGAACATGAACTGTATTCTTTTTTTCGATGAAGCCGATTCACTATTTGGTAAACGTACCAATGTTAGTGATGCGCATGATCGATATGCAAACCAGGAAGTTTCCTACCTGCTGCAGCGTATAGAGGAGTTTCCCGGCGTCGTCGTGCTGGCATCAAATTTTAGTAACAATATTGATGATGCCTTTATGCGTCGTTTCCAGGCCGTGGTGTATTTTCCACTGCCTGGAGCGGAAGAACGCCTGGCAATCTGGCAGGGGACTTTAGCTGATTTTTCTGCACAAATAGACTGGGATCTAGGCGAAGTGGCCAGTCGTTACGAACTATCGGGTGGTTCAATCATGAATGTGATTCGTTATGTCTCTTTAATGGCAATTGAACAGGGAAGCGATAGTATTTTATACCAGGATATTATTAATGGTGTGCGCCGTGAATTACAGAAGGAGGGGAAAACTCTTTAGCGATTATGAGTACTCCAGCCCAGGTTCTTCAGTCAAAACAAGGCGCAGTCAGTTCAAGAGCTGCAGCCAGCCGGGTGCAAACCCGGTTGAAGGTAGGGCGTAGCAATGATACTCATGAACAGGAAGCTGACCGGGTTGCGGAGTCCGTCGTCGGTAATGATTCCGGGATAGCAGGGCCAGCCTCACAGGGTAGTAGCAAACCAACGGTGGGTGCAGCATCGGTACAACGCGCGCCGAACATTTCACGATTGGCTGAATCATCAATTCAAAATAAATTACAACGACGGGAAGCTGAAGAGAAAGAAGAGCAGAAAGCGGAAGAAGTTCAGCGCCAGGAAGAAGAGGAGGAAACCGCCCAGCCCAAACTCCAGCGCCAGGAAGAGGAGGAAGCTGCCCAGCCCAAACTTCAGCGTCAGGAAGAGGAAGAAGCAGCCCAGCCTAAACTTCAGCGCCAGGAAGAAGAGGAAGCCGCTCAACCTAAACTCCAGCGCCAGGAAGAAGAGGGAGCCGCTCAACCTAAACTTCAACGCAAGGAGGAAGAGGAAGCTCAGGCAAAAATAGAAGAAGATGAAAAACCGGGTCTGCAAAAAAAAACCGAGGCAAGAGCGAACGTCCGCGATAAAAAGCAATTTCCAACCCTCAACCAGGTTGAACAGAAACTTTTCAGCAATAAAGGTAAAGGGGAAAAAATGGATGATGAAACCCGCGTATCGATGGAAACGGGGTTTTCAACAGATTTTAGCTCCGTGAAGATACACCAGGGTGCAGATTCCGTTGCCATGAATCGAGATCTAAAGGCACAGGCTTTCACGCATGGTAAGGATGTTTTTTTCAATTCCGGTAAGTATGAACCCGGATCCACACGCGGAAAAATGTTACTGGCCCATGAGCTGACACACGTCGTGCAGCAGGGCGCAGCAGAACAGAAGGTACCGGAATCAGAGGTAAAAAAGAACAATGCCAAACGTAATGATCCCGTACCGGAACCAGCAGATAAATCGACGCAAACTATTGAGCAGAAAAATGTAGAAAAAATTAAAGCCAAAGAAGTCAAGCTGGGTGAACAATCACAGAATGTTTCGATGACAGGAGGTACAGAAACTAAAGCTGAGTCAATACCGAAACACGCAGCTGATGCTGATGAAAAAGCAGCCGATCAGCAGGCACCACAGGAACAGTCAAAGGAGTCTGAAGCCGATAGCAAGAAAAAACCGACGCTGAAAGGAAAATCAAAGGGTGGTAAGAAAGCAAAAGCAAAAGCAAAAGGAGCAGCTAAAGGAGCCGGTGTCGGAGCTTTTTTACGCAAAACCACGAAAGCCGCGTTTGATTCTAAAAAAGCGGCGGTTTCAAAACTGGCGGCAAATGAAAAGAAAACTGAAAATGCAGAAACCAAGCTAGCCAATACCGAAAAATCGGTTGTGCCTCCTGCAGAGGAAAGCCAGTCCCGGGCTAATGCAAGCCAGGTAGAAACAGTAGAACAGAAACCTGAACCTAAACCGGACGAAGGCAAAGCGAAACAGGAATTTAATACGGCTCTGGAACAGGCGATTCCAAACAGTCTGGAAGCCGTGGACAAGTTTAAGGAAGAGGGTAAAGGTCGTGCGGTTGGTGAGGCGGTGAAGGGTGTGGTGAATACCGATACCCAGGAAGTTCAGGCCACCTACCAGGAAATAGAAAATACTGCTGAACCCGAAGCACCGGAGCAGGAACCGGAAGCACTGGCAGAAATTGAGCAGGCCCCGGAAACCGAAGCGCTGAATATGGGTGATGGTATGGTTGGTGAAATCCAGCCGGAACATACCGATTTAACGGAATTCGACAATGAATCCGACGACATGCTGAAGGAAGAGCAAATCAAGGATGAACACCTCGAAATGGTTGACGAGGGGGATTTGGCCGAAGCGAATAAAGAGCGTAAAAAAGTTAAGGAAAACGTTAAAAAAGCGCCGAAAGAAACGAAACAGCTGGAGCAGGAGCAACGGCAACAGGTCAACCAGGAACTGAGCAAGGAAGAACAGCAGGGCAAACAAAAAATGAAAGAGGAGCGCCAGAAGGAATTGCTCGGCGCGCAACAGGATCAAAAGAAAACCAAGAGTAAAATAGAGCAAAAGCGCCAGGCGGTTACCGACCACATTAATGGCATCTATGAAACAGCCAACAAGACCGTAAAACAGAAACTGGAGGACCTGGAAAAGCAGTCTCTGGCCAGCTTTGATAAAGGCGAAAAAGTCGCCACAAAAACCTTTGAAGACAATGTTAAGCGACGTATCGATGGTTTTAAACGTCGTCGGTATGATCGTTTTGGCGGTAGCCTGTTATGGGCCAAGGATAAACTGTTTGGCATGGATGAATTACCCGAAGTAAAAAATATTTTTGATTCGGAAAAAAACCGTTTTGTTAACAGCATCGATGCACTGGTAACAAAAATTACCGCAGACAATAAAAGCGTCATTCAGCAATGTAAGGAAATAGTCGCCAATGCGCGCAAAAAGATAGAAGTTTTTGTCAAAAACCTGGGGCCGGAGTTACAACAGACAGGTCAGGCCGCGCTAACTGAAATGAAAGGCAAACTGGATGCGCTGAATAACAAGATTAATGAAAAAGAAAAAGAACTAAAGAAAAAACTGGAGCAAAAACGCGAAGCGGCCATCAAGGCGATTGAAGAAAAAATAGAAAAGATGAAAGAGGAGATGTCCGGACTGATCTCCAAACTGGGTAACCTGTTACTCAACGCGATGTTAAAGTTTTTTGAATGGGCGCTTAAAAAAGCCGGTTATTCAACCGATCAGTTGATGAGTATCATCAATAAAGGCAAAGTCATCATTAAAAAAATCGTCACCGATCCAATTG
>RCNF010002067.1_pt1 | contig 14028 bp, 8 predicted proteins | sample 2041311 | NCBI WGS metagenome assembly RCNF01 (sample SAMN09708228, study PRJNA481090) | Marine sediment metagenome, whole genome shotgun sequencing project. | biome: marine sediment; feature: ocean; material: sediment; isolation source: Sewage treatment plant 2 marine sediment (STP2) ... | reverse complement strand
TCTCCGACCAGATGGTCGGAACCATGCACTCCGGCTACATCACGCAGCTCCGGCTCTGGCACACGATCGTCAAAGACACGTTCGTCTACGACCCCGACGGCCGAGCGATCATCTACGGCGAAACGGTGGAGCTCGGTATCGATCCGATCGCCGCTCTACGTGGGCGCCTCCGTTTCTATTATGCGGACCTGACCAATGGTTGGGTGGACCTCATCGACGATGGCGAAGGCGCGCCGACATTCTTGGCGGCATTCGAGGCGGCCGACCAAACGCCCACGGTGGGAGAGCCCTTTCACGCCATCGTCGACAACATGGACCTTCGCAACCTCGACGTGACCGGAGAGCTGCTCGGCTTGGAGGACATCCGAGTCGTCGACCTCGACACCAAGGGTCGAATGGAGTTCTACTGGATTACCGATATCGAGATCTGGTCCGCCGAAGGCCGCATGGTCAGACCGTTTCCGTTCGAGGCGAGCATCGACAACATCGTCGGCAGCGTCCACACGGACGTGAGAGGCACGCAGGTCACAGCGGAGGCGAGCCGTGGCGAAGAGAAGCTGACCGCCGAGCTCGTTTACAGCCCACGCGAAGACAGCGCCCCCGAAGACCCCTGGGACCTCGATCTCTTCGTCCGCGTGGAACCGGTTCGCGCGGAAACCCTATACGAGGTCGGCTTCGACTGGGCGGAGTCGCTCAAAGGAGACGCGACGGGCTGGGTGCGCCTTTGGGGACCCGAGGAGGACTATCGCCTCCAATCGGACGTGCAGACTGCAGGGGGGCGCGCACGAATCAACGGGGACCTTCCGACGAAGGGCGTGACTCGAATCGAGATCGCCAGCCCTCGCCTCGCGCTAGCCAACGTGATCGGCGGCGTACCAGAAATCGCGGTGGGGGGTCGCATCGAGATCACCAGCGACCCCACGAACGAGGATGTCCTCGGGGTCGAGATCGAAACGGAGGCTTTCAAATACGAAGACATCCACGTCCCGGCTCTCTTTGCAAAGATTCGATCGCGCGACGACGGGCTCGACATCGACTCGGTGGATGCAGAGTACGCGGGTGGTGACCTCCATCTGGATGGACAGGTTGAATACGCAGGCATCACGGACATTCACGTGGTTGGAAACATTCCCGAGGTGAGCGGCGATCCCAACTTCGAGCAATTCGTAGCGGGCATCGAGGGCGGCGCGGATTTCGACCTGCGCGTTCGCCAAACGGTCCGCGAGGACTTCGAGGCCAAGGGCCGCGTGCGCTTCGATCACTTCGCGTATGGAGCGCTCAGCGCGCACTTCATCATCCTCGAGGGGCGGGTCTGGGGTGATCCCTTCAAGCCCAAGGTCGATTTAGCGCTCGATGGGGCGGCGCTCCGGGTCGCGGGCTACCCACTCGGCAACGGGCGAGCGCTCCTCAAAGGAGGCCCCAAAGAGTATACGGCGAACGGCGAGTTCACGGCGCCCGGCGATCGCCGCGCCGAGTTTCAAGCCCGTGTGGCCGCCGATGAGGGCGTCTATCGACTCGATGTCGACGAGGTCGAGCTCGCCGTGGGCGATCTCTCATGGAGGGGTTCGGTCAACAACGCGACGCTGGACCCCGATGAGGGGCTCTCGTTTGATCGGGTCCTGATCGGCAATGGCCCGCAGCGCCTCGACGCTCAGGGCGTGTGGCTTTTCGATGGGCCCGACGACATCCGCGCCGACCTCGAGAATTTCGATTTGGCCGTGTTGAAGATTCTCTATCCGCGAACGGCGCCAGATTTCACGGGCGGGGTCGACCTTCACTTCGAGTTTCGCGGGGACCTCGACCGAGAGCCGACGATCGTCGCGGAGGGAACCCTCACCGACGCGGTGCTCTGGGAGATCTCTCCCGTCAACGCCGCTTATCTAATCAACTATGACAAGGGTCTGCTCGACGCCGATGCGCAGGTCGATTTCGGGGGGCGCGGGAACTTCACGCTGACCACCACCGGCTTCGTGGACCCCATGCCCGGAGGGGTCGCAGAGTCTCTACGGGAAGGTGTCTATGAGACGACTCTGAGCACCGGAGCGATGGACCTGACGCTGCTCGAGCTGATTCTGAAGGAAGACATGCCCAACGTTCGGGGCTACGCCGATGCCAGTATTCGCTTCTCGGGGCCAATCGATGCATCTGCATTCAAGGGTACCATCGAGATCCCGGGGTTCATCGTCGACCGCTGGGGGCCCGTGGAGCTCGCGTCGGATTTCCGATACGAGTACGGTGCGCTCCTCGCCCAAATTCGCATGGCGGATGACGAAGGCGAGCTGATCGAAGGCGAAGGCAGCCTGCTCGTCGACTTGGTTAACCTGGCTCAAAACCCGAGCGAAGCTGTGGAAGCACTGGCGACTTCACCGTGGCGAGTTTCGGTGCGCATGCCGCCGAGGCGGTTGAGCGCGTACCCAAAGAAACTCAGCGAGCTCTTCGTACCAGATGCGGACCGTCTTCGGCTCGCAGCGAGCTTCACGCTCGCAGGTGGCGCATTCCGGACGAGAGGCGATTTCCATTCCAGCGTCGATTGGCTCTCGGATTCCTCGGAGGGCCTGTGCGGGAGCGAAGCGCACCCCCGCGCGACGGTCAGAGCGCGACTGGAAAACGGGGTGACCGAGCTGTCCATGGACGGCGTCGTGGGGAACGCAAAGGTACTCGACCTGCAGGCCTCTTTGGTGACGCCGCTCGACGATTGGTTGCAGAACGCGGAGATTCCCCCATGGCCGGTTACTCAAATCAGCGCGGACTTCTATGACGCGCCCACGGAGAACTTGCCTTACCTCTGTCGGTACGCCGCGGGCGTTCTTTCGGCGCAACTCAAAGCCACCGGCCTCTTCAGCGATGATCCGGATCTCTCGTTCTCGATGGAGTCCGACGAGCTTCGGGCGCGCCGCCTCGAGCCGGGCCGTCGGGCCGGGATGGTAAATACGATCGTCGAGACGCCGCCCTCTCTCAACCGGGTCTCCGGCGGGTACCATGACGGGGTTGGAGCCATCGATATGGACATGCGCTGGTGGAACGGGGGCTCTTCGAAGATTACGGCGAAAGTCCCGCTGCTTTGGGACAGCGAACATCCGGTCCCGGAGCTCGCGAAGAGGGGCGACGTGGACGCGAAGGCGAATTTCGACCGTACGCCGCTGCAAGCGGTGCTCGCCTGGATGGCCGGCGTGGTCAACGTCGAAGGAATCCTTCAGGGCAGCGTGACTGCACAAGGCCGCGTGCAGGACCCGAAGCTCGTGGGAAGCGTCGACCTCACCGACGGCCGAGTCAACATTCGAACGCTGGGCCAGACGCTCGAGAACGTGGAGGGACGTGCAATTTTCGACGAGGACGGCGTTGCGATCACGGGTCTGAAAGTCACAGACACAAACGGCTCGGCGAAGCTCAACGGCCGCGTGGGGATCAAGAAACTGCGCCTCGCGGACGCGGACTTCGTCGTCGAAGCGAAGGATTTCCCGCTACGCCAAGAGGGCTCGATCATCGCGCGGCTCGCCGGCACCGCGCGGCTGAGAGCGAAGTTCGAAGACGAGGGCCTCGATGGAGAGGTAAGCCTGCGGAAGCTGGTGCTCGACATTCCGGAAACCTCGGCGACCCCACAAGACCTGGCACCACACCCGGAGGTATTCTTCATCGGCGAAGACTACGAGCCAATTCGCAAATCTGGCGCGTACTTCGTAAATCTGAAGTTGCGCTCCGAGGATAGACTCGTCATTCGGAGCAAAGACCAGGGCTTCTACGTCGAGGCGACGGCCAAGTTGGATACGCGCATGGCCGAAGAGCTTTCCGTAGAGGGCACGGTGACCCTCCACACCGGCAACTTCAAGGTTTTTGGGAAACGCTTCGAAGTGCGTTCCGGCAACATGATTTTCGACGGCGACCCCGAGATGGACGCCAAAGTCGACCTGGTCGCGCGCCACTCACTCCGCGGGAGCAACGATGACGTGACTGTCATCGTCTCCGGTCGCCTCAGCGACCCGACAATCGAGTTCAAGTCGAGCGTGCCCACGACCAGCCAAGCACAGGTAATCGCCCTGCTCGTCACGGGGACGACGCGTCAACAACGCGGGGTCAACACGTCGACCGCGCAAGCTTCCCAGGACACGACGGACTTCCTGAGCGGCGTAGCAGCCGGTCTGTTCTCTGCTTCCCTACAATCTCAGTTTGGCGGATTTGCTCCGACGTTTGGCATCACACAAGGACAAGCCTCCGTCGACGACACCGAGGGGGACACCGCAGTACAAGTCGGTTTCAACGTCGACAGCGTGCTTCCCGACAGTGTGCCAATCCGTGGGCTGTACGTCGAGGGGCAGTTCGTGGCGCGGCGAAGCGAAGGCGGTCCGAACACGACGGCGCAGGCCCAGCGCCCTGGTTTTTTGATCGAGGCTCTTTGGCCACTAAACTTCGTGACGACGGGAACTTTCGCTCCGCCGTCGAACTGGAGCATCGACATCACCTGGGAGCCATGAAGTAAACATGAGTCGCAAACTATTCGGAACCGACGGCATTCGCGGCCTCGCCAATCGCGGAGACATGACGCCGGAGGTCGCTTTTCGCATCGGCGCCGCCATTGCGTATCAGGCCGGTAAGCGAGTGAAACACGTGCCCAGGATTGTCGTCGGAAAGGACACCCGCCTTTCAGGCTACCTCTTTGAGACGGCCGTCGCCTCGGGCATCTGTGCGCTGGGCGGCGAGGTGCTGCTGTCAGGGCCGTTGCCCACGCCCGCCATCGCGCACCTCACGACTAGCATGCGTGCGGATGCGGGAGTGGTCATCAGCGCATCGCACAACGCCTACCAGGACAATGGAATCAAAATCTTCGGCTCAGATGGCTTCAAGCTCCCCGACGAAGTCGAGCTAGAAGTCGAGGCTTTGATTTTCGGCTCAGATCTCGACAAGAAGCGTCCGACCGGAATGCGCGTGGGCCGCGCCGAGCGATTGGACGACGCGCCGGGGCGTTACGTCGCGTTCGTCAAGGCGTCCTTCCCACGAGAATTGACCTTGGAAGGCGTGAGGATTGTCGTCGATGCTGCGCACGGCGCCGCGTATCGAACTGCGCCGCTCGTTTTCTCCGAGCTTGGTGCGACGACCCACGCAATTGGGGTGCGACCCAACGGGAAAAACATCAATCACAAGGTCGGTGCGCTGTACCCGGATGCCTGTGCCAAGGAGGTGCAGAAGCGTGGCGCAGATCTCGGCATCGCCCTGGACGGCGATGCGGACCGCATCATCATGATCGACGAGAAAGGCAATCAAATCGACGGGGACGCGATCATGGCTCTGTGCGCGACGCGCATGCTCCGCTCCAAGCGCCTTCGGCGACGGACCCTCGCAACCACTGTCATGAGCAACCTCGGCCTCGAGCGCGCGATTGAAAACGACGGTGGTAAGCTCCTACGGTGCAACGTTGGTGACCGCTACGTCGTCGACGCAATGCGGCGACGGGGCCTCAATTTCGGGGGAGAACAATCGGGACATTTGATCTTTCTCGACCATGCGACGACGGGCGATGGCCTGGTGGCGGCCATGCAGGTGCTCGCCATCGTGCTGCGCGAAGGGCGACCGCTGTCCGAGCTCGCCAGCGAAGCGATGCAACGGGTTCCACAAGTTCTGGTGAACGTCACCCTCCCCGATCGTCGTGCCCTCGAAGAGCTGCCCAAGACCCGTCGAGCAATCGCTCGTGCGGAGAAGTCCATTGGCAAGAACGGGCGGGTGCTGGTCCGGTGGAGCGGAACCGAGCCGAAGCTTCGCATCATGATCGAGGGCCCCAAACAGGACCGCATCGAGGCTTTGGCCAACGGCATCGCCGACGAGGCCAAGAAAGAGTTCGCGGCGGCCCGCTAGCTAAGAAGTGGCTAAGGGACGGCGGGCTCGTTGAGCAGGACGGTGATGGCCGACGGCTCGACCCCGAGCACTTCGATGCCGTCGGGCAATCCGCGCAGCTCGACAGGGACCACTACCGCGCCCCTCTTCGTGGATGTCTCGCTCACGCTCACGATGGCGAGCACCGAGGCCGGATTCAGGGCGTCGATTAGCGTCTCGGGGCCACGGATGCGGGCGGAAACCGCACGCGGTCGCAGCGCACGAGGAACGACCCCCTCGGCGTCGACCCGAAGTGGCGAGAGCACGCGAACTTTCAACTTGGCTTGGACCCGCAAGGTCACCAGAACCGTTTGCGTGTCGAAGCTCGTGTTGGCAGGAGCTGCCACGAGTTCAATTTCCCGCTGAACGACGCCTTCTTCGAAGTCCGATACGTCGACCTGCATCGAGCGAACGGTGCGAATCGAGTTGACGACATCTCGCGGCCCGTCGACCTCGACGGCCTCCGGAAACACTTCGGCCTCCCCCGCCCACTCGAGGCCCGGAGCCAGATTGCCATCGACGAATACCTCGACTGGAATGTCGCGGACGGCCCGAGGCACCCATTTGAAGACCAAGGACGGCGGCACGACCTGCATGACCGAAACGCCCGTTGGCAAATCGAACATCTCTTTCTCGAAATAGTATCGCGAGTCTTCGCGGGACTTGAGTTCCACATCGACCGCAGGCAAGGCTTCCTGGCGCAGTGAATTCAGTCGGGCGCGGCTGCCTTTGAGACGCACGCGTACCCGGTCCGGCGTCTCTGTTACCAGAATCATGTCCTTGGCGTCGGGTGGCGGCCGGACGGCGACGTCCACGTAAATGTTTCGCTCCATGTCCTCGGCGCCGTGTACGAGCGAAAACATGAGGATCGCGATGCCGAGCGCGCTGGCTTTGAGGCCCAGGTTTTCGGTTATCAAGAGCCGCGCGGCATTTAGCGCTTCTGCGATGGTGCTCACCGCGATTCCTCGGCTTTCTTCACGGCAATGACAGCGTCTGGGGTCTGCGGGCGACTGGCCTCCGGAGGCGCCAAGGTTGTGCGCCGATCCGCGGCTTTGCGGCGACTGCGCTTGGGCGCGTAGAATAGGCCGTATAGCGCATCCCGCAGCGAACCAACGTCGAGGTTCCGAACGATGTTGCCGTCGAAGCAGAGTGAGATCGCGCCACGCTCTTCACTGACGACCACCACGACCGCATCGGTTTCTTCGGTGATGCCAATGCCAGCGCGGTGGCGCGCACCCAGGGAGCGGTCGCCTCCGGCGGAACCTGCCATGGGCAGGAACACGCCTGCCTGCCAGATGCGACCTTCACGGATCACGACGGCGCCGTCATGCATCGGGTTTTCGAAGCTCGGTACGAACACGCTGTGCAGGAGCTCTTTACTAACCGCCGCATCGATCTCGGTACCTCGCTCGATGAATTCGTCGAGCGCGGCGCTGCGCTCAAATGCGACCAAGGCGCCGATGCGTTTCTGTGCGAGCGTTCCTGCAGCCTTGATCACTTCTTCGATGTTTTGCGTCTCCTTGGCGGTACGCTGCCCCCGAAGAAGGGGCCTCCTTCCCATTCGCGCGAGCGCACGTCGAATGTCGGATTGAAAGATGATGACGACGATGACCGCCAGGTAGGCGAGCACCGAATCCAGAATGGTGGTGACGGTCACCAAGCCGACGCGACGCGCGAACAGGTAGCCGACGAAAACGAGACAGAGTCCGATGGCCACCTGCATCGCGCGGGTTCCACGCAAGATGACCAGCGCCCAGTAGATGAGAACCGCCACGAGGCCGATGTCCAGCGCGTCATGGAGCACGTCCCAAGGGCTCCGCTGAAAGAAACTCGAAAAGCCGGAGCTGAAGTCGCTCAAGACGCTGGTGAGCACCTCGATCACCCTTCGCCTCCTCCGGCTTCGTGAATGGCCTGCGTTACTCGAATCAGCTGGCGCATCGCAAAGACATCATGGACGCGTACCGCATCGACTCGCGCAGCGGCGCAGATCGCAACCGCGGCTGCCGTGCCGCCGAGGCGCTTGTCGGCAGGCGGGGGCTCTCCGCCTCGGTTAGGCGCAAGCTCGGCGATGAAGGATTTCCGCGAAGGCCCCACTAGTACACGGTATCCGCTCTTTCGGAAACGCCCAAGAGAACTTAGCAGCACGGCCGACTGGGCGGCTGTCTTGGCGAATCCGAGCCCGGGATCCAGCCAGACGGATGCCCTTGGCACCCCGGCACGCTCCACGCGTTCAGCAGCCGCCAGGAGCTCGGCGAGCACGTCCTCGACGACGTCCCCGTAGTCGGTGTTGGGCGAGCGCACTTCGCCTCGGCCGCGATTGTGCATGATGACGTAGTCGGCGCCCTTTGCCGCGGCGGCCTTCGCGAGCTCGGGGTCGTCAGCACACCGCACGTCATTGACGACGCTGGCGCCGGCCGCGAGCGCCGCGGCAGCGACCTCCGGCTTGACGGTATCGATGGAAACGCGCGCCCCGAGCCCTCCCGCCAGAGCTTCGATAACCGGCACGACGCGCCGAATCTCATCGGCGGCTGACACCTCATCGAAGCCTTCGCCATAGGTTCGCCCCGCAGGCCTCGAAGATTCGCCACCAATATCGAGCAGGTCGGCGCCTTCCTGCAGCATACGCCGGCCGTGCTCGATCGCTGCCCGAGGCTCCAGGTACTTACCCCCATCGCTGAACGAATCCGGCGTCACATTGAGGACGCCCCACAGCTCGGGCATCAGGACCTCCGTCGTCTACCCTGCGCTGGGAACCTCGCGCGGACGGGGCTGAAAGATTGCGCCCTTTCGCTTTTCTTCGTTTTCGCGGCGCTTCTCCGCGTACGTCGGCACGCTCACGGTGACCGACGGCGGCAAGTCCTTGCCGGACATGATCGCTTCGATCTCTTCGCGACCGAGGGTCTCCCGCTCGAGCAGGGCCTCGGCGATCGCGTTGAGCTCCGTGCGGTGCCCTTCGACGATCGCCTTCGCTCGATCGTACTGGGCGCTGATGATGCTGCGAACCTCGTCGTCGATCTCTTTGGCGGTCTCTTCGGAGTAGTCCTTGTGATAGGACTGGCCGAGGAAGCCCGTCTCCTCTTTTTCGACGTAGGAAAGCGGGCCGAGGGATGCGCTCATGCCCCACTCGGTGACCATCGAGCGGGCGAGCTGGGTGGCCTTCTTGAAATCGTCGGCCGCGCCGGTCGTGAGCTGGTTGAAAACCACCTCTTCGGCCAGACGCCCGCCGAGCGCCATGGCGATTCGGTCGAGCACCCACTCCGCGCTGTAGCTCAGGCGGTCCTCTTCTGGGAGCGACATCGTTAGACCAAGCGCGGGGCCACGGGGAATGATCGTGACCTTGTGAATGGGGTCGTGGTTCGGCAGCTTCCAAGCGACCAGGGTGTGACCAGCTTCGTGGAATGCGGTCGTCTTACGCTCGTGCTCGCTGATGACCAAGGAGCGGCGCTCGGAGCCCATCATGACCTTGTCTTTTGCCATTTCGAAGTCAGACATGGAGACGATGTCCTTGTCCTGACGCGCGGCGAGGAGCGCGGCCTCGTTGACTAGGTTCTCGAGGTCAGCGCCTGAGAAACCCGGCGAACCGCGTGAGATGATGTCGAGCTGGACGTCGTCGCCGAGGGGCACCTTTCGGGTGTGCACCGCGAGGATGCCCTGGCGTCCGTTCAAGTCGGGCCGGGGCACGATGATGCGACGGTCGAAGCGGCCGGGACGAAGGATCGCCGGGTCGAGCACATCTGGCCGGTTGGTCGCCGCGATGATGATGACACCTTCGCTCGATTCGAAACCATCCATTTCGACCAGGAGCTGATTCAAAGTCTGCTCGCGCTCGTCGTGCCCACCGCCCATGCCAGAGCCGCGATGACGGCCGACAGCGTCGATCTCGTCGATGAAGATGATGCATGGCGCATGCTTTTTGCCCTGCTCGAACAAATCACGAACTCGCGAGGCACCCACGCCGACGAACATCTCGACGAAGTCGGAGCCGGAAATGCTGAAGAACGGAACGCCGGCCTCACCGGCAATGGCGCGCGCTAGAAGCGTTTTACCAGTGCCAGGCGCACCCATGAGCAGGACGCCCTTCGGAATGCGGCCGCCAAGCCGCTGAAACTTCTTTGGGTCTTTCAGGAAGGCAATGATCTCTTCGCAGTCGTCTTTGGCCTCGTCGATGCCGGCAACGTCTTTGAAGGTGACCTTGTTCTGGGACTCGTTGAGCAAGCGCGCGCGCGACTTGCCGAAGCTCATCGCCTTGCCGCCGGAGGCCTGAAGCTGCCGCATGAAGAACAGAAGGATGCCAACGAGGAAAATCATCGGGAGCCAGGTCACTAGAATGCTCGTCCACAGACTGTTTTGATCTTCGGGCAGGTACTCGACGCTCACTTCGTTATCGAGCAGCCGCTGGTTGATCTGCTCGCCCATGATCCCAACGGTGACTTTCTCGTTGCGGACGCCACGCTGACCCTGCGCGCTTTCGTCTGCAGACTTGAGCCAGTACGTGTACTCGCCGCTGTTGTCTTGTGGACGGATTTTGACCTTCTGAACTTTGCCGGCGGAGACGTCGGTGACGAACTCACTGAACGGTACGCTCCGAGGCTGTTCCTCCCGCGCGACGAAGTTGAAGATGACGATGCACATCAGGATCACGAGGACCCAGAAGAGCAGTGTTTTTTGGCTTTGCTTCATATGGTAAGGCGGGACGGGACGCCGAGCTGTCGAACTAGCTGGGGGCCACCATCCCTGGTTATCTTTGTGAGGCCGCGGAGCCCACTTGGCAACCTTCGCCGCCTTTGGCGACTTCAAGAGCGGTTGCTGCGTGTCCTTCGATGCTCACGATATTCCAGCGAAAGCCCGCCACTTTCCCGACGAACCGACCATCCCGATCCTAGCAGAACCTCCCCCTGACCCTTAAGAAGTCGGCCCATCTCGACCAGGTGGCTACGGTTTGGGGTTAATCCAGTTTCCTGGCCGATCCAACGCCGCAGCCATCGAATTCGAACGGGCGCGGCGATTTCGGTCAGGGTCTCGAGCGAGATCTTGCGCTCGCCCGACGGCAGCGCTTGGGGAAGCTGTGCGTCGAGGTAGGCGTTGAGCTCGCCGGCCTCATCGCCGAGCGCCGCGAGGTGTTCCACCAAGCGAGAATCCTCGGCAAGCAGCGCGGGCAAGACCTCGTGGCGAATCCTAGCTCGCTCGAAGTCCCTTTGATGATTTGATGGGTCATCGATGAACGGCAGACCGCGATCGAGAACGTAGTCGCGAACGTCGGAACGACGGCAGTCGAGAAGCGGCCGGATCACCCCGTCCGGCCGCCGTGGCTCGATCGCCCCGAGGCCACGGATCCCGGTTCCACGCAGAATCCGTGCGAGCACGGTTTCAGCCTGATCGTCCTGGCTGTGACCCACCGCGATGCGCGTTGCGCCGTGTGTCCGGGCGATCTCATGGAGCGCGCGATATCGGAGCTCGCGGGCCCGACCCTGAATCGACGCCCCCTGCCTCGGCACCTCGACCTGTCCGCTGTAGAAGGGAATGCCAAGGTCGTTTGCAAGCGCCGACACCTGCGCCACTTCAGACGCGGATTCCGGACGGAGGCCGTGATCGATCGATGCAACGCTCAGAGTGATGCCCAGCTCTGCGCGCAGGCGATGGAGCACATGCACGAGGGCGGTCGAATCCGGCCCACCGGAGCAGGCCACCAAGACGTGATCTCCGGGGGAAACCAAGCCGCGCTCGCGAACGGAACGCCGCACCGTCGAGGTGATCATGAACAGACGCTAAAACACGCCCGATGCGAGGGAAAGCCGCATCTCCGTGCGGTCGCGGAGGCCACCCATTCGAAGGGTTTCGGCGTCCTGCACGGCGCGTCTGGAAAAAGAAAAGGCAGGGGCAGCGACGCGAAGGCCGGAACGGGAACGCCGAAGAAGCCCGGGCCCGGCTTCAGCGGTGTCGAGGGCTCTTTGCTCCTTCTCGCTTCGAAGCCGAATCTGCGGGGTGGGCTCCCAGTCGTCTTGCCGCTCTTTTCGGACGCCCTTAACCGTGAGCAGGATGGCGGGCATCACGCCGGCGAGGCCAACCACCAGCGCCGCAACCGAACCCTTTGAGCGGCCAGGCTTGTCTAGCGCAAAATAACCAGCAAGCGCGCCACCCGTAGCGCCGACGATCGGAAACACCGAAAGAGCCCAGGCTTTGTTGAGGCCGGACACCGACGGGATGATGAGCCCGAGCTCGGCGCCGACCAGGCCCAAGCCGATGGTGCCCTTCGGCGTGGCCCGAAGGTCCTCGAAGACCACGGTGGAGTCCTGGGCTTCGGCGTCGAGGGGCATAGCCGACAGCGAAACCACCGCCAGCAGTGCGAAGGCACATCCGATTCGTTGCACGTTCAATTCCCCCACCGGCTCCAAAGCGTACAGTACACGCAGGCCGAAACCGCTGCAACCACGCGACATTACGCGGGGAATCATTTGCCTTGAATTCGCGGGATGGCCGCCCAAGAATCTCGCGATGGAGGAGCGCGACTTTCAATCCCTGCTGGTGCAGCAGGACGGCCACATCGTCACCCTGACCTTCAACAAGCCCGAGAAGAAGAACCCGTTGAGCCAGGAGCTGGTCAACGAGCTGCTCTGGGCTCTGGACGACGCGGAGGCCGCCGACGAGGTGCGGGTCATCATTCTGACCGGCGCCGGAAATGCGTTCAGCGCCGGGGCTGACCTCAAGGGCATGACCGCGGAGCGGGGAAGGCTCGAAAAGAAGGGCGAGTTCGACGACCTGCTGCTGCGCTTCGATACGATGAAGAAGCCCATCGTCGCGCGCATTCCGGGATATGTGATGGGTGGCGCGATGGGGATCGTCGCCTGCTGTCACTTCGCGATCGCCTGTGAGAGTGCCCTCCTCGGTACACCGGAGATCAAGCGCGGCCTGTTCCCGATGATGATCATGGCCGTGCTCCAGCGGGTCATACACTCACGCGAGTTGCTCAAGCTCATGTTGCTCGGTGACAAGATTACGGCGACGAAGGCCAAAGAGATCGGCTTGTTGACCGAGGTCGTGCCTGACGATCAGCTCGACGCCCGAGTCGCTGAGCTTGCGGGCCAGCTCGCCAAGCAGTCGCCGAACGCGATGCGGATGGGCCTCAACGCCTACAACGAGCAACGCAAGATGCCGGTCGAAGACGCGCTGCCGTACCTTCGCGAACAGCTATACGCGGTGCTCGCGAGCGAAGATGCCAAGGAAGGGCTCGCGGCGTTTTTTCAAAAACGCGAACCGCAGTGGACGGGACGCTAGTCGAGCACGTCTTTCACGAGCAGCTCCACCGAGCGACCGCCCATCCAATGGTCGGGCTGAAACTCGCCGACGAGCTCGAGCTCTTTGCGACCTTCCACGCGGGCGAACATGCTCGGCGCGAATGCTCGAATTGAATCCTGACCCACGCGCAGCTTCAGCTTTGCGTGAATGCGCCCTTCCCCGACTCCGGTCGCCTCGACGACCTGCGCATGGAGCATGAACGTAGGCGCCGGGTGACCTTCGCCAAATGGCCCAAGGCGCTGCAAGTCCTCGACCGTCGGAACTCGGAACGCCCCGCCGAGGGCCACATCGACGTCCACTTCTCGTGCTTCGGAAGCTGCGGCGCCCTGCGTCGCGTGCAGAAAGGAAGCTCGAAAGGCGTCGAGGTCGCGCGTCAAGATTGAGAGTCCTGCCGCGGCTCGATGCCCGCCCCATCCCCTCAGGTGCGAGGCACAGTCTCCGAGCGCGCGATATACGTCGATGTTGCCAATCGTCCGAACACTGCCGTGCCCGTGCTCGCCATCCAAGGCGATGGCTGCCGCAGGGACCCCGAAGGTATCCACCAGCCGGGCGGCCACGATACCGACGACCCCGCGATGCCAGGACTCGCTCGCTACGACCACGCCTTCCTCCGGCGCCTCTCCGTACAGCTCTCGGACCTGCGCGGACGCCTCCTCGGTCGCCTGCTGGGTGAGCATCTTTCGCTCGTCGTTCCGCGCCTCGACCTCCCCGAGTAGGCGCCGGGCCTCCTTCGCGGTCTTCGCGGACAAAAAAAGAAGGGTCAGGTCTGCGGCGCCCAGCCTGCCAGGGGCGTTGAGCCTGGGTGCAAAGCGAAACGCAATGTCTTGCGCCGTGAGCTGCGCGGACTCGGGAATCTTTGCCGCTTGCCGAAGC
>RCNF010001124.1_pt1 | contig 14036 bp, 9 predicted proteins | sample 2041311 | NCBI WGS metagenome assembly RCNF01 (sample SAMN09708228, study PRJNA481090) | Marine sediment metagenome, whole genome shotgun sequencing project. | biome: marine sediment; feature: ocean; material: sediment; isolation source: Sewage treatment plant 2 marine sediment (STP2) ... | reverse complement strand
CACTGCTGTCCCGTTTATATAAAAATTTATTATATGTAAAGGTTGACGTAGCTATCTTAAGCTTGGTTTACTTTAATCCGAGACATGAATCGGGCGCAACTACCAACGACACGCCGTGAAACCATCCATGGTGGCTCAACACCCGCATCCATGCGGGTGATGGTTGTTGATAGATACCCCCGATTTATGTCTCTAACTGTTAACGGGACAGTAGTGACATACATTAATAAAGATTAATTGCTAGGGAACCTCTGAATAAGTCTGGGTCGAACAGATTGTTGGTTAAAATTTTCTGGTTCAAGGCGTGGAACGCAGGTAATAGCAGGGCTATTGCGAAGTTTCACAACGCGGAAACAGGAGATTTTAATCGCAAGATGTCGATTCATGACTTAATCAGAGGTTCCCTAGATCAGATCATCCAGTTTCATTGTTTTAAATCTCGCTTAAAAATAATCGGCGAAGCCAATTATTTCTGTGGATGTCCTGGATTATTGTTAACCCCGGAAACACGCAGAGTGGAAGCAGACCTGATGGAACCGTTTACACCCGCATTTGAGATGTAAACAGATGGGGTAACGGAAGAATTAGTTTTTTAAGCGTACTACGGAATTGATCATTATTTAACTCCTCCGTCCAGTGTAATCACAACTGGCTTTCAGGAACAAATACCGACATAAAACCTACGCCGAATCGTTTCCAGAAACCGGTCTCAGGCTCTTTATCAAAACGGACTTCTATGCCGTCTTCAAGAGTGACCCACTCCAGGTCCCCGTCTTCGTCCAGCACCACTTGGTATCCCACTACATTGCTAGCCTCATCGAATCGCTGACTAAGAATAGATGAGTATTCAGGGCTCTCAAAGTAGACACCAATTTCCGTATTCAACGCCACTGAGCGGGCATCAAGATTAAATGAACCGACGAACATATATTGCTGATCAAAGCCAAAGAACTTGCCGTGCAAGCTGGCGCGGGACGAACCTATCCATTTCTTTTTCTTTTTCTTCACCTCCTTGTTTTCAATACCTTCATGTATGATGGGCTTGAATTCATACAACTCAACACCGCCGCTGACCAGGTCTTTGCGGTAACGCATATAACCTGCATGCACCAGTGAAACATCATTGGCGGCCAGTGAATTGGTCATGATGCGAACTCGTACCCCTTTTTCAACCAGGCCGACCAGGTAATCGGTAAAATCTGACCCCGGCACAAAATACGGTGAAACGATGGTTATCTCCTTCTGTGCCTGTTCAAACGCTTTCTTCAGCTTCGGCGCCAGATGTGTTTCTTCCGTAACTTCCTCAGCCTCGACCTTGCTCGGATGATCATAAGCCAGCACCCACCTTCCCCAGCTATAATCTAATTCGGCAATACTGGACATCTTTACTACATCAAGGTCGCGAATGGCATCTGCGTACTTACTCTTTTTGGCTTCTTCCAGAAATGCATCCGACTGTTTTCTGAAGGCCTTAATTTTTTCTTCAGTGACAGGCTCATCCGGTTTAAACGCGGCCAATGGATAAACCCACTGGCTATTCCAGTAAAGATCAAAGCTGCGAGAGATTTCACCCACCACCGGGCCAAGGGCAAGTACATCCATATCGCTAAAGCCGACATGGCCTGAAGCATCAAAATATTCATCACCAATATTACGGCCACCAAATATGGCCGCCTGGTTATCGACCGTTAGCGTTTTATTATGCATACGACGGTTGATGCGGCTGGTATCGCCCAGGTAGTCGCCGGTACGGTTGCCACGACTGGCAAAAGGATTGTACAGCCGTATTTCAATATTAGGATGGGCATCGATGATGTATAGCATTTCATGCTTACCGGCAGTATCCATATCATCAAGCAGTATTCTTACACGCACACCACGGTCTGCTGCATTGAGCAAGCGGTTATATAAAACCTTGCCGGTAAGATCATCATGCCAGATGTAATACTGCACATCTATTGATTTCTCTGCGGCATTAACCAGTAACAGGCGTGTCGCATAGGCATCAATACCATCTTTCAAGGCATGGAAACCCGATTTTTCAGGGTTCGCCTTGACCAAGGGCTGCACCATACTGTATAGCTGGGTATCAGAAGTATCCTGTAGTGCGAATGAAGGGTTTCGTTGAACATCCTTGGGTAAAGAGGCACAACCAGAGACAAGCAGGACACTCAATAAAAACAGATAAACAAATGCTCTGTTTATCAATGTTCCGTTTATCAATATTCTAATAGTAAACCTGTGCTGAATATAGCCAATAGCAGTATTCATCAATGCCTCCTTAGGCTGTTATATATGCCGCAGTGTTTTCTTGTCGATTCTACTTGTTTACCCCGTTTATTTTTAACAATATTTCTTAGCTGTTCTGATAACCAGTTTGTGTGCAGGCTGGAATATTATTTTACAAATGCCTATTCTATAACGTCTACCAGCAAAAATTCTAACAGCTCGGGTATTAACTCGCCTATAGCAGTACTCAATACCGAAATGCCAACGAATAAAAAAATAAAGATTATAAGCGTTTCTTTGTTCTGCATCAGCCACTGCTTTAACGACTCTAACACCCTGTCTCTATCATGCCCAGCTAATAGATAGACAAACAGCGGCATTGCTATCCATATCATCGAGGTAAATGCGATTAGTACTGATACCGCCAATGAATGCGCTAAAGCTATTTCGCTTTTGACGAGCAGGTACATGATGTAAAGCATCATCAGAGCATTCTTCTTTGTAAACAGCACTGCGTGTATCGTTGCTTTGATAATGGAGGAAGCAGTAACTGGCACTGATTTTTGCACTGCAGGAGCGTTCTCCTGCAGCAGACTGTGCTTCAGCTTTTTTACGCCTACAACGATAAACAAAAGACCCAGGACAAGGTGCATCCAGCTCGAAAAGTCTTTCGAAAGCTGAAAGGTAAAGTGAATATCAGGTAAATCTATTAGAAAACTTTTCAGTGAAACGACGAGACTCAAAACCAGGAAAAAAGTAGCCCCCCAGGTCAAAATCATGAGCAGCGAATGGACCACCGGTCGCCCTGCCAATAAGTAGCGGATTGCTTTTATCATCGCCACAGGAACAGCCATGGCTACCAGCAGTGGAACGACCTGAGCAAATAGAGTATTCGTCATAATAAATTCAGACTCTCATATCTGTTATTACCTGGTAAATTACACCCTGCTCAAAGTACATTCGCCTTTCTTATACACCAATTTGAATAATATGTATTAAGCTAAAGTTACATTTTGCACGAAGCTGGACTCAAGTCGATGGATATTAATCAATATTTAAGTCCGCTGCAGCAACTGACATTATAGCGAACTAAATCAACATAATGCTGAAAATGTGCATGCTGATAAAGATTAGGTTAAAATAATATTTTTCGACGGCAATCAGGCAATATCACCAATTCGCATAACCCGTAACCATGCATTAACAATGGGCCAGCCAGTTATTCTTTTTCGACGTGTTCACATCTGCGTGATGGTATTACTGCTGTCGGCATGCGCTAACTATATCCATACACCATTAAAACCCCACCACAGTTCTTCCCCGTTGATCAACTCAGATGGGGATGTTTCAATTTTTGTTTATCCAAAGCAAATGCCGAAGATAAAACTGGAAACCGTTGGTGAGGACAGCAACAAGCGCTACCGCTTACACAGGCTTGAGTTTGCCTCCTATGGCATCAACGGCCAGAAAGACAATATCATCAGCGCCGATTTTCAAATGAGTAAACTGCCGGGAAAAAAACCGCTGTTGATCGTGCTGCCTCTGTATGGCAGCTACACCTACCCCAGCGATGAGATTAGCGCTGGTGTTGCCAGCCACAGTGACGGCGGAATCCACGTACTTAACGTATTGGGCGAACAATTTATGTGGGACTGGGAAGCAATGGGCCAGGCTTCGGATCCCGCGCAGTTTCGAGAACTGATGTCGCAACAGGCCGAACGCATTCGCGTTAATGTGGTGGATGCCAGCCGCATAATCGACTGGGCACAAACCCGCCCGGAAATCGATACGGATCGCATCGCGATCATTGGTTTCAGTCATGGCGCCCTGGTCGCCAGTATTGCTGCTGTTGCAGAACCACGGATAAAGACAGGTATCTTCGTGATGGGTGGCGCCAATCCCCACGAACTGATAGCCAGCTGCCAGCTGGAACGCACCGACACAATACGAAATGTAGTGCAGCAGCGCTTTGGCTGGAACCTCGAGCAATACAGGGAAGAACTCGATCCGATCTTCGCGCCCTATAATGTCGCCCGTTATGCAGGCCATGTGGATCCGGCGCGCACCCTGATCATCGACTCGTATTATGATACCTGCATGCCTCGCAGCTCACGTGACGCGCTGTGGGAAGCCATGGGTCGACCTGAGCGTATCAGTTATGAATATGATCACAAGGTCTCGTTTCTATCCATGACGCCTTTGGGTTTTTATAACATGCGGCACATCATTTACGATTTTCTCGATAAGCAGTTACTACCAGACACCGGAGCGTCCTCCTTGTTGGCGAAAGAATGAAACGGTCTTAAATTTATATAGTCTCTTAAACACCGTCACTCTGTTAAACACCGTCATTCCAGCATGTTTTTAGCAGGGATCCAGTGACTTAAAGACGCTGGATCCCTGCGTTACTTCAGGCGTCCTGCCTTTCGCCCTTTGGGCCGCACTTTGAGCGTTCAAATCCGATCCATTCGGATTTGTCGCAGGGATGACGAGCTTTTTTCTGACAACAATGGCCTCCGCATGACAAGCAGTGTGGCTCTATTCATGTTTCAACGACATTCGGACTCGAAATTTATAATTTCTTAAACACCGTCATTCCGGCATGTTTTTAGCCGGGATCCAGTGACTTCGGTAAAAACCGGTCTGATAAGCAGCATATTAAATCCATCTGCTTTAGAATCTTTTCTGCTATAGAATGCTGGCAACAACACCAGGAATCATTATCAAGGAACGATATGGTCAAACTACCCGCTGTTTATATTCTTACTAATTCTCGTAATGGTACGCTGTACACTGGTGTAACCAGTAATCTGCAGAAGCGTGTTTGGGAGCACAAGAGCAATCTTGTTGTGGGATTTTCCAATAGATACTCAACACACATGCTTGTTTATTATGAAACGCATGACAATATGATCAATGCTATTACGCGTGAAAAGCAAATCAAAGGCTGGAAACGTACCTGGAAGATTCACCTGATAGAGAAAGCCAATCCATACTGGCGTGATTTGTATCCTGAAATTGTATAGTTTAGAAAGACACTGGGTTATGAAATACATCCATGTATTGCATCCTGCGGACCAGCCATAGGCTGTTCAAATCTGCTCCAGGCAGATTTAGTCCGGCTAAAAACATGCCGGAATGACGAAATTTAAAAGATTATATATGTATGTCCAAATATTATTGAATCATGAGTTAAGCCCAGCCTACTTGCTGGAAAAAGGTTGAAGCGGTCTTAACAGCTGCGGTTAAGCATCGTTCACAGACGAATTACGGCTAATGCATTCCTTGCTGAATTTCCCCCGTTATTTGCATCGGATACAGACGGCGCTTGCTCAGGGTGAGCAGCGCATCCGCTGGCGATTCAGGACAGACAGCGCGATCACCAGGCTGCGTCTGTGCAGACTGATCCTGTAAACAGTGCTCGCGCAAATGGTCGCTCGTGCGCAGAAAATCATCCAGCGGCAATCCTGCTGCATTGAGCAGCGCGGCCGGGAGTGCGCTGACTATATTGTCGACTTGCCGTGCCTGTGCAGCCTCGTTATGCCAAAGCAGGTACGGTACCGTGCGCAGAGCCGGTTCACGCCATGGATTGTCGACGCCGAACGCAGCGAACACTTCAGCCATGGCCGGCGCATGATCGCCGAGAAACAGCAGCGCGCCCGGACGTTCAGACTGCGCCAGTTCGTCGATAAGGCAAGCTGCCATCTCAGCCGCATTCTGCGCGTGATAAAGATAACGCCTCAGCTGCAGTTCCAGCGGTTCAGACAGCTGGTACCCGGCCGTGTCGATATCCGGCAGTGTGCCTGACTGGCTGCGATCGAAACTCCATGGCCCATGATTCTCCATGGTCACGGCAAAAATAAACCGCGGCCTGTCACTGTCGCGCAAAAGCTCAACTATTTTCTGACACACAGCATTGTCGCTGATGTACGGACCGTCGTAAGCCGCATCCGGGAAATCGCTGATCGATAAAAACGAATCAAATCCTAACCGCTGGTATGCCAGGTTTCGACGCCAGAAATTTTCATGGAACGGATGGATGGCAGTGGTCTCATATCCCAGCTGTTTCAGATGCCAGGGGATGGAGTCAATCGGCGCATTGACGACCGTCAGGTACGGGTAGTCCATTTCTGCGCCAAACAGGGACGCCTGGATACCTGTCAGGAGTGAAAATTCGGTGCGCAGGGTCGCCCCCCCGTAGGTATCCACTAGCGTCATGCCATGTTGAGCGGTCTGTTTCAGTCGATCCCATGATGCATACGCCGATGACTGAAATGCCGCGTCCAGCGCCCGAAAGTCAAAGAATGCCTCGTTCTGTATCACCACCAGATTCGGCAGCGGTTCCACGATCTGGACAGGCTTCTGGATCAATCCGGAAAAGTCCCTGATCACGGCCTCCTCCGCAGCCGTAACTGACGGCAGCTCGAAATAGCTGCTGCCGGCTGAACTGACCAGTGTTGCGAATAATCCATGTCGCTCGACCGATGCCATCGGGTCGCGGTGATCGAACGCAGGCAACAACCATGTATAAATTTGCTGCAGGGGCGCGTGAGGTTTCAGCAGGAGCGTTTGTATCTGCCATAGCAGTAGAATACCGGCCACAACCGATACCGCCGTCCATCGCCTGTCAACCACACGCAGGCGTTCGAAGCGCATGGCCAGAAACGGTAAGGTCATGATTATGAGCAACAGCGGAATTAGATACCATTGTTCGCGAAAGTACTTCTCAAACAGCACGGGATTATCCAGCACCTGTCCGAAAACAATGAAATCAGACGCGACCACTGGCTGACTGACGACCGAGTATTTGAAATTGTTGCCCAGGGTAATCGCCAGGCAAACGAATACGGTGAGGAACGACGCCGACAGCGGCCGCCGCAGAATCAGCAGGAATGCCAGGAAAAAGTACAGCACCGGCAAGCCATTGATCAATAGCGCACTCGGCGTGAGACGCGCGACCGCCGAATCCGGCATTGGTACCGCAATTGCCGTGCAGATAATGACAGCGCTTATCAGAATAGCCGCCGTGATCAGGTTGTTTCGATTATTCAGCATTATCACGCCTAAGACCTGGCCCGCACTTCCCGCCTGGCCAGTATGGCTGGCAGCACCAGCAAGGTGCAGACCATGGTGAGCAACACACCCACGGTCAATAACTGCCCCATACTGGCGGTTCCGGGGTGGGCGGAAAAACCCAGGTTACCAAAGCTGGCCACGGTGGTCAGGCCACTTATGATCACAGCGCGGGAGGTGCTGGTATGCAGAAGATTTCTGTCACCCGGCATTGCCATGCGGGCACGGCTGACCATGTGAATGCCGTTGTCCACGCCAATACCCAGCAGCAAAGGCAGGGTAATGATATTGGCAAAATTAAACGGGATATCCAGGATCACTCCAGCGGCGGTGGTCAACAGACCGGCAAGCAACAACGGTAACAGCACCAGCAGAGTATCGCGCAAGCTGCGCAATAGAATCAAGAGCAAGCCACTGATCAACACCAGTGCAGTGACGAACGCCTGTTGAAAAGCCTGCACCGCCGCCTCACCGGAGGCAAGGTTGATTGCAGGGGTATCGGTTACCCGGGACACATGCTCACTAACTTCATTAACAAAATGCCGTAATTCATTGATATCACTTAGGTCTTCACGGGCATACACCAGCAAGCGCCAGCTGCCATCGAGACCGATCCACCTGTTCAGCATTTCCTGCGGCAAACTATCTAAATCAATGTCTTCAAGCGCCAGCATACTCTGCATGTGTGCAAGCGTGGGTTTGAAGCTGCCCATTAAGGCCAGATCCAGCTGCCTAAAGGCGCGATCACGTTGTGCATCGGGCAGTGACTCAAAGCGTTGCATCGCGGCTGCAAGTGCAGCGGTCAGTGTTTCAATTCGGCTCGCACTCGCGTCCGGGTGATCGCCGTTATGTAAATCATTCAGCACATCACTGAGTGATTCGGTGCTGTCGGTCATGGATTGTGTGGCATCTGCTATCTGTGTAATACGGCCTAGTTCTGTACGTATATTATCGAGCTGCTCGTCTTTTGATGCCGATTGAGCAGGCAGTAAATCCAGCACCGACTGCACCTTGCTGACACTGGGCAGCTGCATGAGTTTGTGCTGATAGTCCCGCGCCTGTTCAGCGGAGTCTGCCAGCACCGTCAAGCGCCACGGTGGGTTCTCACTATTGCGGATCAGGTCCCGGTAGGTCATGACCGATTCACTGTGCGGGTCGCGCAGATTCAGCACATCGTAATCAAAACGGGCATCGACCACCGCGAATCCCGCCAGCACGGCCAGACCCAGGATTACCACCAAGATTGAGCGGCCGTAGCGCTTGATATTCTGCGCCAGCAAACCGGGCTTATGCACCACCGCCTGGTGCAGGCGCCTGCTCACCGGCAAGGGTGACAGGGTGAACAGGGCCGGCAACAGGGACAGACTCACCACCAGGCTGATAAACATACCGGTACCGGATATCAGACCCAGCTCGGAGACCCCGGTAAAGTCAGTGGGGATAAAGGCATAAAAGCCAATCGCGGTGGACACGGCACACAACACCAGGGTGCTTCCCACCTCCTTTACAGCCGCACGCAAGGCACGGGCATTGCCGGCTTCTGAATCGCGAAACTCGGCATAACGCAATCCCAGGTGTACCGCGAAATCAATCCCCAGCCCGATGTAAAGCACCGCGAACGCCACGGATATGAGATTCAGGCTGCCTACCGCAAACGCGGCAAAACCGGCGGTGAGGCACAGCCCCACAAGCAGGCTCAACAGGGAAAACAGCAGAATGCGAAACGAACCGGTGCCAATCCAGAGCAATGCGATGATCATCATCAGGCTCATCAGCCCCGCCAGTCCCATGCCCTGGCTGACACTCTTGAGCTCTTCATAGGCCAGCGCGGCGCTGCCGGTAATTCTCAATTGCAGACCATGGCTGGCGTCGATACCCTGCTGTTTCGCCGCCTCACGAATAGAGCGAATCGCCTCACCGGCAGCGAACAAATTACTGAAATCCAGCTCTGGCTGAACGATCACAAGCTGTTGGCTCGAAACATTGTTTTCGGCTGTGAATAGCTGATCCTGCCAGGATATGGCACCGGCCTCGCCCAGTGTGAACGTGTTCAGGCTGAATACGGTAGCGTCCAGCAGCCTGTCCAGCGATGGCGAAATTTCCGGCCCGGTGATAGCCCCGTGCAACGCCTGCAATAAACCCGTAGCGTTGGGATAACGCTGCAACTGACTGTACAAGGGCGCACTTTGTTGCAGCTGTTGGCTCAACTCGGCGAGTTTTTTCTCCGGCAGGTAATGCAGCGCATGCTGTTCAAAAAACACGCCTCCGCCAGGCCAGTAAACAGATTGCAACTTATCTGCCTGCGTGGTGAGACGTTGCGTCATCTGGCTGGCCGCCTGGTAAGCGTCCTCACCGTCAATCACTAACAACAGGTTATTGGTATGCTGGGGAAAGGCTTTTTTGTATTGCTGCAATGTCTGGCGAAAAGGCAATGATTCGTCCAGCATATCTGTGTTGTCGGTATTAATGCCAAGTTCTTGCACAGCATAATAAAGACTGCCCGCCGCTGCGGCGATGAAGACAAGCACCACCCACAGAGCATGGCGAGTATTCCAGTCGGACCAGGCGGCAAGCCATGCCGCCATGCGTAATTCGATCGCCTGACTCATCGTGCGAACAGCGATTCGGGTTCCTGGGACAGATTGAGCCTCGCTGCGGAAACCGGTGCAGTTATTGTGTGCTTGAGGTGTGGTAGCATTTCTATGCGGTTGTTAAATCAGGTGAGTATACGGTAAATTTCAGCATTATAAAAACAAGGGGGCGCAATGGAAAGATTACACAACAAAATACGCACGATAGAGAACTTCCCTGAGCCAGGTATTCTATATCGCGACATAACACCGTTGGTGCGTGACCCGGCCACGCTACGCCTGGCCGTGCATCAATTAATCCATCCTTTTATCGGTGAAAGATTAACCGCCATAGTGGGCATGGAAGCCAGAGGATTCATTTTTGGCAGTTTGGCGGCCTGGGATTTAGGCATAGGCTTCGTACCCCTGCGCAAACCCGGCAAACTGCCTCATGACGTACACAGTGTATCTTACGATCTTGAATATGGCAGCACCAGCCTGGAAGTACACGTCGACGCACTCACGACTGATGATCGCGTACTGGTTATCGATGACGTATTGGCCACAGGTGGTACGGCCACTGCCAGTTGTCGTTTGATCGAGAAACTGGGTGCGGAAATTGCTGCGTGTGCGTTCGTAGTGGAACTGGATGCACTAGCCGGGCGTGAAAAACTATCCGACTATCGCATTCACAGTTTGCTGCACTATTGACTCTAAAGGGCACATCAGACAATTATTTTCACCAACCGGTTTTGAATACTGTTGAGTATACCTTCAGCGTCCAGCCCCCATGTTGACAGCATTTCAGCCTGTGTTCCCTGTACAACAAAGGAATCGGGATAGCCCAGGTTGAGTATATCCGTGTGCTCGCCACTGGCCAGCAGGTATTCATTGACCGCGCTGCCAGCACCACCTGCGAGAGCATTGTCTTCGATGGTCACCAGCAAGTCGTGGTTTTTCGCCGCCTGCCTGATGGCGTCTTCATCCAGTGGTTTGACGAAGCGCATGTTATACAGGCTGGCATCGATCTGCTCTGCTACACCGCGAGCGGTAGTCAGCTGCGTGCCAAAAACGAGCAAGGCAACCTTGCTGCCCTTGCGGCAAAGCTCGGCCTTGCCGAAATCTATCGCCATCAGCTCTTTACGCGGCGGATTTCCAGATGAGCCGCCACGAGGATAACGTACGGCAACAGGGCCATCGTGTAAAAAGCCAGTTGTCAGCATACAGCGTGTTTCATCCGCATCAGCAGGTGTCATAATCACCATGTTGGGTATACAGCGCAGGTAGCTGATGTCATACGCACCGGTATGGGTAGGGCCATCAGCACCAACGATGCCTGCCCGATCGATTGCAAATAATACCGGCAGGTTTTGCAGGGCAACGTCGTGAATTAGCTGGTCATAACCACGCTGTAAAAATGTTGAGTAAATGGCGACCACAGGTTTCAGTTTTTCGCAGGCCATGCCTGCGGCCATGGTCACTGCATGCTGTTCAGCAATACCAACATCAAAATATCTATCATTAAAGCGTTGCGAAAACTCGACCAGGCCGGAACCTTCACACATGGCCGGCGTAATTCCGATCAGGCGAGCGTCTTCAGCGGCCATGTCACACAACCAGTCACTGAAGACCTGGGTGAATGTCATGCTGGATTCACTGGTGCCGGTGGCTACACCCGTAAACGTATCGAATTTACCGACACCGTGGTAGCGGCTGGGGTTATTTTCAGCCGGTAAATAACCTTTGCCTTTCTTGGTAACAATGTGCAGAAAGCGTGGACCTTTCTGTACGCGCAGGTTTTGCAGAACAGGTATCAGGGTATTCAGGTCGTGCCCATCGACAGGACCAAAATAGCTGAAGCCCAGTTCCTCAAACAATGTGCCACTTGGTTCGACTATGCCCTTGACATGTTCTTCTGTTCGGCGCACCAGTTCCCACGCGCTGGGCACGTGTTCCAGTACCTTTTTACCGCCCTCACGCACCGTTGAGAACAGATGACCGGATATAAGCCGGGTCAGATGATTGGAAAGACCACCGACATTCGGCGAAATCGACATATCATTGTCGTTCAGGATCACCAGCAGATCGGCATCGCTGTCACCGGCGTGGTTCAGCGCTTCGAATGCCATGCCACCGGTCATGGCGCCGTCACCGATGATGGCAACAGACTTGTAGTTGGCCGCGTTATGCCTGGCTGCGATACTCATGCCGAGGGCTGCACTGATTGATGTACTCGAGTGGCCGGTGCCAAAAGTATCGTATTCGCTTTCGCAGCGCTTGGGGAAGCCGGCAAGGCCATCTTTCTGCCGCAATGTCGGCATGCGATGACGCCGTCCTGTAAGAATTTTATGTGCATAGGTTTGATGGCCGACATCCCACACCAGTTTGTCGGTCGGTGTGTTGAAAACATAATGCAGCGCAATAGTGAGCTCAACCGTGCCAAGCCCCGCCGCCAGGTGGCCGCCTGTGGTAGACACCGTGTCGAGCAAATAGCTACGCAGCTGGCGGGCCAGCTCGGGTAATTTTTCCTTTGGTAACTGGCGCAAATCTGCGGTTGATTCAACGGACTCAAGCAGTGGCCAGTACTTTGTGCACGATGCTGTCATCTAGAACTCCCGTTCAATAATGTAGGCAGATAACTGGCGCAGCTTATCTGCACGCTCATCCAGATTTTGAAGATGGGCAAGCGCCCGTTCGTGTTGCTCCAGCGCCAGTTTTCGTGATGCATCGAGGCCCAGCAGCGATGGATAAGTCGGCTTTTGCATTTTTTCATCTGAGCCGATGGGCTTACCCAGCGTTTCAGTGTCACTGACCACATCGAGAATATCATCCTTGATCTGGAATGATAATCCAATACAATCAGCATAGTGACTGAGCGAAGTCAGATCGTCTTCGCTAACCTCGGGGCTGCACATTGCGCCCAGAAGGATGCTTGCCTTGATCAACGCACCCGTTTTCAGACGGTGCATGACTTCCAGTTCTTCCCGTGTCAAGCTGTGGCCAACTGCAGCGATATCTATCGCCTGACCACCAGCCATGCCCTCTGAGCCCGTGGCCGAGGCCAGTATGATAATCATCTGCAGACGTCGCCTGTCATCGACCTTCAGATCACTGGCAGCAAGAATCTCAAAAGCATGCGTCTGCAGCGCGTCACCTGCAAGGATGGCTGTCGCTTCATCGAAGGCGACATGACATGTGGCCTGTCCACGACGCAAATCATCATCATCCATGGCAGGGAGATCATCGTGAATCAGCGAGTAGGCGTGTATCATCTCGACAGCGCATGCCGGTATATCAAGGATGTCCTGATCAACACCCATTGCCTCACCAGCCGCATAAACCATCGCAGGTCGTATGCGTTTGCCGCCTCCGCCAATGACAGAGTAACGCATGGCCTCGGGCAGTTTGTTTTTCAGAGTCAGTGAATCCGGCAAAAAGTCGCTCAGCGCACGATTAACGCGCTGCTGATAGTGCTTCAGGGAGGAATTGAAATCAGTTAAACCACTCATCGATTTTCCTCAGTTATAAAATCGTTTGTCTGCAATGGGCCATCAATCCCTGTCGCTTGAGTACGGCTTTTTGTAATATTTCCCGACGATCCCATGTTAGCGCAATGCCTCTCTTAAGCAGCTTGAGCGATGCTTCCAGGCTGAAACTTCCCTGCCCCATATCCTTGACCGGTTTTTCCAGTTCTGACAGAGCTATCTCAAGATTGACAGACTGTTTTCCGGCATCGCATATTGAAGTCTTTATCCAGTGGGGAAAGTACGTTAGCCGACTGGACGAGCGCTTGTAAGCGATTGGCATGGTTTGACTACGCAATAGAATACAATTACACAAAAGTGTGTTTAAGCAACAACAATTCACCGCAAAAAAACGCACATTACGCAACGAAATAACAGAAATAATCAATTGACTGCCCCGATTGCACTTTTCGCACGTTTTGCGACAGAAAACAGCAGGGTATATCGGCTATTTTGCACAGTAATCGCGCTCGAGGAACCAGTCGATCGCATCCGCCAGTGCTTCACGCGCAGGGCGCGTAGTATAGCCCAACTCGCGCCGAGCTCTGTCGCTGCTGAAATACATTAATTTTCTGGACATGCGCACACCATCAACGGTCGCGCGCGGTTCCGCACCCCGTGTCAGCCAGGCCCATGCTTC
>RCNF010001123.1_pt1 | contig 14036 bp, 11 predicted proteins | sample 2041311 | NCBI WGS metagenome assembly RCNF01 (sample SAMN09708228, study PRJNA481090) | Marine sediment metagenome, whole genome shotgun sequencing project. | biome: marine sediment; feature: ocean; material: sediment; isolation source: Sewage treatment plant 2 marine sediment (STP2) ... | reverse complement strand
CGGAGGTCTTTCCCGACTGCACGGTCTGGCTGGGTCATTACCACGCCGTTCTTTTGGGTTCCAACGCTGCCCTGGACCTCGATTTCCAGAAATGGTCGTCGGAAGTGGCCGAGCTCGGCAAGGACGAAGACTTCTACATCGAACCCCATCATCTGGCGGCCACCCTGGTGCTGGACGGGCCGGCCATTGCTGAGCTGGGGACCGGCCGGGGCCTCAACACCGACGACCTTTGCTACACTGAATTCTTCGATAAAGGCTGTCTGGACCCGGCCAACACCGCGGAGAACTTATTGTATCTGCATGAGAATAGAAAGGCCGTGACCCGGATGTTCACCAACATCCAGGACACGGCCACAATGAACCGATTCGTCCAGGGAAATGCCCTTTTGAACGAAAGCCTGTATCACGGGCTGACCGGCAACAAGAACCTCAGTCTGCAGGCCTTGAAAAGGGCTTGCCGGGTCAACCCCGAAAACCAGGAGTACCCCTTTGACGAATTGGTGGAAAAGACGGCGATGAACCGTGATGTGAGCCGGAACCCGGTATTTATCCGCCGGATTTAATAACCAGCATTTTGTCGATCTGCATATCGTTTATCGTATGTGGAATGCCGCCAACGCCCAGACCCGACTCACGCAACCCGGCGAAAGGCATAACATCGTCACGAAACGCCGTGTGGTCATTGATCATGACAGCCGATGCGTCAATCTGTGCGGCGGTATGCATGAGCTGATCAATGTCATTGCCGAAAACAGCCGCCTGAAAGGCAACTGGCAAAGAATTAGCGGTAGTGATTGCCTCGTCGACGTCGTCGTATGCATAGACACAGACCACGGGGCCAAAAATCTCCATCGTACTGACCTTCGAATCGGTCGAAGGGTCAAGCAATACGGTTGGTGCATAACAGTGATTTGCCAGTCGTTCGCCGCCACACAGCAATTCAGCACCAGCTGACACCGCTTCTGTCACCCATTCGGCAACCCGGTCTACCTCCGCTTCGCGAATCAATGGCCCAACCTCGGTTGTGTCGCTGCTTGGATCGCCAACCACCAGAGCCTCTGCACCAATTGCCAGAGCATCGGCAAATTGACGTGCCATTTTCCGCGGCACAAAAACACGTTGTACCGATACACACACCTGGCCTGCGTGGTAGAAGCCACCTTTGAGGACAGACGCGACAGTTGCGTCGAAATCAAAATCGTTTAACAAGATGGCCGGTGCGGCGCCACCATGTTCCAGCGCACAGCGAGTACCGGGTGCCAGTTTGCTGCGCAACATCCAGCCGATTTTTGCACTGCCGATGAAACTGAAAAAGCCAACGCGCTTATCGGTAACGAGCGCTTGTGCAGTTGCGTTGCTGTCGGTGACAATGGCCTGGCACCAGGCCGGAGGCAATCCGGCTTCATGCAGCAATTTTACAAATCTTAAACATGAAAGCGGCGTATCACCGGCGGGCTTGACGATAACCGGGCAGCCTGTCGCAATTGCCGGCGTTACCTGGTGCACGATTAAATTCAATGGATGGTTGAACGCGCTGACCGCAACCACAACCCCAATGGGTTCCTTTTGTGTGAACGCTACGCGCCCCGAAGTAGCCCGGGTGGTCGCAATGGGAACAACTTCACCTGCGTGCGCGCGTATCGACTCGATGCAAAGCCTGACGCCATCAATAGCTCTTGTGACTTCAACCATTGAATCAGCCAGTGGCTTGCCGCCTTCGCTGGCAGCGAGTATCGCCAGTTCATTCTGTTGCGATTCCATGAGCAAGATGGTGCGTTCAAGAATTGCCAGTCTTTCCGGTTTCGCTATCCAATTGCTACGGTCCCGAAACAGAGAATATGCGGCTGTCAGCGCCGCCTCTACATGGTCAGCGCCACCGGTGCTGACTGTTGCCAGCAAGCTGTCGTCATACGGTGACGTGACCTCAGTCGATCCTGCCGGTGGCAAGTCGCTGGCGACCATCATTTGACCTAGTTCGACCACGATATTTCGCCAAGCTTCTTCGTTAGCAACAGGTTTTCACGGTAGTCGACAGGCATTACAACCAGGCTCGGGCCTTCCTCCTCGAACGCTTTGTCCAGCGTACCGGCAAAATCCTCACTGTTTGACACGTAGTGACCGTGCCAGCCAAATGCTGACGCCAGTTGATTCCAGTCAGGGTTGCCGAAAGCCAGGTCGGTATGGCTGCCAAAATGCGTTTCCTGTTTCCACGCGATCAGGCCATAGGCATGGTCCTCCCACACCAACGCAACGATATTGCTACCGAGGCGCTTCGCTGTTTCCATTTCCTGCAAATTCATCAGGAACCCGGCGTCGCCGGAGAGTGCGAGAATGCGTCGCTCGGGATGCACAATGCTGGCGGCAATGGCGCCCGGAAACGCGAATCCCATCGAGCAAAAACCGTTCGGGATCAGGCAGGTATTCGGTTCGTGGCACTGATAATGCCTGGCGATCCACATTTTGTGAGCGCCAACGTCTGAAAGCAGAATATCGTTCGGTCCCATGACTTGCCGCACATCCCAGATCGCTTTTTGCGGACGAATTGAGCCTTCGGTTTTGTCATCCTTGTATTCTGCGAAATCCTCTGCCATCTCAGCACGGGCTTTATGCTGATTCTTGAAATCGAATTGCATGGCAGTAGAAGACGCTGCCCGTTCATTAAACATCCACAGGGTATGCGCCAGATCGCCGATCAATTCCGCCTCAGGGTTGTAGTGCGCATCAATTTCTGCGGCAAGAAAATCGGCATGGATAATCTTCTTATCACCCTGCGGATTCCACAACAACGGATGGTATTCGACCATGTCAAATCCAAACGTGATGATAAGGTCAGCATCATCGATTGCCAGCGCGACCCGGTCCTTGCTGCCAAGTCCGACGGTGTAGAGGCAATAGTCAGCATCCATGTCGACACAGCCCTTGGCCATGAAGGTACTTATCACGCCGATTCCTGTTTGCTCACAGAATTTTCTTAATTGCTCGCTCGCGCGCCTGCGAATGCTGCCATTGCCGGCAATGATAACGGGCCGTTTGGCCTGTTCAAGCATGGCAAAGGCATGGTCGACGATCTTTTCATCAGCGACCGGGCGACGAAAACGGCGTGGTGTGATTGGAACTTCACTGGTTTCCATGCTGGCAACATCTTCTGGTAATTCGAGGTGCACAGCGCCTGGTTTTTCCGTGCGGGCAACACGTACCGCTTTGCGTACGATCTCCGGAATGGTGTCCGGGTTAAGGATGGTCGCCGCCCACTTCGTAACCGGCTTGAACATACTGACCACATCCATAATCTGATGCGACTCTTTATGTAATCGATCAGTTGAACCCTGGCCGGTGAGTACCAGCATTGGTGCGCGGTCCATATTGGAGTTCGCGACGCCTGTGATCAGGTTAGTAGCGCCAGGACCGAGGGTACCGAGACAGCCGGCCGGGTTGCCTGTCAGGCGACCGTAAGCCTCGGCCATAAATGCTGCACCCTGCTCGTGCCGGGTCAGAACAAAGCGAATCTTTTTTGATTTTTCCAGCGACATCATGAAGTCGGCATTCTCTTCGCCGGGTACGCCGAAAATATACTCGATGCCCTCTTCCTCGAGGCACTGAACGAACAGGTCGGATGCTTTCATAATTTTTTCCAATTTGTTGTCTGCGTTGTTGACCGGGCGAAGCCTCGAATTGTTACATTTTTGTGCGTTCCTGATCGGCCCGAATCGCGACCGTTATTGGTGCAGCTGCACAACATTGTGCGTAGGGCTGGTCTGTACAGAGGCATTCCGGGACCGCCGCGACGATCATAGTGAACTCGCCTGGATTCGCAAAACACCCTGTAAAATCAATGTCGTGGAAAGCGCGCTGCATCACCTCGGCAATGCCGGTCGCTGACTACACTCTATGGCTGACGTTATGTCCGAATACAAGGTCTATTATGTCAAATACGAGCACGTCTAAATCTGTTCAGGAAAAAATGACGATCACGCTGCTGGTCGTCGTGACGGCATTGGCGCTATTGATTTTCAATCTCAGTCAACTGGCTGCTCAAGTGGCTGTCCAGATGCAAAAGCACCATACAGGATGGCACCCCAAGCGGCATTCGGATCCTTCAAAAGAGTGGGTCATCGAGGGTGTACGTACGTCATGGGGCGTAGTCGATTTACCGGGACGCCCATACGCGTTGGCCGTTATGGGAAATTATGGTGAGACTGACGAAATTGCGGAAAAGATAGAGGCCATCGCACGCTTGAGCCATTGGTATTTCTCGAGGCTTGCAGGAGCCACGGAATACGGAACCCGTGTTCCGCTTGAGTTACTGGAAGCGGCAGAATAACGTGGCTGCACGAATTCAGGAAAGCACATGAAACAGGGTGTCCATGACCAATGCCCGAGAGTGGGTACAACGCGTTAATTGCCATATCTTAGACGTCGCAGCCAATATTGGCGCGCGTTGCGAAGTTCTTTTGGGGTCATACCGCTACCGTTTTGTAGCTATGCAGAACAAGAATCGCCTTGCTGTATAGGCGGGCACTTTACATCACCGTAGGAGCAATACACGCAACAATCACCTGCGTGAACCGCCCCGACTTTCCCGGAGGTTCTATTCTTGGAGAGGATGGATTGATAAATAAAGGGAAACGATATTCCCCGGAGTTTCGGGAGGGAGCGGTGCGGTTGGTTGATTTTTCATCCAACAATTACGATCGATCGACACTTAAACTTGTCAAAACCGCTTCGAGTGCTTGTTCAATATTGTTACGCCATAACAATCTACTATTGTTCATATGAGTAGGTCGGACCAATTTCTAGAAACGACACCAAGTACAACGTTTTCTATCGCGTCAGACATTGTAGTGGTGACGTGTTGGTGAACCGAATCATATACAATCTTTCTGTCACACCACTCCCCTGTGAGAGAGGCCCCCGATTCACGGCATGGAGATTGATATGATCAACCGCAATCCCTTACGACTGCACGCCATTCTCCTCAGCCTGCTTCTGCTGCCGCTGCTCTCGGCGTCCGCCGCTGCCAGTTACGCCTTCTATGTCGGTCGTAACCTGACTGCGGATGGCAGCGTCTTGATCGGCGGTACCGGTGAGGAGCCGTCCAGCCACTGGCTAGAGATTGTCCCGCGCCGGACCCATGTAGCCGGGTCGCAAATCACCGTGGGTGCCACCGAGCGAGCCAGGCTGCCTGGGAGGCTGTCGCAGATCCCGCAAGTTGACGAGACGCTCCGCTACATCACCATGAACTACTCCAGCTTTGCAGGCTTTCCGGCACCGATTACCAATGGCGGGCTCAACGAGCACCAAGTCGCTGTCCGCGACGTTTGGTCCCCCTCGCGTGAAGAACTCCGCGAAATGACGCCTCCGAATCAAACCGGTCCCAATTACAGCGACCTGGCGCGCGTCGCGCTGGAGCGTGCACGGACGGCGCAAGACGCCGTGGAGATCATCGGTAATCTAATCGATACCTACGGCTACACCACCTACGGCGGCAACTCGCACCTTATCGCCGATCCACAGGAAGGCTGGGTGATAATCTCGTTCGCTGGCGGCCAGGGCCTGTGGGTCGCCGAACGTCTCGGACCGGACGAGGTACGAGTGAACTACCCAGGTTACATTGGCGACGTGCCCGCCGACTACAGGTCGCACCCTGACTTCATGGGGTCGGAGAACCTGATCTCGTTCGCCATCGAGCAGGGCTGGTACGAGCCGAATTCCGGCCGACTGTTCAACGTTGATCAGGTTTACGGCCTCGGCGGTATCATGCGCTCGCCCGGCACCAAATATCTCTCCCCAGCCGACATCGAGGCGGAGCTCCTGGCAATGGCGCCGGTTACCGTCGAGGAAATAATGGCCCTGGTACGTGACCCGAGGATTGCCGATGATCACGCTGGTTATGGCCAGGTCGCCCACCTGCGAGGCGACTTGCAGCATCCGGAGCTGGCGTTGCTTTGGGTTGCGCCCACCGGTTCGGTCACGGCACCGTTCCTGCCTTGGTGGATCGGTGTGAACGACGTGCCCCCTGAGTACGGCCAGCACCGTTACCTCACCACGAACGCAGATTCAACGTTCATCAATCCGGAATTCCAGCTCCAGGAAGCAACGGTGTTCGCCGGGCGGCTATTCAAGCGACTTATGTACTACACCTGTGCGTTCCCGGAAGAACAGCTTGAGCGCGTGCAATCTACCCTCACGGCCTTCGAGGCCGGCATGCTTGATGAGCGGCCGCGGATAGAGCGCCTCGCGGAGTTTGCCTATGCAACGGATCCCGAGCTCGGCCGTGAGCTACTCACCATTTACAGTCACGCGCGCGCAGCGCAGGCGCTGGAGCTTGGCCGCGGCCTTGTGGCCGGTATCGAGACAGAGGTTAAGGTACGCCATGGCATCCCGGTCTCGCCGACAGGGACAGACATCAACACAGGCGGCGTGGCGGTGCACTGCCTAGTCGGTGCCGATCCAGATCGTCCGAAGCAGTAAGCGCTGCGTTCTGCGGATCGCGCCATTCTCGCGCGCCCTGGTGTGTTGTAACGGGCTGTACTCTTTCGATCCACCCGGCCCGCAACCTTCTGAGCGATTCCCTCGCCGTAGCCGCCCCCTCTCTATGGCACTTTGTTCATTACGCAATGTTTGTTCGTTCCAGCAATAAGAACGGAATTTTCGACCGTGAAGTAATCAATGTTGCCATTCTAGACAGTCGGTTGACGCCAAAAATTTCACAAGCTCCTAGTCGATGAATACGTTCGGAAGGCTACTTGGCAACTATCCATGTTGCTTTGCCTCGTCTAATTGGCGTTGAATGAATCTAGGCCGGGTTAATGCGTGATCCGGACCCGATCTTGCGCATATCTCGGACTAAAACGTGCCGAATTGAATAGATAGCATCGATCGTTTCGAAAAAAAAAGCAGCTAGCGCCTGAGGCACTAACTGCTTGATCTAACTTTAAAGCAGTGGCGTGCGCGGCGAGATTCGAACTCCTGACCACTTCGTTCGAAGATGGTGGAGTTTTTTGAGCGGGATTGGTGGGTTGGTGATTTGCAAACAATTGTCCTGTAGGACAATTGTTTGTCGCCCGTGCCGATAGATCGAGTAACTCCGGAATTTAGGAAAGCATCTATCGAACAGCGGGCTCCTACGTGGGTTTGCTACAGTTTTTGACAGTCGGGTAAGGTGGGTTTACTACGATTCTTGACCAATGGAGTTTTTGCATCCTACGACCCTCTTCGCCGTCGTTAGGCAGACCGTTCCCCATCCGCGTCTGCACAACATTCATCTTGTAGAAAATTAATTACAGCCTCTAGCTGTGCATACTTCACAACACAATAGAGAACGCGTCCTTCTCGTCGCTGTTCGATCAATCCTGCTGAGGCCAGTCTTGATAGATGGTGTGACAGCGTGGAGCCCGGGATGTCTAAATCTTCCTGGATTACACCTACCGCCAAACCCTGATACCCGGATTTGACCAAACGCCTGAAAATCGCGAGTCGCGTCGGGTGGCCTAGTTCTTTCATTATTTTGGCCGCGATTTCGATTTCCATTGCATCCACCATTTAATTCAATATTTCGATATTACTCGAAATATCTTGACTGCAGCGAGTCTGATACATATCTTTCGTTGATTCTAGAAATATCGAAATATAGATAATGACAATCACCACCGAAATGCTAATAGAAGCGCTAAATATGTTTGCATTTCTCGCCGTTGAGCTGACTGTTTTGTTTCTTGTTATCAGCTATCAGGTCGGTGTTTTACAGGAGCACATACCGCCGAGCAAAATCCAAAGCATACTGAGCAGCAAAAACGGTAAGGGATATGTTGTGGCCGGGTTACTGGGAGCAATTACACCATTTTGCTCCTGTTCAACCATCCCGTTCCTGAAGGGTTTATTAAGAGCTGCGGCTGGGTTTGGGCCCATGATGGTGTTCCTGTTTGCCAGCCCACTGTTGAATCCCATCATCATAGGTCTGTTTGCTGTAACCCTCGGCCTGAACGTCACCTTGTTCTACTTTCTTGTTGCGCTGAGTGTGTCCATTGTTGCTGGCTACAGTTTGGAAAAGTTAGGTTTTGAGAGGTACATCAAGAGTGAGGCTTTTGCAGAACCTGAATCAGCCGGCTGCTCAAGTGGCTGTCCAGGCACAAAAGCACCGATCAATAAATGGGAAAAAATATGGCTGGCTACCTGGAAAGATTTTAAGACAGTGTTGCCATATTTGATCGGCGGCATTGCGCTGGGCTCCATGATTTACGGCTTTATGCCAACTGAGTTTATCGCTCGTGTCGCTAGTGACAGCAACCCGTTTGCTGTACCGATTGCAGCCATTATTGGTATTCCACTCTAACTTCGAGCGGAAGTCGTGATACCTAATTAGTGCAGCACTGGCGGCAAAAAGAATGGACCTGGGCGCATTAATGGCCCTTAAAACTGGCAGTGCCGGAGCTAGTTTGACAGAAGTTATTCTGCTTAAATCAATTTGCAGCAATCAGATGATCCCGGCTTTTTTTTCCGTGATTTTGAGTATGGTCATGAGTGCAGGGTACATTTATGGCTATCTCTTCTAAAGATTCGATTTGGCACCTGACATTTTAATTGACAACAAAGAGCGATCGACGTAAACGTCAGGTTCGCTGATCGGAGGATTACAATGCGCACGTTCATAGGCTGGATTCTTTTGTTACTTCCGGTGTACGGATTTCCACAGGATCGGTACCTGGTCGACTGGGATGCAATTGACGACCAGGCAATCCAGCATCTCGTGGATCTCGTGCAGATCAATACGTCCAATCCACCTGGCAACGAAACTGAAGCCGCAAATTATCTGCAGGCTGTGCTGGCCAGTGAGGGCATTGACTCAGAGTTGTACGCGCTGGACCCTGACCGGGCCAATCTCGTCGCCCGCATCAAGGGTAACGGCTCCAAACGCCCCATCCTGATCATGGCCCATACCGATGTGGTGGGCGTGCAGCGAGACCGCTGGACTGAAGATCCCTTCGGCGCCACCCGTAAGGACGGCTATGTTTACGGTCGTGGCACTCTGGATGACAAGGACAACGTAACCGCCGGGCTGATGGTCATGTTGATGCTCAAGCGCTATGGCGTCGAACTCGATCGCGACATCATTTTCCTGGCCGAGGCAGGTGAAGAAGGAACACCCCAGGTCGGCATCAGCTTCATGGTTGAAAAACATTGGGATGTTATCGATGCCGAGTTCTGCCTTGCCGAGCTTGGCGGCGGCATTCTCGAAGATGGCGTCGTCAAGACCGTCAGCATCCAGGCTGCGGAGAAAGTGGCACGACGAGCAACGCTCGTGGCGCGTGGTACGGCCGGGCATGGTTCGATGCCACTTGCGGACAATGCGGTAGCACTTCTCGCCAATGCCGTTGCGAAAGCTGTAGCGTGGAAAACCCAAATACGCCTCAACGATATAACCGGGATGTATTTTGAGCGGCTCGCAACCATATCCGATGCGGAGGACGCCTGGCGATACCGAAATATCGGCAATGCAGATGAGACCGATGCCATTGCACAGCATTTTGTGAAGACGTTTCCGTATCACAACTCTGTGCTGCGTACCTCGGTTGTGCCAACGATGATGAATGCCGGTTTTCGAAATAATGTTATCCCTTCAGAAGCGACCGCTGTTCTCGACATACGCATGCTGCCGGATGAGGATGTCGATGCTTTCTACCAAATGCTTGCCGATGTCATCGATGACCCGCGCGTAGAAATCGTACCGGAACCGATTTACCGGCCCGCGGCAGGTCCCTCGCCGATCGATAGCGAGATGTTCCAAAGCCTGGAGAATGTTGCGACACGGATGTACCCGGAGACGACTGTTCTGCCGATCATGTCAACAGGAGCCAGCGACATGGCAATGGTTCGTGCGAAAGGTATGGCAGCCTATGGCATCGGCCCGGTGTCAACTAAGGAAGACTTGAGCGGTGGTCGCGGTCTGCACGGTGACGATGAACGAATAGCAGAGGAGTCGATGCAGCAGTTCGTGCAATTTCTCTGGTACACAATCATCGACATTGCCGGGACTCAATAAAAAACCAGCGGATGTTTTTCGTCTGCGGGCGTGCGCACTGAAGGCACATTCGTCAGATTCGACGTTAATAGACAAGCACCTGTCGCCGAATCTCTTAGCCTGACGCGATAGTATGGGAGTGTAAGTAACTATGAAATTACATGAGCCAAATCCGGCCTCTGATAAATTCTCAACGCGAAGAGACTTTCTGAAAATCGCAAGTGCTGCCGGCGCTGCCCTGGCGGGCGGCATAGCCACCAAAGAAGCATTTTCTGAGAATGTCGGCGAAGCAGCTTCTCTTGCAGAGCACTGCAAATTTTCTGCTTTGCCGCCTGACTTCATTTATCTGAATAATGGCACCGAAGGATCAATGCCTGAGTGCGTCCTTGCTACTTTACGGGATGGTTTTAATAAGTGGGCGAGTGATCCCACTACGTCTTACGAGACTGATCGGGTCCTCGGCAAACACCAGGAACTGAATCGCGAGAAAGTTGCTGCATTTCTGCACGTTGGTAAGAACAACATATGCCTCACTGACAACACTACGATGGGCTTGAGCATGACGCTGATGGGGCTGAATTTTCGTCCCGGCGATAGCGTTGTCACGACCAATCACGAACACAACGCAATAAAATCGCCACTGCAGATTCTGCAGGAAAGAACTGGACTGCGAGTAGAAACACAGCCCTTTCCAGCTGCCGAAACGCTTAAGGGGATGGACTCGAAAGAGCTTCTCGATACGCTGTTTCCGGATTCGCCCAGGCTAAGGGGAGCCAGAGCTCTGTGCGTTTCCCATGTCTATCCCTCAACCGGCGTACGTCTGCCGCTTGCAGCGCTGCGACAGAAAGCTGATGAACTCGATATCCGTTACCTGGTAGTCGACGGAGCCCAGGCAATGGGTATGATCGATCTGACCAGCAGCGCGGATAATATACAAGACTGCGATTTTTATGCCTGTCCGGGTCATAAATGGCTGAACGGTCCGCCGAGCACCGGTGTGCTCTACATCCGCAACGAAAACATACGGCCACCAGAGTTTTACCCAACGATTTCACAGCGAATGGGACAGTACACGAGCTGCGACAGTGAAACTGAGGCCTGCTTCCCCATGGCAGAGGCACTTCAGGTGAGAGGTTGCAGCAACACTCCCGGTTTTGCAGCAATGATTAGTGCGCTGAATTTTGCCGTAGATGTGGGGGGCCCGGCACAAATTGAAAAGCACATACTCGGGCTGTCACGAAAAGTAAAAGACACTATTCTGTCGCGGGCGCCACATAGCATTGTCTCACCTCATTCTGACAGCGATTTGTTATCCGGAATGACTGTGTTCTTTCCATTCAGATGGGACCGGCCGGAGACTGTGTTTCGCGATAAGAAAACCGCTGACCGGGTTGTCAGGGAATTGTTGGAAAGAAATATCCAGGTGCGGTCGATCGGCTTTGCTAACGCCGGTTCTTCAGGCCGGTCGTCTGAGGAATCGTTTGCCTTACGGGTGTCGACTGGTTATTTCAATACTGCCAGTGATATTGATTCTTTTGCGCATGCGTTGGAAGCGGTCTTGGCGGGTATTGGTTGATATGGCGCGGGGGTGTGGTGGTGGTTTTGTTTTTGGTTTGGCGATAGTTGGTGGGTGTGGTGGGTTGGTGCTTTGCAAACAATTGTCCTGTGGGACAATTGTTTGTCGCCCGCGCGGCGGGCTCCTACGGGCCCTTGCTACAGTTTTTGACAGTCTGGTTAGGTGGGTTTGCTACGATTTTTGATTGCGCTTTTCCTGGCTTTGTTAGTCCACGAAGCCGGCTTCTGCCAGCAGGGTCAGGATTCCGATTTGCATGCCTACGTGGCCATCGAGGTTCTGCCACCATTCTTCCGGGGCGTGCGCGCTGCCGCTTATGCCGCCACGGGCCATGGTGACGGCTGGAATTCCCTTTGAAATTGGCAGGTTGGCATCCGTGGATGAAATCTGCAGTTTGGGCTCGATGCCGAACGCCTGGGTTGCCGCCATGGCGCGTTGCACAACCGGTGAAAGTGGATCACCTTCTGCTGCCGGGCGCGTCCCGACGCGCTCCACAGTAACCGTTAGTTCGGGTCCGTCCAGCCTGGCCTTGTTTTCTTCCTGCAACGCCTGTTCGACGGCCGCTTTCAATACGGCATCGATGTCATCCAGTTTTGGCTGGCTGCCGGAACGCATGTCGACCTGCATCCACGATTCGAACGGGATTGAGTTGATCGATGTCCCGCCTCCGATAACACCAATGTTGTAGCTGGTTTTCTCGCCTACCGTAGTAACGGTCGGCGCGTTCTCGTCAAAGAGGGCGATGGCGCGGCCCAATGCATGATGCGGATTTGCCAATCCAAAGGCACCCCAGGAATGTCCGCCCGGGCCATGAAAAGTGACACGGTAGCGGTGTGAACCGACGCCGCCGAAGACGATACGATTCGTTTCGCCACCGTCGACAGCAATCAGTGCGTCGATCTTGTCTGCGCCATCACGAAAAAGGTGTTTGACGCCGCGCAGGTCGCCAAGTCCTTCCTCGCCGACGTTACCTATGAAGAGCACATCGGCCTCAGTTTCGATATTGGCTTTTTCCAGTGCGCGCAAAACACCAAGTATGGTGACCAGGCCACGCGTATTGTCGCCAATACCGGGTGCGTACATTTTCTCGTCGTCGTAACGCACGGTTACATCTGTGCCGGCCGGAAATACCGTATCGAGGTGCGCGCTGTAACCAACGACCCTCTTACCATCGCGCCCCGGACGACGGCCTATCACATTGCCAACCGCGTCGATCGTCACGTCTGTGAGGCCTGCTTCTCTTAGCATCTCAGCAAAACGTTCAGCACGTGCCTGTTCTTCGAAAGGCGGTGCAGGTATTTCGGTCAGCTCGATCAGGTCCCGCCGTGATTGAGATTCAATGGCGAGAACATGCTCCATTGCCGCTTTGACCTTGCTATCTGCGTTGATCGCTGCGATCTCTGTTGTATACCGCGCCAGAACTTCATGGCTCGTGTCTTCCTGGGCGATGGCGGTTGTACATAGAAATAACACCAGTAGTGTTGTGAACGAGAGTTTTTGCGGGTGGTTGAATTGCGTCGAAATCATCAATGGGTCCTGAAATTAGTTGTCTGAAGAAAGTTTTACGTAGCCAATACCGCGGCGCATTTCGATTTCAGTGCCGTACGGCTCGGACAATACCTGTAAATCGTTAATTATTTTTTCACCCAGCTCCTGGTCGGCAAACACGGGCCGACCCCGAACTTGTCGCGGTGCGCCGAAACCCAGGCTGATTGGATAAAGCTTGAGTTCTGTCAGCTGACGATCGTTGAATGTGGGCACCGCGATGACAGATTCCCATATTTCCGCAATAGCCGGAAATCCTTTGCTGTCTTCTTCATAACGTACATCGTTGAAGTCGGCGACATGCGCATCCGCGTCAAGATCGTAAGCGGCATAGTTGTCTTCCGGCAGACGCAGCAAGGTTTCATTCTGGAACATAAAATCGCCGAGGCTGTAAAAAATCGGTTTGCCCTGGAAAATCTCTATGCCACGCAGCGCATGTGGTCCATGGCCGACAAACACATCGGCGCCGGCCTCTATCATTGCGCGGGCAAACACTGGCAGGAAGTCAGCGGGGATCTCACGTCGGCCACCGTGTTCGTGCGCATGGATCGTCACGATTGTGAAATCCGCAACACGACTCGCATTGTTGACGACAGCAGAAATTTCCCTGACATCGTCCTCGTTGACATCCAGACGAATTACGGCGTCATCACCGAGCGCAAAGTTTTTGCCGAAAACTTTTATCTCATCGGGCGTATCTTCATCGACACCCGTCGGTTCGCCGTCCTGGTCGATAAATTGTCCGAGTATTTCGCCGGACTGGCGCAAGCCTGCAAATTCTGTCTCTTGCAACACGTAAGTAGTTTTATAACGTAATGGGTTAAGGCCGGGCCGTGGCGGCATATCGTCGCGCGATTTGCCGGCACGCATGTGATTGGCGAAGCTGGATGAAATGGAGAT
>RCNF010001121.1_pt1 | contig 14043 bp, 12 predicted proteins | sample 2041311 | NCBI WGS metagenome assembly RCNF01 (sample SAMN09708228, study PRJNA481090) | Marine sediment metagenome, whole genome shotgun sequencing project. | biome: marine sediment; feature: ocean; material: sediment; isolation source: Sewage treatment plant 2 marine sediment (STP2) ... | reverse complement strand
TCCATTGTAGGGCCGGCGTCTCGCCGGCCTGATGGTGAGGAGGGTCGGAAGACCTCAGTGTCCAATTCTCGAATTTTGCAAGAGGCTGACCTAATACCTCTGATCTCAGTTCTTGTCCCCATCGACCAGATCTTTGGCCTTCTCGACCACCCCACCAACGGCGTCACCGGTGGCTTCGGCGACATCCTTGGCCTTATCGACGACGCCATCAACCACGTCCTCGGCCTTGTCCATGGCTTTGTCTACCACATCGTCAGCCTTGTCGACAGCGTGATCGACGGTGTCAACCGCCCGCTCCAGCACGTTGTCGGCCTTGTCAACGGAATCGCCGACGACGTCCTCGATGGCACCGGCAAAGCGCCGGGCACCGGTACCGAGAATGACCATGGACCAGCCCGACATCAGGATGTGGATCCCGACGAGGATCCCGATGGCCCAGGCGCCGGAAACCGGCCACTGGCGCCAGATCATGGCGCCGAGCAGAACTGCAATGATGCCGTTGAAGAACAGCCAGCCCCAACCCTGATCGGGCTTGATCTTGAAAGCCGCGATGATCTCGCAAACGCCGTCAATAAGGAAGTAGGCGGCGAGAAACAGGGTCAGCGACATGAGACCCACCATGGGTCGGAAGATGGTCATGAGTCCGGCAATGACCGCCAACAGACCGATGATGGTGCCCCAGATCCCGGTGCCCCACTGTCCCGATTTGAATGCGTGAACGATCCGTGCGATCCCCATGAAAAGCAGCAGACACCCGACCATGACCGCAACCGCTATCCCCGTCATCAGCGGAGCGCCAACAGCAAGCACCCCAAAGATGATCGTCACGACACCGAGAAAGATCAGGAGACCGGAGTTCTTCTTTGCCTCATCGAGCCACGTTCCGTTGGTCATGGTTCCCCCCTTGCTTTGCGGGCGATCACCGCCCATTGATTCTCAGTTCCATCGATGGTCTTCCTGGAATGTAATCGGCCGGGATCACGCCGTCAAGACGCGTCGCGTCAGACGATAGCGCCTATCGCCAACCGGGCACCGGCAGCGGACGGAACTGGTATCGGAGAGCCAGGATGTTGGCGCGACCGCGGTCCTTCACATTCGAGTTGATGTAGTTGAACTTCACCGCGGAGGTGGCGCTCAGATACCAGTTGACCCCGAAACTGAAATCAACCATCTCGCCACCGTTGACGCTCCCATCGACGAGATCGACGTTTGAGATTCGCCCCGTCAACTCGAGCCCGCCGCCGGGTTTCTTTCGGAACAGTCCGCGGCTTTCCTGCTTCGGAATCACGCGGCTGAAGACACCCATATTGGTGTCGTAGGATTTGTACTCGCCGGTCAGGAACCAACTGACCTGGACATAGCTTCCCCAGAGCCTCGCACTCCCGAGCTCGGTACCGCTGATTTCGGACACAATCAACTCCGATTGGAAGGACAAAGGACCGCGGACACCTACGAACTCGAGTCCGTAGAGCTTGATCCTCGATGCCGAGAATTGTCCCGTGTCGACGAGGAAATCGACAAACCGCGCCTCCGGCCGCGAGCGGTATTGGGTGTCACCGTTGGGGTCTCGTGAACTGAACGACCCACCAACGTGGAGCAGTCGTCGGCCACCGTCGCGGTATACCGGCAACCAGGTCACCCGTGACGTCACCGAAAGGACGGAATTTGAAGCGTTGGCCTCGTTGTTCTGACCCCAACTGAAGAAACCCGCCGCCCACGTAAACCTCTTGTTCTTGGTGGTGTCGTAGACCATGTAGCCGATATTGCTGCCGGGGGCGAAGGCCCAGACCGGCAGCGACCGCTCCAAAAACCCGGTGTAATAGCTGCTCATCACTCGTTCAAAACTGAACGGCTCCTGGAAAGAGCCCAACCGGAACTGACCGACCCGGTAGCCGAAGACGTTGAGGCCGTGCTCCCTGCCTTCGACAAAGATATCGCCGAAACCGGGGTCGGCGCCGAAGTTGAACGACAGACTGTAGCGCAGGTGGTGATCGATGGTGCCCTGGGCGAAAAGCTGGAATCGTCGGAGATTCAGGCTGCTGGTTCCATCGCCGTAGAAGCTCTCCATCTTGTCGTCGGGCTTCGCGAGCATTCCGTCGATCTGAACCCTGGCGGAGGCCCGGATCGTCAGCCTGCTGTCGAAGAAGTCCCAGACCAGAAGCCCGCGAAACCCATCTTTGAAGGTGTTCCACTTTTCCTTGGGGCTCATCTTGGCGGCTTCGGGATAGGCGTTGAGATCGAACTGCTCCTTCGGCTCTTCGGGGACCTCGTTCTTGCTCTCCATTTGTGGGATCTGCGACGCATTGGATGCCGCTCCGGTTTCGTCGTTGGACTCCGTATCCGGGATCGGGGTCGGCATCGCCTCGGCCGTTGCCGCTGACTCGTCGGCGGAGTCGGGCCCGGCAGTGGTTGTCGGCGTTGGTTCAGGGGTCGATCCCGACTCGTCGGCAATCTCAGTCGCGGCCGCGGACTCATCGCTCGGCTCGACCTCGACCGTCGGGCTCGACTCGGGTGTCGGCGTTGCTGTCGGGCTCGGGGCCGGCGGGACGGCTTCCTGGGCCGAGGCCCCAACTGAGAGTAGGATCAGAATCAACCCCAGCGCCGCGGCGGTCGGAACCTCGGCCGTCAACAGCCTCGACGAGAAAGTTTTGAAACCGCTCAAAACCCCACCTCGAAGTTGACCCCATAGACCCAGACTTCCTCACCCTCCACGAAATCAACACTGACAGCCGGGCCGATGCCGAAGCGGGATCCGACATGAAAATAGTAGGCCGTCCCGAGTCGCAGGACAAAATATGTATTGTCCTTGTCTTCCGCAGCGCTCTCCGCTTTGAAGAGATGGTGCTCGACCGTTCCACGTCCATAGTGGTACTCGACCCCGGGTGCGGCGAGCAAAACGAACCCACCGCCGAAGGGTTTCCAGGAGACCGCGGGCGCGATCACCAGGTTCCGCTGGCCGCCGCCTGCATAGTCGATCAATCCACCGACGATCCAACGTGGAGAAAGAGCTCGGCCGTACTCGAGGCCCCAGGTTCCCTCGGTACCGTGACCGTGTTCGTTGGTCGCACCGAGAAAGAGCACAAGACCATTCTTGAAATGGTGACCGGTGTCGCCCTGGTGCTCGGTTCCGCTCGTGTGCTCTGCGGATTCGGTGTGCTCTTCTTCGGCCATTGCTGGAAACGCCAACAGTGACGCCGCAATCGCGCAAAGAGCCACATGCATAAGCTGTCGAAATCGCATCAATTCCCCTCCACGAGAATCAGGACACATCGGCATTATGGCCCCTCCGCCACAAAAAATGAACCATGGCGATTGGAGACTAAGATTCCGGGGAACTCCTGCCGGACATGCTAGTCGTCGCCGGCAAAGGCCCCTACGAAAGAAGAAATGATACTGACGACCAGGGCCCCGAGCACCGCCCACCAGAATCCACCGACGTGGAATCCGGACACCAACTTCGACGCGAGCAGGAAGGTGCAACCGTTCACCACGAGGTAGAAGAGCCCCAGGGTCAGAATGGTGATCGGCAGCGTCAGGATGGTCAATACCGGGCGAATCAGCGCGTTGACAAGGCCAAGCACGATGGCCGCAATGGCCAACGCCTGGTATGAGTCGACATCCACACCCGGCAGGATATAGGCGGTCACCCACAACGCCAGCGCGATGACCAACCAGTGAATCAAGAATCGTTTCATGTATCTGCCTCCTTCATGATCTCTGCAGCTGAGTAGTTGAATGGATGTCGATGGTGAACACGATTGTCTCACTCACGACTTTCGGTGTCTCCGGTCGTCTGATAGAGCCACCGGCGCTCGCGGGTGAACACGATGTCGTATCCGACCGTCTGAGGCACATCGGCGATGGCCCGGGCAATGCGGCCGCGTATTTCGTCACTCTGGCGAACCGACATCTCTTCGCGGTCCGGACCTAGGATGAGATAGATCTGAAGATAGATGAAGCGCCCCTGCTCGATGAGACGGATCTTGGGGTCGAGACCGGTTTCGCCGGCCAGTGCCTGCCCAACGAGGTCGCGCGCCACCCGCTGGGCCTCGTCATCCGGGGCCCGGCCGAGAAGCTGAGCCCAGTTTGACCGGATGATCCCAACCGGAATCGGAAGAGCGAGGACAACGAGAACCAGGACAACCACCGAGTCGGCGTATGGAGTCATCCAAGCCCAGGCTGTTCCTTGCACAAGTACCACCACAAAGAATCCCACCGCCACCGCACCGGAAATGAGACCATCCATCAGCCAGTTCTTCGAGTCCACTTCGAGCAGCGGTGACGAGGCCGTGCGCGCGAGACGACGCTGACTCCACGCAATCGCCAGACACCCGATGGCGGCGATCAGAGCATAGATCACAGCCATCTTGCCATGGATCTCCCGCCCTCCCGCGAGGATCCCGTCGATGGCGGCCCAAGCCGCCAGAAAGCTGACAAAGGCGATCAACAGCCCCTTGGTGAGGTTGAGCATGGGTTCATACGCGGCATATCCGAAGTGGAAGTGGTCATCATCGGGTTGCCGAACGAGTTCCGCAACCCGCATGGCGACGACACTCACGACGCAACCGATCAACGAGAAGATTCCATCCAACAAGACCGCCTGCGAATCGGTCAGAGCGGCGAATCCGAAACCGAGGGCCGCCATGAAGAGCGCGCCGAAGACCGACAGGCGCAGGCCGCGCCGCTCGGAACTGACGCTCTGTTCATTGGCAGTCTGGGTTGACATCGGGGCCTCTCTTCGTCCGGATCGTTGCGCCATCATAGCAAGCGGCCGTGGGCTCCGCCGGGCAGCTTCCAACCACGGCATGCAACAGGTACCGGTGAAGGATGGTGTATCTTCACAAGATCTCAGCATCCATGTCTGTGGACGCGATTGAAGGGGCCCGAAGCTCATGAAACGAATTCTCTTCTCCGGCATGCTCGTGGTGCTCGTCCTGGCCGCCGCCGCCCAGACCGAGGCCCAACAGATCGAGATCACACCTTTCGTGGGTTATCAATTCGGCGGTGAGCTCGAGGAAACCGACGACGACTCGATCACCCGCAAGCTCGACCAGAGCCCCACCTGGGGTCTGATGCTCAACGTCGGTATCACCGATCTCGATCAGGTGGAGTTCTACTACTCGAGCCAAGGCACCGACCTCAATCGCGGGGTGGAGCCGGCGCTGGGAGTCACCATCGATCACTTCCAGATCGGCGCTATCCACCAATACGCCCCCAGCCGGCCGATCAATCCTTATATCGGCATCTCTCTCGGCGCCTCGAAGTTCGTAATCGGAGGCGACAGCGACACCCGTTTCTCCGCCTCCCTTTCCGGTGGCGTCAAGATGGTGGTCTCCGACCATCTCGGTTTTCGCTTTGACGGACGGGTCTTTGGGATTTCCACAGGATCCAATCCCATTACATGCTCCGACGAGTTCTGCATCGGCTACCCCGACACCTCGATCATCTGGCAGTACACCATCAACGCCGGGGTGATGATTCACTTCGGGGGCAAGTAGGCGCTCGACACTCGAGCGCTCCGTTCCTGCGATACAATCTCCCTGTCGATAAGCTGATAGTCAGAGCGATCGAGTGCTCGGGGGGAGAGCGATGATCAAGTTCATCCAATGCGTGAGAAAAAAACCGGAGGTCTCGATCCAGGAATTTCGCCAATTCTGGAAGATCTACCAGGCGAAGGCGACCGAGTTGGCCAGGGCCATGAACACCAAAGGACTCACCTTCTGCACCACGCTCAACGTCGAGGAGAACCTCCAGGTGATGCTCACGCGGGGAACGTCGGAGCCCTACGACGGGGTAGCTCAGTTTCTGATCTCCAATGCGCCGCGGACGATCGAGGCCCTCGGCCGCGAACCCGGGAGGAGTCTCATGGCGGACCTCCAGAAACTCCAGACCGAATTCCTCGACCTGGAGAACTCGGCATTCTTCTTCGCCGCCGAAGACGTGGCGATCCGCCGATGAAACCGCTGATCACCATCGTTGTCTGTTGCGCCTTCTCAATCTCGGCGGGAGCGGCGGACCCCAAGCCGAGCCTCGCCGATCTCTATGAGAGGGTGGGGCCATCCGTAGTGGAGATCGCCACGATCCAGGAAGTCATCGCGGACAAGGGTCCCGCCAAGCGGACTCGGAGCGGCGGACTCGGTTCGGGATTCCTGGTCTCTCAAGACGGACTCATCATGACCGCCGCTCACGTGGTCCAGATGGCCGAAGATGTCGCTGTCCGCTGGGTGAACGGTGAGGTGAGCAAAGCAAAGATCATCTCGTCGAATCCCAACGCCGATGTCGCGCTCCTCCAGGCCGAGGACGTGCCCGCCACCGTCAAACCCTTGGTTTTGGCTGATTCCGACCTGGTTCGGGTGGGCGACGAGGTCTTCATCATCGGCGCACCCAGGAACTATGCCAACACGCTGACCGTCGGATACGTGAGCGCTCGTCGCACACCGGAAGACCTTTTCGGCGGCATCGAGCCGGTGGAACTGCTCCAGACCGACGCGGCCATCAACGAGGGGAACTCCGGCGGCCCCATGTTCAACATGGATGGCGAGGCCATCGGAGTGGTCAGTCACATCTTTTCCCAGTCCGGTGGTTCCCAGGGGCTGGGATTTGTCGTGACCTCGAATATGGCTCGGATCGAGATGCTCGAGAAGAAACCCTTCTGGAGCGGAATCGACGGTTTCCAGCTCAAAGACGGGTGGGCCAAGATCTTCAACCTCCCCCAGAACGCGGGGATCCTCATCGAGGGCGTGGCGGCCGGTTCGGCGTCGGCGAAAATCGGCCTGAGGCCGGGGTCGCACCGAGCCGAGATCGAAGGGCAGAAGCTCACCGTCGGTGGTGATGTCATCCTCGCCATCCAGGGAATCCCCGTCGGCGCCGAGGATTTTGGACCCAAGGTCGAGCAGGCGATCGACACGCTCGGGGAGGACGGTCTTCTCGAACTCAAAGTGCTCCGGGAAGGCCAGATCATCTCGCTGTCCAAGGCCATCGGGGAGCTGCGGTAGCCCACGGCTCACGTCTTACGACTTCCGACTCGCTCCCGCCGCGGCATACTTCAACACCAGATCGCGCCAGGGGCCGGTGGCCTGGAGTCTCGAAAGATTGCCGAAGTGGCCGCTCAGGGACCGGTTGATGAAGATCACGTCCTCGGGGAACTCCATGTCGAACTTCTGTTCCCAGTCCTGAAACCCGAGCTGGATGAGCCCGCTGTAGATCTCCTGGTTGTCCTCGCCGAAGGTGTATGGCGGGCTCGCTCGGAAAACCTCGCTGATGAGCACGATGTATGGCTCGATCAAATCGACATCCAAGGGAGTTCCGTCTCTCATGAGCAGCCCGATCCCGGCAAAAATGGCCGGCAGATCGGCGATTCGGCCGTCGGTGACGGCCACGAACGCGTCGGCATAGGCCCGGGCGAGATCTACCGGAACCTCCTTGACGCACCCGAAATCGTAGACGACAACCCGCCCGTCATCGAGGAAAGCGAAGTTGGCCATGTTCGGGTCGGCGTGGACGAGACGATGCTCGATGATGCCCCGCATCTGAAACTCTGAAAGGACTACGCCCCAACGATCCCTGAGCTCGACCGGCCACACCTCCGAGCACGCATCAGTCGGTGCGATGCCCTCGACATACTCCATGGTCAGCACGTTGCGCGCAGTGGCCTCATCGACCACCCGGGGGATGACGATCTCGGGCACATCGCTGTGGAGTTCAGTCATCCGGCGGATATTCTCGGCCTCGTGGAGATAGTCGATCTCGGCCAGCAGTCCGGCACTGAGCTCGTTCCAGATCGACTCCATATCGGCATCCGTGAAGAGCGCCACCAATCGCTTGAAGATGATCTTGAGGTTCTTCAGATCAGCCTTGACGATCTCGTCGATGAGCGGGTACTGGACTTTGACCGCCACCTCTCGACCATCGCGGAGCCGCCCTCGATGGACCTGGCCGATGGAAGCCGCGGCGAACGCCTCGAAGTCAAAGCTCTCAAAAAGCTCGTCGAAATCGGGTAGCGCCCCCCTGACTTCGAACTCCATGACCTCTGCCGGAACCCGCGGCGCCTCCTTCTGCAATCCACGCAGGACCTCCGCAACCTCCGGCGGAAGCAGACCCTCCTGCAGGCTCATCATCTGCCCGACCTTCATGGCGGCGCCCTTGAGCTCACCCAGGGTTTCTACGATGCGAAGGGCATTCTTGACCAGGTTCTCGGTCTGCCGGATCTTCTTGTTCGGACCCGAACGCACCACATCGAGCGCCTGGCTGGTCACCACCGACGCACCGACCCTGCCCGCCAGGCCTCCGAGTTTGAGGAACCGGCGCGCCGCCGAAGTGACCATGTCGTCTCTGCTCACTGTCACCCGCCCTGATCGAGCGCTGAATCAGAGAAGATGCCGCTCCCCGGCCGCGCGTTCGAGTTCCTCCCGAAAATCCGGATGAGCAATGTCGATCAGGCTGCGTGCCCGATCGCGCAGGCTTCGGCCCCAGAGATTGGCGATACCGTACTCGGTGACGACGTAGTGCACATCAGCGCGAGTGGTGACCACACCCGAGCCGGGCAGCAGGGTATTGGTCAGGCGCGAGACCGTGCCCCCCCGGGCGGTCGACGGCACCGCGATGATAGGCACCCCACCCTTGGCCCTCGCGGCGCCGCGGATGAAGTCGAGTTGGCCACCGAAGCCCGAGTAGATCCGGGTGCCGATGGAATCGGCGCAGACCTGCCCGGTCAGATCAACCGAAATCGCCGAATTGATGGCGACCATCTTGTCGTTCTGGGCAACGATGAATGGATCGTTGACGTACTCGTTGGGGTGGAACTCCATAAAGGGGTTGTTGTCGACGAAATCGAAGGCGCGGCGGGTTCCGATCACAAACGATGTCACGATCTTGCCGCGGTGAAGGGTCTTCCTCTCGTTGGTCACGACCCCGGCCTCGAAGAGATCCACCAGACCATCGGAGAACATCTCGGTGTGAACCCCGAGGTGTTGCTTGTCGGTGAGAAAGTCCAAGACGGCGTCCGGGATCTCACCGATCCCCATCTGCAGGGTGGCCCCATCAGGGATGAGCGATGCGATGTTCTCACCGATCATTCGCGCGACTTCCGAAACCTCCGGCGCCATGGGATGCTCGAGAATCGGGGTGTCCACCTCCACCACATGGGTGAGTTTCGAGACATGGACAAAGGAGTTACCGAGAGCGCGGGGCATCTGCTGGTTGACCAGCGCGATCACCGTTTGGGAATTCTCAACCGCGGCCTTTGTGGCGTCGACCCCGACACCGAACGAGCAGAATCCGTGCTCGTCGGGGGGCGACAGGTGAACAAGCGCCACATCGACGGGCATGAGTCCGCCGGTGATGAGCGACGCCACCTCGTGCAGGTGGATGGGGACAAAATCGGCGCGGCCATCATCGACCGCCTGGCGGACGTTGGCGCCGGTGAAGAGTGCCCGGTGGCGAAAGTGCGGCTCCATGCCGGGGGCGACATACGGCGCCGGCGCCAGGGTGAGGATGTGGACGACCTCGACATTCTCGAGTTCGGGGGCGCGATCGACCATGGCGTCGATGAGTTGGACCGGCGTGTTGCACCCCGGGTGGACCCACACCCGGTTACCGGATTTGATGTCTTTGACCGCCTCGGCGGCGGTGGTCGTGCGATGGCGATAGATATCGACCCATTTCATGACGGACTCCTCACCCTGCCGTCACATCGAGGTAGGGCGCTCCAAGATCTTCTGCGAGCCGCCTGCGCACACATCGACCGTTGTAGGTGTAGGTCCCGCGGTGGATCGCGCTGTTGGACCGGATAGCGCTATCGAAACCCCGATCGGCGATCTCCTCGACGTAGGGCAGGATCGAATTCGTCAGGGCGCGGGTCGAGGCGCGGGACGCCGACGACGGCAGATTGGGCACGCAGAAGTGGATGATGTCGTCCACGACATAGGTCGGGCTCGAAAAGTCCGTCGGGCGTGACGTCTCGCAGCACCCGCCCTGATCGATGGAGAGATCCATGATGAGCGATCGCGGTTTCATATTCTTGAGCATGTTCCGGGTCACCAACAACGGTGTCCGCTCGCCGTGGACCGCCACCGCACAGAGGAAGAGATCGGCAAATGCCAGCGCTTTCTCGATGTGCGCACGGGTCGCGATCATGGTCGGAAGGTCGTAGCCGACGTGATCCTGCAAACGTCGCAAGGCGTTGACATCGCGGTCGAGGACCACGACATGGGCGCCGATGCCCTGAGCGTAACGCGCGGCAGCGCGACCGAGTGTCCCGGCGCCGAGGATCACCATGGATGCCGGTGGGATGCCCGGCGATCCGCAGATCAACAGCCCCTTGCCGCCGAATTCGTTGAGCAGCAGACCCGAACCCATGATCACCGCCAGACGTCCGGCGATCTCGGACATGGCTTCGAGCACCGGCGCGTGGCCGTCATCCTCTTCGATGATCTCGTACCCCACGGTGGTCACGTTTTTCTCGAGGAGGATCGAAAAGGCATCCGCGGGCGCCAGCGCGAGGTGCCAGCTCGAAATCACGATCTGATCCCGTTGGAATCGGCCATAGTCGGTCGGCTTCGGCGGCGACACCCGGACAACGAGCTCCGACCGAAGCAGCACGTCATCCTCGGAGTAGGCCACCGTGGCGCCGACGCTCTCGTACGCCTCGTTGGAAAAGCCCGCTTCGACCCCGGCGCCGTCCTCGACCCAGATCCGGTGACCGTGTTCGGTGAGGACCCGCACCGCGCCCGGAGTGAGGCCGATGCGGTGCTCAAACGGCCGTCTGTCTTTGACCAACCCGATATCCATGAACGCCTCCCTGCCCGTCACAGGCACGGGCCGATTCCACCACAGTTGGTCGCGAGGGGCAAACATGATGTCGCTGCAGGTCGCAGGTGACCTGCAACCTGCTATCTGTGAACACACACTCCTGCGTAGCCGACGACCGAAGAAAAGTCACCGCTGACGTCGCCCGAGGTGGCATAGGCAACCAGATGGGCGTCCACCGCACCGAGTTCGTTGGCCGCGGCCAACGCCACCGTCGCCGGGATGACCCCGCACATGCTGATGCGTTCCCGGCGAACGGTCTCGAACAACCCCGCAGGATCCCGCTCCAGAGCGGCATCGATGGCGAGGTGATCCAGCGTGCGCGTGGTCTCATCGGGCTGAAAGTGCGACATGTCCGATGAGGCGACGATCCCCACCGGCTCATCGAACCCGGTAACGAGCTTGGCGATCACATGCCCGAGTTCCAGACACTCATCCAGACTCAGATGCTTGACGACCACCGGCAGAACCAGCAGATCCGAACGGCGTCGCATGAGGAACGGCAGCTGAACCTCGATGGAGTGTTCACGCCAGTGGGCTCGGGGGTCGAACTCGGCGGCGGGATAGACATCCACGAGCCGCCGAGCGAAGTCCGTGTCCACCGGCTGCTCACCCAGGGGTGTCTCCCAGCCTGTGTGCGGCGCCACCGCGACCTTCTCGCCGACGCCGGTGTGGTTCGGACCGAGGACGATGACCCGCTCGGGAATCGTCAAATGGGCGAAGAGCCGGCCGGCGACGCTTCCCGAGTACATATACCCCGCGTGGGGCGAGATACACGCGAGGAGTTCGTGGTGGGCTTCGTTCTCCGGGACCAGAGAGTAGAGCGCGGTCTCCAACTCGTGGCGTTGCTTCGGATAGAATGTGCCGGCAACCGCTGGTTGACGTGTGTTGGCTTCCATGCCGCTCCCCCTTCCCCGATCATCACGAATGTCGTGAATCTCCACAAACGATCTGCTCCCAACTTAGGTCTCTATCCCTCCCTTGGTCAAGGCGCGGCGTGGCGCGACAGCCGGCGGACAACCGGGAACCGAGCTTGCCCCATCAGAACAGCGGCGCTACCCTGGGTTGCCCGAACACAATTCAATGCAAGGAGTCGATCCATGCGCCATGTCACTTCTCTTGTGTGTCTGATGATTCTCGCAAGCGCCACCAGTGTGATGTCCGGGGAGACGGCCGAAATCGATGCTGCCTCCGCCCTCGGTATCAGGATCTCGTCCGAGATCGACCCGGTCGATCCTTCGTGGGTTCGCTGCACAGTCGATTGGCTCCGCCCGTCCGACGAAGCCACGGTCAGCGTTCTTGGCCCGGCTTCGGTTGTGGCAACCAGCCTGACGGAATCGGGCGCGCAGCCCAAGAACCGATGGTCTTCGGATGAGTTCCGGGTCAACGCCGGTGACCGGAGCGAGCTGCTGCTCGAACTCACACCGAACAACGCAGCCCAACCCGTGATGGTGCTCGTCGAGCGCATGGACGGATCGGTGATCTTCCAGGCGGGCATGTCGCTGGACTTCGACGGCGCCACAACCAGGGCGTCCGAGCAGACCAGCTTCCGGGTCCACCACGAAGGCCTCGACAACGGGCGCGGCGCCGTGATCATCGATCACCTCGGGCCGGGGACCGCCACCAAGGCGCAGATCTTCGGTGAAGACAACATCGATCGTCCCATCCCCGACGGACCCACCGATTGCGGCTCCATGAGCCAAATCTGGCCCCGGACCGTCTTCATCGACGTTTCGTCCGCGCCATCCGGAGCGACGACCACCGACCTCACCGTCCACCTCACCGTCAACCACCCGGTCATGGCCGATATGCAGATCGTCTTTTCCAAGGAGTTCTTCACTGCCGCGCACTATCTTTGGAGAAACGGCGCCGGTGTCAACGTCGACCAGGACTTCACAACCGATGTCTTCTCGCAACCGCTCCCCGGGTTGGGTGAGCCGGTCAACGGCACTTGGGTCCTCGCCCTGCGCGACTGCTACGCGGGGACCACCGGAGTCCTCGATTACTGGTCCGTCCGGATCGAGTACACCGCAGCCACGACCATCGACCTAGTGGCCGATTCGCTCTCGGTCGACCCGACCACCGTCGAGGCGGGCGACACCGTCGAGGTCGACTGGGCCGGCCACGTCGCCGGTACCGGCACCGTGGGCGGGCCCTTCACCATCGGCTTCTACCTCTCCTCCGACACCAACATCACCACCGGCGACACGTTCTTGGGAAGCGTAGCCGAGAGCACCGCGAACAACCCGGGAGACAACTTCGGCGAATCTTCACCCGGACGCACCCTAACCATCCCCGGAGGCACCTCCGACGGCACCTACTACCTCGGGATGGTGATCGACTCCGCCGACGCCATCGGCGAGACCAACGAGGGTAACAACGTTGCCTGGTCGCAGATCGAGGTCAGCACGACGCCGCTGTCCATCGACCTATTGGCCGACTCGGTGAGCACCGGCACATCGTCGGTGGAGGCCGGAGACTCCATCCAGGTCAACTACGCCGGCCACGCCACCGGCGGCGGCACCATCGGCGGCAGCTTCTCGCTCGGTTTCTATCTCTCGGCCGACGCCTCTATCACCTCGGGCGATCAACTCCTCGCCCAGCGTTTCGGTGCGTGGGCGTCCACCGGCGGCGACACCTTCGGTGCCACCAACTACTCCGTACCGATCCCGGCGAGTACGGCGCCGGGGACCTACTACCTCGGATTCTGGGCCGACAACACCGGCGTCGTGACCGAAACAAACGAGAACAACAACACCGCGCTTCACCACCCTCTGACCGTTACCGGTGGAGGTGGCGGCGGCGGTGGGGGTCAGCCCAATCTGACCGCAATGCCGTGCTCGGTCGTACCCATCAACGCGCAAGCTGGAGGCCACGTGACGGTGAAATGGCGGGCCTTCAATACAGGCGACACCGCTATCGCCCAATTCAGGTGGGGAATCTATCTGTCGACCGACTCCACGATCACTCCGGGGTCCGACACCCCGCTCAGGCAACACAACGAAACCAGTTGGCCCGTCGGCCATGACTCCGGCAACAGACACACCGATGTGACTCTCGCTTCGGGGCTCGCCGACGGCCTCTACCACATCGGGCTGGCGCTTGATGACAACGCAGCGGTGACCGAATCAAACGAACTCGACAATACCTGCATCACCCAGATTCAGGTGGGTTCCTCGACCGGTGGGCCGGCCCCGGTCACTCGCTGGCTGGTGCCGGCGGTGGCATCGGCGCCGG
>RCNF010001120.1_pt1 | contig 14045 bp, 10 predicted proteins | sample 2041311 | NCBI WGS metagenome assembly RCNF01 (sample SAMN09708228, study PRJNA481090) | Marine sediment metagenome, whole genome shotgun sequencing project. | biome: marine sediment; feature: ocean; material: sediment; isolation source: Sewage treatment plant 2 marine sediment (STP2) ... | reverse complement strand
TTGGGCGTGTTGCTGACGATGCCCTTGTCGAAGTTGAGGTCACCGTCGTCGCCGTTGACCGACCAGGCGGTGCCGCCCTCGAAGGGGCTGATGATCGCCATATCGCGGTCCTGGACGCGGTACCGGGCACCGTAGGACACGGTGATGTCGAGGTTGAGCGTGTATTTGCCGGAAGATCCGGACAAATCGATGGCCTCGCCGGGCATGGCGAAGAGACCTATGATGGCTGCAACAAGAATGATCCTCCCTGTCGTGTTCAGCCGGTGTGCAGAAGAATGACTCATCTCCCCCTCCTCTTTTGGTTCGTTCACCAAGAAACCCGCCGAGATCCCATGTGATCGGGAGTGCATGACGGCATCCCGAATGGGAGTTCAGCGGGCAGAATGAATCTCAAATTAGGTGTTGAGTGACACAGCAGAATCAGTTTCGACGCGGTCGCGCTCATGACGCTCGAGCTTCGTCGCAATGCGCATCCCTTCCTCGGTCCTGCGCCGGGCTGTGAGACGTGATAACTCCGTTAGTTGTGCCGCCCATGAGCTTAACACAGGCAATAGCGAATTCACGCGCGTTGAATTGAATTCTGAGAGGGGAGGAAATCGAGATCAGTCCTCGTCGAGATCGACGTCCTGTTCATCGACGAGATGATCCACCAGGAGGGTCTGGAGGTGGTTCCGCGACAGGTGGATGCGATCGAGGAGTTCGGCGGCGTTTTCGGCGGGCATGGGGCGGGCGATGTAGAAACCCTGGACCTGGTCGCAACCCATGTCGCGCAGGGCCTCGAGCTGTGCATCGGTCTCCACGCCCTCGGCGATGGTGGTCTTGCCGAGGTTCCGACCGAGATCGATGATGGTGCGGACGATCTCCATGGAGTCCACATCATCGAGCATTCTGGTCACGAAGGAGTAGTCGATCTTGAGCGAGTCGATCTCGAATCGCTTGAGATATGACAGGGAGGAATAGCCGGTTCCGAAGTCGTCGATGCTCAGACCGATGTCGAGGGCGGAAAGCTGATCCAACATGGCCGTGGCATGCACGGTGTTCTCCATGAGGACACTCTCAGTGACCTCCAGCTTGATGTCTCTGCCGTAGAGACCGTTCTCGCGGAGGTTCTGGTCGATCCTGGAAACCAACTCGAGCTGAAGGAACTGGGTGGTCGAGATGTTGAGACTGATGGAGATCGGCGGATCCATTCGGTATTGGACCTGCCACGGTCGGACCTGCCGGCATGCCACATCTGCGACGATGCGGTCGATCTCGACCGCGATTCCCATCTCTTCGGATGCCGGAATGAACTTGCCCGGAAGGACCAATCCACGAGTCGGGTGGTCCCAACGTGCGAGGACCTCGAACCCGACAAGGTTGCCTTTTGCGAGGGAAATGATCGGCTGATAGAAGGGCCGGAACTCTTTTCGAGTTACGGCGCGTCGCAGATCGTTCTCCAATTCGAGGGTGGCGACCACCTCGGCGTGCATCTTTTCGTCAAAGACCGCGTAACGGTTCCGACCGAGATCCTTGGCCCGGTACATGGCGTTGTCCGCGTCGCGAAGCAGATCCTCCGGTTTGTCATAGCCCTGGTGCCACATGGCGATCCCGGTGCTGACGGTGGCATAGACCTCGGATCCATTGAGCTGGAACGGGACCTGGAACTCGTGGTGGAGACGTTCGGCGATACTGGTCGCGTCCCGAACCGAGTCGACGTCCTCCGCGACGATGACGAATTCGTCGCCGCCGAACCGACAGACCGTATCGCTGGGTCGGCAGATGGATCGAACGCGATCGGCGATGGCCATGAGCAGCTTGTCGCCGGCGAGGTGGCCCAGACTATCGTTGACCGTCTTGAACCGGTCGATATCGAAAAAGAGCACCGCAAACGGTTTGTCCTTCATCCGCGTCGCCCGGGCGAAAGCGTGGCGAAGGCGATCGAGCAGCACCGTCCTGCTGGCCAGACGGGTGAGAGGATCGATCAGGAGATTGGTGCGGGATTCCTCGAAGGTGATCTTGTCATCGGTGACATCGGTGTGGCGGCACACCAGGCGCAGAGCCTCGCCATCGGCGTCACGAACCGTCTCGCCGCGCATCATGAAGCGACGAAGAGTCCCATCGAGAGTGATCAGACGGTAGTGTTCTTCGAGCGACTGGAGCTCGCCACGCGCCGCCGAATCGATGAGTTGGCGAATTCGGTCGCGGTCTTCCTCGTCGACACACTCGAGCCAATTGTCGATGTTCGTCTGCCGGGGAACATTGGGGCCGATGAGGGCCTCCCACTCGGGCGAAAGGGTGAGTTCGCCGGTTCGAACATTGACGTCCCAGAGTCCGTCCTCCTGTCCACCGCAGGAAATGAGAAGGCGTTCGTGGCTCTGCCGGAGCTCGGCGTAGGCCTTTTCCAACTTGAGAAACTCGGCCGCTATGTGTTCGTGAACGCGAATCCGCGCCTCGACCGACGCCGGTTCGAGTGGTTCGGTCAAGACATCACACACGCCGCTGTCGAGAATCGTCGATACTTCAGAGCTGGTGTAGGAGTCGACCACTGCGAGGATCTGGCAGGTGGAGGCCAAACGAGTGTCGCTGTGAATCTGTTGGACCAGATCCTCAGCGAACCCATCGGGTAACCGCCAATCGATGATCGCCAGATTGGGGGCGAATTCGACGAAATCGACATCTTCAAGCTCGTGGTGATCGCAGGTCAACACCGAGTGGCGCCTCACCTTGAGCATGGAATCGAGGAGGGAGCGCACGTCTTCATCGTGCGAGACGATGAGGCACTTGAGCAGTGGCCGGGGCCCGGTGGATGGGGCGGACCGGCTCACCGTTATCTCGTCACTGCGCCGCTTGAGATCTTCCGGCGTCGATTCAGCCGATTGAGCTGAAGGATCGGACGGATTCATGACACTCCCCGTCCCGCATTATAAATCGGAATCTCAACGGACGTGTAGGAAAAATCGTAAAGTTCGGAGAAATCGTAATCCCAGGTTGGAGCACGATGCGCCCTCCGGGCTCGAGAACCAGCCAGCGCTGATTCAGCTCCCGGTCTGATCCGAATTTACGTCTGGCTCCTCAACTGCGTCGACTGGCCGACCCTGCGGGTCGCAGAAATAGGCGTGGAGCTTGGGACCGGTCCAGATCTTCTCCAGACCAGCCTGAGCGAGCCCCTGCTGAATTTTGGGCCGTCGCGCGTGAACCAGATACACCGTTGGTTGCGCGCATCGATCGAGTCCGGAGACCCCGGCCGGTGCTGGACGGAGAAAGCCGTCGGAGTCCGCCCACTCGCTGTAGGTCCTGAGAATGTAGTTGCTTCGAAGTTCGTCCCCATCGGTGCTCAGGATCGGCACCGGCCTCTGGAGGTAGAACGAGACCGAGGGACGCCAGCTCTTCAACCCCAGTACTTCGGTTTCGGCCGGAAGTTCGGTCTGGATCATGGTCACCAGGGCACGTTCCGAGCGGCGTTCCCCGAGGACCGCGATCACCGGAGATAGAACCACTGGGAGGGCGACCAGAGGGAGACTCAGCGCGGCGACGAGCCCCGGGCCGTTTCCCCTTCGCAATGCGACCAGTGCCACGACGATCGAAACAAGACACAGCCCCGCCATCAGAAATGCCGGCACGGGGAGGGCGTTCTGCAGGTCCGAAGGAATCCGACTCTCAGCGAGAGCTCCGGCCCCGGCGGCCGTCATGGCGACACCGAAGAGGCTCCAGCCGGCAAGAGAGATCATGGTTGTTCGTCGTGGCAAACTCGATCCAGGGGCCCACCGGGAGGCCAACAAGAGGGCAACAGCGGGCATGAGCGGGAGGATGTACTGGGGCAGTTTGGAGCGTGAGAGCGAAAAGAAAACAAGGGGGACCAACAGCCAGAGAAAGAGGTACACCCGCTTGGGGTCGATTCCGCCGTCCAAGCGGCGGCGGCCGAAGGCCAACGGCCACCAGGGGAAGAACCCGGCCCCGGCGATGACGAGGAAGTACCACCACGGTTGGGTTCGTTGGAGTTCGTCGCTGCTGACGCGCTGCCAGGTCTCGGTGATGGCGACGTATTTGAGGTAGCCGGGAAGACGATCCTCCATGAACCACACCCAAGGCGCGATGATGGCGGCCATCAGCAGTGGGCCGAGCGGATTCCACACCGCCCACGAAGCACGGCGCCACAGGGCATAGGGCGCCGCGACGATAAGAGGGACGGCAAGCGCCACCGGGCCCTTTGTGAGAACTCCGAGTCCGATGGAGGCCCACGCGACGAGGGTGTAGAAACGCTCGGGTCGCCCGGCCACCCGAGCGTCGATCGCGGCATAGAACGCGAGCAGGGCCGAGGTCACGAGCAGTGCGAGCAGGCTGTCGAGAATGACGATCCGGGAGAAGGCGAGGGGCAGGGGCGCCACCGCGGAGGCAATGCCCGCAACCCACCCGGCCTCGCGGCCGTACCAGCGCGCGCCGAACCAACCGACGAGGAGCGCCGTGGCCAGGGTGGAGAGGAATGGGACGGATCGTGCGGCGAGTTCGGTCGGGCCGAGAATCTCCATGACCGCGGCCGCGGCTGCGAAGGAGAGCACCGGTTTGTCGATGTATGGGAGTCCGTTGAGATGAGGCAGGACATAGTCGTTTGACTGTGCCATCTCGCGGGCAACCTCGCCGTTGCGGCCTTCGTCCTGGTCCATCAGGGGATAGCTGCCGAGGCCCCAGCCGAGACCAGCCACCACGACCAACGCCCACGCGATCAGAAGGGGAGGGTGGCGGTTGCCGATCATACGGTTTCGGAGAATTCAATGGAGGGCGCGCTCGCGATGGGCACCGGTGCGCCGACGCCGTAGGTGGCGTCGCACCAGAGATCGAGAGCGAGGAGGGAGAACAGCGGTTTGCGATGATCGGTCTGCCGACTCATGTGCTCGTCGATGAGGTGAGTCATGCCGACCGGGTCGAGGAGGCCGCGGGCCTGGACCCTCTCAACGGAGAAACGTTCTCGAAGCTGCTCGCCGAGGCCGTGCAGCAACCATCGCGAGAACGGGATGTTGAAACCGCGTTTCCGCCGCTTCAAAACCTCAGCGGGCAGCCTCTTCTTGACCGCCCGCCTGAGGATCGCCTTGGTCGTGATTCCCTGGAGCTTGAGCTTGGATGGGATGCCGGCGACAAACTCGGTGAAGTCGTGATCGAGGAATGGAGTGCGGGCCTCGAGGGAGGCGAGCATGGTCGCCCGATCGACCTTGGTCAGGAGGTCGTCCTGCAGGTACATGGTGAAATCAGAGTAGAGCAGTGTGGCCAGCGGATCCGGGAAATTCTTGCCCTGCACCCGCGCCCTGGCCGAACCGAACGGGTCATCGGTTGCAAGCATCGCCATCACCTGCTCGGAAAGGATCTCGGGGTGACGTTCGGGCCGTAGGCTGCCGAACCAGGTGTGGTGGCGCTCGACGAGCTCACGTTCAGCCGCCGCTGAGAATCGGCTCAGGAGGTAGTCCGGGCTGACGTTCCCCATGGACACGGGTAGCACCTTGCGAATGCCGTTGACCAATCCGCGGCGGAGGAAAGGCGGCATCTTGCGGTACCAGCCGGCGACCCGGTTGCCGATATAGGTGGGATATCCGGCGAAGAGCTCATCGGCGCCCTCACCCGAGAGCACGACCTTGACCTTTTGAACGGCGAAGAGGGAGAGCAGGTGGGTTGGGATGATCGAGGCGTCGCCGAGGGGTTCGTCAAAACCCGCCGCGACTCGCCGCAGACCATCGGCGAGGTCGTCTTCGGTGAGGATCAACTCGTTGAAGTCGGCCTTGAAGAACCGTGCGGTTTCGCGCGCGAAGCGAGATTCGTCGAAGTTGAGATCGGTGTGGCCGAGGGAGAAGGCCGGGACGCCCGGTCCGATCTGATCGGCAAGGTGGGCGAGAACCGCCGAAGAGTCGATGCCGCCGGAGAGGAAGACGCCGACGGGGACATCGGCGCGCCGTCGTCGCTCCACCGCCTTGGCCAGCCGGCGGTCGACCTCCTCCGCGATGGCCGCTGGGCTCATACCGGCGATCTCGGGCTGGTTGAAGTGGTCGGCAAGATCCCAGTAGCAACGCACCGAAAGCCGGCCGTCACGGACGGTGAGGACGTGGCCGGCGGGGAGCTTGCGGATGCCGGCGATGGGACTCAGCGGCGCCGGAAAGTAGTCGTGGAGGAGATACCGGCGCAAAGCAACCGGGTCAACCGCGCGTGGCGCGTCCGGGTGGGCAAGGATGGCGCGCAGTTCGGAGCCGAAGACCAGTTGGCCGTTGTTCCACCAGTAATAGAGTGGTTTCTCGCCCGTTCGATCTCGGCCCAGAAGGAGGGTCCTCTTGCGCTCATCCCAGACGCAGAAGGCGAACATCCCGTTGAGGTGGTCCACGAGATCGACGCCGTACTCCTCGTAGAGATGCGGAATGACCTCGGTATCGACATGGGTGCGGAGAGTGTGGCCGCGGGCCTCGAGGACGGGTACGATCTCCCCCGAGTTGTAGATCTCGGCGTTGGCCATGGTCCAGATGCTGCGGTCTTCGTTGGCGTAGGGTGGTGAGTCGGCGGCGACATCGATGATGGCGAGCCGGCGGAATCCGAAGTCGCAGCCCTCGGGGAACTCGTAGCCCTCACCGTCGGGGCCGCGGTGAACCAGGGTTGAAGCCATCCGGCGGACGATCTCGTGACGTTCGGTCGGGTCGCCCTTGCCGCCGAAGATTCCTACCAGGCCGCACATGCCTGCCTCCTGATGCTCTCTTCGGAGAGTATCGCATGACCCGCATCCGCGTCCGTATCCGTATCCGTTTCCGATCCCGATCCCGTTCCCGAATGAAACCGTGCCCGTACCCGTACCCGAATCCGTGCCCGAATCCGAGTCCGTATTCGTGACGGAATCCGTGATCGAAACCGAAACCGGCGGATCGTTAGCTGTTCTTCTTGATCTCCACTACCGTTGAATGCTCGCTCATCTTGATGGGCGCGGCCTCCTCGGCCGGGACCCCCATATAGTCGGCAACCGATGACACGAGCTTGGAGTACCAGACGGTGGCGGTCACTGTGACGGTGCCGGCCGGCAGATCTCCGGGCAGCGACCAGGTGAAGGTTTCGTTCTTTGCCTCCAGCGGCGCCAGCCGGTAGTCGGTTCCGAATCCGGCGGTGTTCCACTGGGCCACCGTCATCCGGCCCTGCTCGTCGAGATAGGGCAGACGGAAAATCCGGTCGCCGGCGGGCACGTCGCCGTCACGTTTGATCCCGGCGAACCCCTCGATGCCCTTGATGTCACCGATGTCCTGATAGGCCATGGCGTCGGCCGAGGCGATGGTGAGTTCCTCGCCCTCGAATCCCTTGGCATCCACTGCGAGGTGATGAGTCGCGCCGGACGCATCCACGGCCTCGACGTGGAGCCAGACCACACGCTCTTCGGCTGAGCCCGACGGGATCATGTGACCGGCCTTGGCGTTGACCACCGTGGCGGTGAGGATGATTTCCTGGCCCGGTTTGGCCTCGATCTCGGAAGGGTGGACTCGCACCTCGACGGCGCCCATGAGTTTGCCCGTGTCGTGCGCACCGTGGAAAAGGTGCTGCCGGACATCGGGGTGATCGACACCACCGGTCTCGGGCGCCGAGTTGCCGGCGGCCGGCGGCATGTGGCAGTCCTGACAAACGATGCCGGCTGCCGCTTGGGGGCTCTCCTTCCACTCGAGGTGGGTGGCTTTGACCCAGAGTCCCCATGGGTCCTTTTCGTTGTGGCAGGTTCCGCAGAACTCGGCCGTGCCGATATAGGGATTGACCACGATCTCGTGACCCGGGCTCTCGACCCCGGCCCGGGTGCCCTGGGTGCCGGCTGTCGGATCAACGGTGAAATTGAAGTTGAAGGGGACCTCGCCGTCATGCCCGGTGATGGCGTGGCAGAGGGCGCAGCTGACACCTTCGTTGGCGCGGGTGCCTTCGGCGGGTGGTTTGGGCGGGATGTCCCCGGCGAGGAAGGCCAGGGGGGCGTGGCAGCCGTTGCAGCCGGCTTTGACGCCCGCCACCTTCTCGACTTTACCGGCGTGAGGGAGGGCAAGCTCGAAGTACTCGATCTCATCCCAGTGGTGAGTGAACGACTGGGACATCATGGCCTGCTGGTGCTGTCTGGCGATGTCGACATGGCACTCGGCGCAGACCGCGTCGGTCTCGAAGACATCGTAGTTCTGGGTGCCGAGAGCCGCATCGCCGGCCGGCGACCCGGCGCGGGCGACCAATGCGATGACCGCGATCGCGGCCAGGGGAACGAAATACAACAGCTTCTTCATCTCAGGCCTCCTCGTCGGTGTCGATGAGATTTTTAACACCGATTCCTGTTCCGAAGACTGAACCTCATCTCTCCCGGTGTCAATTTGAGGGTTTGTGGAAACGTGGAATCTCGGGTAGGGCCGGGATGTCCGCTGCCGTGGTTTCGCGGCGCGGTTACAATATCGTCATCGAAACGCGAAGGCGGGAGGCGAAGAATATGAAGTTTGCAGCTATCGGGTGTGGGGTGCTGTTGGTGATCGTCGGTATCGTCGCCATGATCGGGGTCGGCGGATACAATCGTTTGGTCTCGCTCGAGGAGGGCGTGGATTCGGCGTGGGGCCAGGTCGAGAACGTCTACCAACGGCGGGCTGACCTGATCCCCAACCTCGTCGCCACGGTCAAGGGCGCCGCGGAGTTCGAGCAGGAGACCTTCACAGCGGTGGTCGAAGCAAGGGCGAAGGTCGGTCAGGTCAACTTCCAACAGGCCCCTGACGCCGCTCAGATGCAGCAGTTCCAGAGTGCTCAGGATGGATTGTCGAGCGCCCTCTCTCGGCTGTTGGTGGTGGTTGAACGCTACCCCGACCTCAAGGCGACCGATGCCTTCCGCGATCTTCAGGTCCAACTCGAGGGCACCGAGAACCGGATCTCTGTCGAACGACACCGCTACAACGAGGTGGCCCGCGATTTCAACACCATCCGGCGGACCTTCCCAACCGTCTTCATCGCCAACTTCTTCGGCTTCGAGCCGAAAGCCTATTTCGAGGCGGTCGAGGGAGCCGAGGCCCCGCCGGTGGTCGAGTTCTGAACCATGCCTGATCTGAGCTCGCTCTTCACCGAAGCCGATCGACGCGCCATCGCCGAGGCGGCCCGGGCCGCCGAGGGCAGCACCTCGGGCGAGATCGTCCCCTTTGTTGTGGGGGTCTGCGACGACTACCCCGAGGCCGGCTGGAAGGCGGCTGTCCTCGGCGCCCTGACCGGTATGGCCGGCGGCATGGTCGTGCACTATCTCGGTGGCTTCTGGGGTGGATCTCTCTGGCTGTGGGTCGTTCTTCCACTCCTCGTCTGCTCCGTGGCAGCGGCCCTGTTGGCCCGGTTGTCCGATGGCGTTCGACGGTGGTTGATCGGCGGGTCCGTGCTCGAGTGGCGGGCTCGTCAACGTGCCCAGCGGTGCTTTCTCGAGGAGGAGGTCTTTGCGACCCGCGATCGGACCGGAATCCTGATTTTTGTCGCCGTCTTCGAACACCAGGTCGTGGTCATGGGTGACGCGGGGATCAACCGCGCCGTGCCCGAGGGAGCGTGGGACCATGTGGTCCGCGATGTGATTGAGGGAATCAGATCGCGAAAACCGGCCGAGGCTCTGATCGCCGCGATTTCCGAATGCGGTCGCCTGCTCTCGGAACACCGGCTGGAGATTCGGCCCGATGACACCGACGAACTTCCCAACGAGCTTCGGATTCGTCAACGATGACGGCCCGTCGCTTCTTCGTCTGTGTCGCGATCGTTGCCGCGGCTCTGCCGGGCCTCGCACTGGAAGTCCCCGAACTCCAGGGCCGCGTGATGGATCTTGCGGGGATCTTCTCTTCAACCGCAGTCGCCTCCATGGTGGCCGAAACCGAACGATTGGAGCAGGAGAACGGCGCCCAGGTCGCGGTGCTCACCATTCCAAGCCTCGAGGGGCAGCCCCTCGAGGACTATTCGATGCGGGTCGTGGAAGCTTGGCAGCTCGGTCGGCAGGATCGGGACAATGGGGTGTTGATCCTCATCGCCCGCGATGACCGAAAAATACGCATCGAGGTTGGTTATGGGCTCGAGGGCGTTCTCCCCGATGTCCTGTGCGGCCGCATCATCGACAACGCCATGAAACCGGCCTTCCGTGAAGGGGACTTCTCGGGCGGGACGCAGCGGGCCGTCGAGATGATCTCCGGTCTCGTCCGGGGTGATCCGGAAGCATCGGCGGCACTGCCTGACACAGCCATCGATGCGTCTGACGCTCTACCCCTCCTCGTCATGGCGGTGATTTTCTTCGGCGTGATGGGCGTCTTCACCCTCTCTGCATTGTTCACCAAGGGGGGAGGATCCTGGTTTCTCTATCTCTTTCTGGTGCCCTTCTTCTTCGCCTTCCCCGGGGCCGTTCTCGGCCCCAAATGGGCCGTCATGATCGTCGCTGTGTGGTTGATCGGATTCCCCATCCTACGCCTCTTGATCTGGCATACCATGGGTGGCAAGTCATTCCGAACCTCTCATCCGACCTTGACAAACTGGAACTCGTCGCGCGGCGGTGGCTGGAGCGGGGGCGGTTTCTCGGGTGGCGGTGGTTTCTCGGGTGGCGGAGGCAGCTTCGGCGGCGGCGGCGCGTCGGGGGGCTGGTAGAGAGCCGGCCACCGATTCGCCCTTCGAGCCGACTCGGCGCCCGCTGCTGCGGAGGTGTATGGCCCTTCGGGATTGCAGGGAGCGTCGTCAGTTGACCGAAACCCGGCAGCATGTTCTCAAGGTTGTCGACGAGGTGGCGATCATCGGGCGGATCGCCACACCATGTGGGGCGATCCGACACGCACCCTGACCGCCAAACCTAAAAAAAGAGCAACAAAACACGGTTTCGCTGATACCGATCTGGTTGGCCCCAATCTTGCTGTGGCGTGGGTAGTGACCCACCGCCGGATCGTGATCTTCCCGCAACCGATGCCATCGGATCTGCGATCCACTCACGTCCACGATTTCTTACAGGAGGTCCACCGTGAAAAAGTTTGTTGCACTCGTTACCGTTTTTCTGGTTCTCACCGTGGCGGCGGTTGCCGTTGCCCACCATGCGGCGGCAGGGATCATCGATGAAGACATCTACGCGATGATTGATGCCCTCGTGGCGGACACGCCACACGGCGAGATGACCCTGGAGGATCTCGGCGGCGGCATGACCGAAATCATTATCGGTCAGGTGACGCTGGTGTCCGTTGAACGCATGATCGAAGACGATCTGTTGACCTATGCGTCCATGCTCGATGGCGATGTAACTGTCCAGATCGCCTTCGCCGGGCCGCGCGACGTTGAAATGCTCATCCTCCAAGAGGAGTAGCCCCCTGCTCCTCCCTCCCCCCCGGGCCGGTCGGTTTGACGCACGCCGGCCGGCCCGTCTTGAGCCCCGGTCTTCTGTTTCGGCTTCGGTTGCGGCCAGAGATTCGGACGCGCGGTTACCCCTTCAACCGCGCGCGGGTCAACGCCTCCAGCCCCCCGGCGAGCACGAGTTCCTGCGCCGCAGGTCCGACGGGGGAGAGTTTGTACTCCTCGTGGTTCCATGTGGCGATCGCCCGTCTGAAATCCACCACCAGCTCTCCTGCCGGAATCGTCTTCGTCCCGGCCGCGGCTTCGGCTTCGAAGGCGCCGCGGATCGCATTCGATAGCGCGGGCGCCTCGATGCAGATGAAAGCGTTGTTGAACGCGTTCCGCAGATAGGTCTGGGAGAAACTCGCCGCGATGACCATGCGGATACCGCGGTATTTGAGCGCGGTGGCCGCCTGCTCCCGCGACGAGCCGGTGCCGAAGTTGCGCCCGGCGACGAGGATGTCGCCCTCCGCTGTGATCTCCTGAAAGGAAGGGTCGTAGTTCGCCATGGCGTAGCCCGCCATCTGGTCGGGGGTGAGATCGTCACGGTAGGTGACGTCCTTGCCATAGATTCCGTCGGTGTTGAGACTGTCCGCGGGGATCAGCAGGGCCCGTCCCTCCATGCGTTCGGGGAAGCCGTCGAGGATGGCCACTTCCCGTGCCGGCGGCATCCAGCCGAGATCGGTGAATCGGAACTCCGGCACCGACGAACCGAGGTCGTCGGGACCGGTGATGAAACCGGCCAATGCCGATGCCGCGACCACGCCCGGGCTGGCCAGATAGGCCTCCGCATCGCGTGAACCCATCCGGCCCTTGAAGTTGCGGTTGGTCGCCGAGATCCCCACTTCTCCGGCTTCGAGCAGCCCGACCCCGAGCCCGATGCAGGCGCCGCAGCCCGGAGGCAGGGGCTTGGCTCCGGCGTCTATGAGATCACCCCAGATACCTTTGCCCAAGGCTTCTTGCTGGACCGATTCCGATGCCGCCGCCATGAAGAGCTCGACGCCATCGGCGATGTGCTTGCCACGCAAGACGTCGGCGGCCTGGGCGAGATCCACGAGCCGTGAATTGACGCAGGAGAGAAGATACGCCTTGTGGACTGTTTTCCGGTCCTTGGCGAAATCGGCGACCGAACGCATGACTCCAACGGTGTCCGGGCCGGCGACGTGGGGCGAGACCTGGGCGAGATCGAGGACGATCTCGGCCGCGTAGGCGGCGTCGGCATCCGGAGCCGGGGGATTGTTGTCCCACGCATCGATCATGTCGCCGGTGAGCCTGCCCTCGATTCCATTCAGTTCGAGCGTGGCGGCCCGCCCGCGAAGGTAGTGGGATGTGGCCTCGTCATAGCCGAACCAACCGACCAACGCCCCCCACTCGGTGGTCATGTTCGAGATCGTCATCCGGTCGTCCATGGACAGGGTCGCGACGCCGGGACCGTGGAACTCCACTGCGGCGTTGAGAACCTCGCCCGAGTTGTAGAGGCCGCAGAGGGTGATGATGACGTCCTTGCCGGTGACGCCCGCCCGGAGCTTGCCCTCGAGCACGACCTTGACCGAGCGCGGTACCTGCCACCAGGAGACGCCGGTGGCCCAGATCGCCGCGGCATCGGTGCGGACCACCGGAGTGCCGACCGCGCCGACCGCACCGTACATATTGGAGTGGGAGTCCGATGCGACGACCAGGGCGCCGGGATGGACAAAACCGTTTTCGATCATGAGCTGGTGGCCGATGCCGGCCCCCGCCGGGTGGAAGACGATGCCCTCTTCGCGGGCGAAGGCCTCGATCTTCGAATATTTCTCGAGATTGGCCTCGGTCCGGTCCTGGACGTTGTGGTCGAGGGCGAAGACCGGCTGCCGGGGATCCGCCACATGCTCGGCTCCGATGGTATGGAACTTGGGCAGCACCGCGCCGGTGTTGTCGTGAGTCATGACGTGCGCGGGGCGGACCGTGACCATATCGCCCGCGAGCACCTCGCTTCCCGCCGGTAGACCCACCGCGTGGGATTGAACTACTTTTTCGGTGATCGTCTGTGGCATTTTCTTCTCCCGTGCCCGATGCCGTATCCGTATCCGTATCCGAGTCCGAGTCCGAGTCCGTTTCCGATTCCGTGCCCGTACCCGTGCCCGTGCCCGTGCCCGATGCCGTATCCGATCCCGATCCCGTTGCTAGTGCGCTCCGCGCACCGCGACCACACCCTCGCCTGTCAGCGGTCAGTGCCGATCTCGCTGCGCAATCTCGGCCTGACTCGCACGCCAGCCGAGCGCGGGTTCCCGATCCCGATCCCGATTGCGATGAGCTAACTGTCAACTAGCGACTGTCGACTACCGTTTGTCGACCGTTAACTCTCCCATTAACTCCCGCACATCGTCGAAGCTCTCCGTCCGACCGATCGCCGCCTGCATCCGTTCGACGTCTTCGGGAGTCGCGATGCCTTCGGCCAACGCCTTGAACTTGCCTGAGATTTCGTCGTTTGTCAGCGGGTTGCGTGGATCGCCCTTGGGGTAGTCGAGTTCTTTCTCGATCTCGCGGCCGTCGGTGGTTCTGATGACCACCCGTACCCGCTGGAGTTCGGGGAAGACCGCTTCGATCTCGGGATCGGCAATGACCTTGACCTTGGGCAGTTGGGCGCGAATCTTCTCGTCCATGATCTTGGCATCGGTGAACTGGAGGGGCGTCACCTGCCGGTCGGCCACCGCGGCGGCGATGACATAGGGCAGCGAGTGGTCGGC
>RCNF010001119.1_pt1 | contig 14048 bp, 10 predicted proteins | sample 2041311 | NCBI WGS metagenome assembly RCNF01 (sample SAMN09708228, study PRJNA481090) | Marine sediment metagenome, whole genome shotgun sequencing project. | biome: marine sediment; feature: ocean; material: sediment; isolation source: Sewage treatment plant 2 marine sediment (STP2) ... | reverse complement strand
GTCTCCGATTGTTGGGATCAGATAGTCGTGCAGGTTTTCGGTGCGGCCGGGTATGTATTCTTCCATCAGCGCCATGCCCAGCCCCTGGGCAATACCACCTTCGATCTGACCTTCGGCCAGTTGCGGATTGATGATACGACCCAGATCGTGCGCGGCAGTCATATGGAACACCTTGACGGTGCCGAAGGCGATGTCCACCTCAACCTCAGCTATTTGCGCGCCATAGCCGTAAACCGCGTAAGGTGCGCCCTGACCGTCTTCATCCAATGAAATGGTGGGCGGATCATAAGTTTCCTCGGCCATCAGCACGTAACCGTGTGCCTGCGCCTCGAGGCTGGCCAGCACGATTTCGGATGACCGGCTGCCATGGGCCGCAACAATACGACCCCCCTCCAGCCTGAGAACCGCATCCGGGCCAAGATTGGTACGCGCAAGTATGTCCGCGCGCAATGCCCGTCCGGCGCGTAATGCGGCATTGCCGGTCACAACGGTCTGACGCGAGGCAGAGGTCTTGCCGCAATCCGGCGTCAGCGCTGTATCAGGCCCGATCAGGGTGAAATCGGCAAGCGGCAGTCCCAGTGCATCGGCGCAAATCTGGGTAATGACCGTGTTAGACCCCTGACCGATATCTGTTGCCCCCTGATGCAGGCACAGCCGGCCCGCAGCGGTGATGCCAAGCCGGACAGTGGACGGATTGGGAAGGGCAGTGTTGCCACAACCGTACCAGCAGGATGCGACGCCGACACCACGTCGGGTCTGCGTCGCCGAAGCGTTGAACCGCGTGGTTTGTTCTAGTGCTTTGACCCAAGGCCCGGCCAAGGCGTCCAGACAGGCCACAATTCCAACGCCGAACAACTTTTGCCCGCAAACGGAAATGTCGCCTTCTCTCAATGCGTTCAATCGGCGAAAGGCCAGCCTGTCCATGCCCAAGGCAAGTGCCAAGTCGTCGTAGAGTATTTCCTGTAAAACAGCAGCTTGCGGCACGCCGAACCCGCGAAATGCACCAGAGACCGGCCCGTTGGTGTGCACCGCGACTGTTTTTGCGCTGTAGTTGGGCGTTGAGTAGGGGCCAGAGGCATGCACCGGCACGCGGTTTGCCACTGTTGGCCCCCAACTGGCATACGCGCCGGTATTGAATGTCCCGTCAAATGACATGCCGGTGAGTCTACCATCTGCATCAACGCCGATATGCGCAGACATCTGTGACGGATGGCGTTTTGTCGTGGATTGCATGGATTCAGACCGGGTGTAGACCATGCGGCAGGGGTGCCCGGTTTTGAGCGCGGCCAGCCCGATGAGCGGTTGCAGGGACACGTCGAGTTTTGATCCAAACCCTCCTCCCGCTGCAGCAGGAATGATGCGCACTTTTTGCAGCGGCAACCCAAGCAGTTTTGCCACGTCTTCCTGATCCATCACCGGGGCTTGCGTACAGGCCTGAATGACAAGCGTGTCGCCGTCCATCCACGCGACCCCAGCTTCCGGCTCGATGTAGGCATGTTCGACATAACACGTGGTGACCGATCCCTTGGCGACAAACGCCGCGTCTCTCAACCCGGCTATCGCGTCGCCCTGAATGACCTGCCCACGGGTCAGCACGTTGTCAGGTCGCATGTCCATCACCGCCCGGCTTCCCTGTGCTTTGGCGGCATCAAGGACGGGATCGAGCTCGTCCCAAGTGATTGGGAAATCCGTAAGGTCGAGCGCGTTCATCACCGCGTCGGGACCAACAATAATTGCAACCGCTTCGCCACGCATCCGTGTTTGCCTCTCTGCAAGGGCAGGCTGGTCTGCGAACGGTGGAATGACGCCAAAGCTGTTTTCGCCGTCAAGATCCTGCGCTGTGAAAACGCAAACCCCGCGGTCGTCCGCCCAGTGAGATATGTCACCAAACGAGAATTTTGCCGCCGGATGACGTGAGCGGATTGCTTTCACCAGCAGAGCATTGTCGGGCACAAAATCCGCGCCAAATATCTCGGTTCCGTCAATCTTGGAGGCGCCGTCCAGACGGGCCACGCGGGCGCCGACCGCCGCGCCGATTGCCGGGGCGGGGGCGGCGTTGTTCTGGCCCACTGACATGACCGCATCAATGATCTTGGCGTATCCTGTGCAACGGCACAACACCCCACCAAGCGCGTCTTCGGTCTGGGCACGTGAGGGGGCAGGGTTCTTTGACAACAATGCTTTGGCGGCCATCAGCATGCCGGGTGTGCAGATACCACATTGCGCGGCACCATGTTCGAGAAACGCGGTTTGCAGGCTGGTCAGACCGTTTGATGATAAGCCTTCGACGGTCTCGACACTTTTCCCGGCAACATGGGCAACTGGGGTAAGGCAAGCGCAGACTGGGGCGCCGTCAATCAGGACAGTACAGGCCCCGCAATCGCCGGCGTCACAGCCGCTTTTGGTGCCGCGCAGTCCCATATCCTCGCGCAGGACATCGGAAAGCCGGCGCATCGGGTTTGTGCTCACCAGCATCGCTTTGCCGTTGACGTTCAGATGCAAAACGCCCGCGTCCCGGTTCATCGGGCCAGCTTTTCTGCAAGCTGGGACGTCATCCGACGGACAAGTTCTGTTGCGCTGCCTGACCGATAGGCGGCATCGGCACGTATATCTGTTATCGGCGCGAGATTTGGCTCGATCAGCGCTGGGTCGACGCGATCTGCAAGACCGGAAAGCGGTGCGCCGATCATTGCCTGTTCCTGTGCAGCCAATCTGCGCGCCACAGCCGAGCAGGCCCCGACAGCAATCGCTGCTTTTGTGACCTTGCCATCGGAGGTGCACAGACGCATTGCGATCATTGCGATGGATATCACCATATAGCGTCGCGCCCCAAGTTTCAGGAACGCAGTTTGTCCTTCAGCCGCCGGGGTGACAACGGCTGAGAGGATCTCGCCGGGCAAAAGGGCGGTCTGGCCCGGGCCGATCAGAAAATCCTGTAATAACAACTGCCGGGTGCCCTTGGCGCTGGCCAGTTCGACGGAGGCATCTAATACCAAGAGTGGCGGTACTCCGTCAGCGGCAGGGGAGGCATTGCAAAGATTGCCTGCGATGGTGCCTGCGTTTTGAATCTGAACTGATCCAACCTCGCGTGCGGCCTGTTTCAGCCCGTCAAACGCTGGCGGAAGATCAGTACGCAGAATATCGCTCCAAGTGGTTGCGCCGCCAAAACGCCATCCAGTGCACTCTTTTGTGATGCCACGCATCTCGTTGATTTGGGTGACATCCAAGACCGGTCCGGCCAATACCTGACTCTGCGTCGCAGGAAACAGGTCCGTACATCCAGCGGCGATTGTAATGCCGCTTTGGGCCGCAAGGCCGAAGGCCTCGTGCAATTGCCTTGGTCTGAAATATTCGGTCACGAACCGCCTCCCGCTCGGGAATGAGATGATCTTTTTGGGGCGAAGATATTGTTAGTGTACAAATAGATTTTGAGACCTGCCGGACAGGTCTGTCAACATTGAAATTGGCCCTCGCAGCACAACCGGATCAACGGGATCATGGCTTATGGACAAAATCGCAGGTTCCACTCCAACGGACTATGACCTTGATGCGCAGGTCGGGTTTTTGCTGCGCCGCGCAACGCAGCGACATCTGGCACTCTTTGCACGTCAAATTCCAACACTTACCTCAACACAATTTGCGGCACTGGCCAAGCTTTACCAATTGGGGCCCACGTCGCAAAATGCGCTGGGACGAGCAACGGCAATGGACGCGGCGACAATTAAAGGCGTGATCGATCGGCTGCGTAAGAAAGGCATGGTCGCATCGACCCGAGACGATGAGGATCAACGCAGGATTTTTGTCGAAATCACTGAGGCGGGCCGGGAACTGTTCGAACGGGACCGGACCCGCGCGCTTGATATATCGGCGGACACGCTGTCGCCGCTCAGTCCCGAGGAGCAGACGCAGTTTCTGGCGCTTTTGGCTCGTTTGACCTGAGATCATACGCCCAGATGCTGCCGCAGCGTCTCGGGTCGGGCGCGCAAAGTAGGGCCGTCCATGGTTTCGACATTTTGGCCGTTTTCGATAAAGACCACATGGTCGGCAAGGGCCAGAACCGCATCGACGCGCTGTTCGACGAGCAATACCGCGACGCCTTGGTCACGCATTCGCAAAATGACATCACGGATTGCGTCAATCATTGACGGTTGCAGACCCTCGGTGGGTTCGTCGAGTAAAAGAACGGACGGCTGCAGGCATAGCGCGCGGGCTGTGGCCAGCATCTGCTGCTCGCCGCCGGATAGGGTTTGCGCCGCCTGATCCATGCGCTCGCGCAAGCGCGGGAAAAGGTTCAAAACATAATCCCGCACCGCAGGCGGACTGTTGCGTGTCATCATGCCAATCTCAAGGTTTTGCGCGACGCTGAGCTCTGAAAACAGCCGACGCCCTTGCGGAATATATCCGATCCCGCGCTTGGCGACTTCGTGGGCTGGCAATGCGCTCAGGTCGACTCCGTCCAGCATGATCTGCCCAGCCTGAAGGCGCAACAGACCCATGATCGCCTTCATGGTGGTGGTTTTTCCAGCACCATTGCGACCGACAAGGCAAACGATCTGTCCGGGTTCGACCGACAGCGACAGCCCTCGAAGAATTTGCGCCTGACCGTAGGCGACATCGATCCCACGCACCTCAAGCATCAGCAGTCCCCAGATAAGCCGCCTGCACATCCATGTTGGCGCGAATGGCGTCAGGCGTTCCTTCTGCCAGAATCTCGCCAAAATTCAGCACAGTGATTTTGTCAGCAAGTTCCATTACCACGCTCATATTGTGTTCGATCAGCAGGATCGTGGTTTCTGGAACAAGTGAGCGGATCAGTTTTTTGAAATCGGCGATTTCGCTTTCAGCCAGACCTTGGGTGGGTTCATCCAAAATCAACAGGCGCGGATGCTGCGCAAGGCCCATGGCAATTTCCAGAAGACGCTGATGGCCATAGCTCAGGTCACCTGCGATCTGGGCCATACGATCCGCCAGACCAACGCGCGTGAGCGCCTGTGTGACCTCTGCGATGATTGCAGGTTGGTCGCCCCCCAGACGGCGGCGCGCTGCAAGTGCGACGTTTTCCTCTAAGCTGAGGCGTGTAAAGATCGAGGTGATCTGAAACGTATAAGCCATGCCTTTCGCGACCCGCGTGTGCGATGCCAGCGCGGTGATGTCGAGTCCGTCGAACCGGATACAGCCAGAAGACGGAGGAATGCGACCGATCAGCATGGACACAAAGGTGGTTTTACCTGCTCCGTTTGGGCCGATGAGTGCGCGGACCTCACCAGTTGGCAATTCAAAATCTACCTCATGTACGGCCCGTAAACCGCTGAAAGAACGTGAAAGACCAAGGGTCGACAGGAGTGCGGTCATGGCAACCAGCCCCAAACCCTGCGTCGCAACTCTCCCACGATCCCTTGGGGGGCAAAAAGCGTGACAATGACCAGAACAACACCTGCGATCAGCATATAAGCCGTGGTCACACCCGAGGAGAGATCGATCAGATAGAACATGAACAACACACCAATGAACGGCCCGATGATTGTACCGGCGCCGCCCAGAAGCACCCAGAGCAGCGGGAAGATCGAATATTGCACCGTTGCAAATGTCGCACCCGCGTACCCAAATAGCAGACCGTAAAATGCCCCGGCGCCAGCACAAAGTGTGCCTGAAATCACCACTGACATCAGCTTATAGCGAAACACGTTGTAGCCCAACAGCTGCGCGCGCTCTTCGTTCTCGCGGATGGCCACAAAAACCCGACCTATGGGCGAGCGGACAAGGCGCAACGAGATCAACAAACAAACGGCAAAGAGACACAGCGCCGCAAGATAGCGGTTACCGGGATCGCTCAGATCAATGCCCCACAGGACGCGATCGGCCTGCTGGATCACAAATCCTTCATCGCCGCGCGTCCATGTGCCAAAAAACAGGATCGTCAAATATCCAGCTTGCGCGAACATCAAGGTAACAATCATGAAAGCCACCCCGGCGGTGCGCAGCGCCAGCAGACCGACGATCAGGGACAGAGCACCACCAACCGCCAGCCCGGCAATCAGGGCGGGGGCCGGGGAAAAACCCAGATGCCTGATTGTCAGCGCCATGCCGTACATGCCGGCGGCAAAAAACATGGCGTGGCCAAGGCTCAGCAATCCTGTGTAGCCGAACATGATGTTGTAGCCGATGGCAAAGCTGGCCAGCACCATGATCCGGGCGAGGTTACCATGATGATAAGCTGGCAGAATGAAATTCAGCACAAAAAGCAGGGCCAGCAGGCCGACATGCAGGGTGACAATTTTCGAGGCGTTGCTCATGTATGCCGCGTCCCAAACAGACCTTGGGGGCGGAACACCAGAACAAATGCAACCAACAGGGTCGCAATGATTTTTGCCAGTGTCGGAGAAAAGAAAACCGAAATGATGCCATCACTTAAGCCGATGAGCAGTGCCGCGAGGATTGTGCCGGGCAGGCTGCCCAATCCACCGATGATCACGACGATAAACGCCAGCAACAGGGCGTCGCCGCCCATCAGGTAGTGCGCCTGCTGGATCGGCACGATGAGAACACCCGCCAGCGCCGCAAGGCCTGCACCAATGCCAAAGACCACCGCATAAACCCGCTCAACCGGGATGCCAAAAGCTTGCGCGGTTTCGCTATCAAGTTGGGTGGCCCGCATTACCAGACCAATACGGCTGCGGGTCATCATCGCCCAGACGATCAACAACACGGCAACAGCGGCGCCAATTACGAACAGTTTGTAAGAGGTAATTGACAGACCCCACGGCCAGAACATCTGCAGGCCTTCGTCCCCCCATTCGACCCAAGGTATGGCAAGACGGGTGTTGAAAGGTGCAACCACAGGGCGCGCATCTGCGCCGTAAGTCATCAATGTAACCTGTTGAAGAATATACAAAAGTCCGATGGTCGCGACAATTGTGCGTTCGGGGTCATAGTCCAGCCGCTTCAGGATTGTCATATCCGCGACAGTGGCGAGTGCGCCGACGACAATGGGTGCGATGATCAATGCCGCAACAAAGGCCAATTGCGCGCCACCGCCGACGACACTTGTGACCCACCAGGCAATAACAGCACCCAGCATGTAGAATTCGCCATGTGCGACGTTCACAACACGCATCACGCCGAATACAAGGCTGAGGCCAGAGGCGATAAGGGCCAGCACAGCCGCCAAAACCAGGCCTTCCAGCGTGGCAAGCATCAGGAAGGGACCGAAATCCATGGCGCGCCTTTATTAGGGGGGAAATGAGCCGGGTCCAATAACCCGGCACTAGGGTCTGATCAGAAGGATTGTGTCGTGTAGTCAACCTCATCGGGATAAAGTGTGTCTTCGATGCTGGCTGTGTGCGCGACGATCAGTTTGCCGTCTGTCACCTTCGAGATGTACTGGGGGCCAAACACCTGATGGGTCTTGCCATTGAACAGCTTTGCCCCCTGTGGGTGGGCGGTTGAATGCGGCATGTCTGTCATTGCTTCAACCGCTTCGATCAACCGGGCGCGATCTGCTGGACCGGTGTAGGCGCTTGCCTCCATACCGGCCTTAATCACGTGGAGCGTTTCCCAGCAGCCAAACATATGTGCGTAGGTTGACACGTCTTTGGGGTCGCTGACAGAGGCGCCGTTTTCGTCAACGCCAACGGCGGCGCGGAACGTCTTGTCAAATTCAGTCTGATCCGGTTGGGCGTAGCGCGGATTGCCCTCCCAGAAATAGGTGCCTTCCAGAAATTCAAGACCCGGACTGGCCATGTCGACCGCTTCCAGGCTGTCGATAAAGCCAAAGATCTCGGGGCGAGAGGGGCCAAAGAATTCGCCCAATTCTTTGACGAATGTCAGCACAGCTGGGCCGACCATCACGTGGTAAATCACTTCGGTGTCACGCGGAATGCGCGGGAAATACTTGGTAAAAGACGTCTCGGTTGGCGGAATGGCGATCATTTCAACCACTTCGCCGCCCTGCGCCTCTATTGCCGCCGAGAAATAGTCACGGTGGTCATGGCCGAATGCGAAATCCGGGAAAATCATGGTGACTTTCTTGCCCAGATTGCTGGCCACAAACGGCGCCATTGCCTGAACCTGACTTTTGACATCCGTAATGCCTGGTTGCAGCGTGTAGCGGTTCAACGCACCGCTGGCGACATGATGGCCTTCGGAGACAACAAAATAGGGCAGTTTGAGCTCTCCGGCGCGTGGCGCAGAGCCGATCACGACGTGGCTGAACAAGGTGCCAAATGCTATGTCGCAATTGTGCTGTGTCGCGAATTTTTCGATGACCTCGGCACCACGCTTGGGGTCGGTGCCATCATCTTCTGTGATCAGTTCCACCGTACGGCCGTTGATGCCGCCGTCCTCGTTGATCATCTTCAGGGCTGCTTGGCTGGTGCGGTCATACCAGCGACCATAAGAGGCCCCAATGCCTGTAGCATGCTTTTGAAAACCAATGCGAATAGGCTCGCTGGTCTGAGCGCTGGCATAGCGCGCCCACAGGGGCAGCGTGACAGCACCGGCCCCGGCAGCAAGCGTCTTGAGTGCGGTGCGCCGCGAGAAAGTCGCGTTATTTTTTGGTGTCTGAGACATAGTAAAAGCTCCCCGTTGAACGATTTGATCGTATTTTTTGATTTAGTCTGTATGCACACAAACGGTTTGTCCAGTTATTTGGATGCAGGTCATGCGCCGCGTGGCGCGGCCAGCAGCCAAAGGCCAAAAATTGTGTAAAGGATCATGAAAACCGCCAACGGACTTTGGCTGATCGCCGCCATTTTGTGAGACCCGAACAGGCGCAATGCGAGGACATGAGACAGCAATATCGCAACCACATGGCCAAAGACGACAGCACCTGCTTGGCTCAGCCAAATCACTTTGACGGTTGCCAGCGTTTTGAAAAACCCAGTTGTGATCTGAACGTCACAAGACCCGGTTGCGTCGCAGATGAAACGGGCAACATATTGCACCTCTACCAGAAAGCTCGGGAGGTAGTGCCCGATGTGATAGCCAAGGGCGATGGGCAGAATTGCAGGCGCAAGGGTCCGGAAGGCCAGCACAAAGGCGGGTTTCTGGTCAATCAATCGGACACCAAGCCAGACAGATGTGGCGTAAGCGGCGACCAAAGCCGGGACCGTGAAGAAAACCCCGAGCAGGGTTTCTGAGATGACGGCAGAGCGACCGGGAAACTCTAATGGATTGATGCCGATCTTGCCAAACCACCAGAAGGTTTCGTTTAATCCGTCAAAGCTGCCGACGGCCAATATTGCAACACAAAACACCGCAAGACTTAGGGGCGGTGCAGGTCGAGCCAGAGCCTTCCATCCCCACAGGCCCGCCCTCAGTCGTCCACGCGAGGTGCCGATCATTGCTATGCTGGCGTAACAGCTCAGCAGCACGGTCAAACCCTCAGCCCGGCGCAACCATCTTGGGCCAAACACCACGATTCCCGCGAAATGGAACAACCAGTAGGTTGAGACCATCAAAGCCAGATCATCGGGATCAGAGGGTGCCGGATGCGCCAGCAAAACAGCGGCGAACGCCAGAAACGAAACCAAGCCTAGCCAGTAGCCCAGCCGCGACGGCAAATGTGTCAGGGGTCGAATGCCGAACCGTCTGAGCAGCGTGTAGGGGCCGGTCCACGGGTTCAGATGCCGCCACAGATCTCCAAACATCGCCTGAAAGACGACAAATGCCACCCAGAACAACGACCAGATCGCAAGAGGCAAGGCGTTGCGATTAGGGTCGTGCGGTCCAAATTCTCCGCCCAGAACTAAAATAAACAAACCGATGAATGACAGGCAACTGGTCAGGTTTGCGCCACCTGTGCCGATACTGCGCCCAAGCGAAATTGGATGAAACAGCCGTCGTGCCAGATTTGCCGGGATCAGTGAGATCAGCACAACCGTCAGGGCAACGCTGGCAACACCGCCGATCACATAAAGGGTCGTTGGCAGCAAAAGCACAAACCCCTGTTCCGAGGCGTGAGCAAGCGCTGGCCCGGACAAACAGGTCAATAAGACGGTAAAGGAGATACAGAGTCGCATCGGAGCACTATCCGAGACATTTTGCAAAACGCAAATGTCTTTGCCTCATAATGTTACGGTGCCGTTGACTTTTGGGGGCTGACACGGAAATCATTTGCATACGGACAGTTTTCCAACCGTCGTCAATAGGGGCAGGGAATGAACAAAGATCTTTCGGGTCAGGTTGTTGGCGTCGATGTGGGCGGCACCTTTACTGACCTTATCCTGATGGATCCGACCACGGGCAGCGTTCGGTTGGCCAAAGTTCCCTCGACCCCGGACAACCAGGCCTTTGGTGTGCTTGACGCACTTCAGGAAGCACAGACCGATCTCACATCTGTTGATCTGATTGTGCATGGCACCACGACAACGACAAATGCGGTTCTGGAACGAAAGCTGTCACGCACGGGGTTGATTACAACGCAAGGCTTCCGGGATGTGCTGGAACTGGGGCGCAGAACGCGGCCGCAAGCTTATGGAATGACGGGGATTTTCAACCCGATCATTCCGCGTGATTTGCGACTTGAGGTTCCCGAACGGATGGATGCAGAGGGTGAGATCGTCACGCCGCTGGACGAGGCCGCCGTAGAGGCTGCCGGGCGCACATTGCTGGAAATGGGATGCGTTTCGGTGGTGGTGCATTATCTGCACGCCTATGCGAATCCTGTCCACGAAGTGCGGACAGCAGAGATTCTGCGGCGTCTCTGGCCCAACGATCACATCACGATGGGCCACGCTTTGCTTTCGGAAAGTCGTGAGTTTGAACGGGGGGTTACAGCGGCTGTCAATGCCTCGGTACAGCCGCTTCTGGAGCGGTATGTTGCACGATTGAGGGATGAATTGAGCAAAGGCGGCTATGCCGGAGAGGTGCTGGTGATGAACGGCAACGGCGGCATGGTCTCGTCGCGGTTGGTCGCCAAAGAAGCAGCCAAGACGGTCATGTCCGGTCCCGCCTCGGGAGTGATGGCCGCCGCTTATACCGGTCGGCGCGCAGGTGTGCCGGACTTGATTACCTACGATATGGGCGGCACATCGACCGATGTTGCGCTGATCCGGGGGGCAGAACCTTCGGTGTCCAATGAGATCGAGATTGAATATGCCATGCCAATCCATGTCCCGATGGTGGACGTGCGCACAGTTGGTGCGGGCGGCGGATCGATTGCGCGGGTCACTGCGGCAGGGCTGCTGGAGGTGGGACCAGAAAGTGCTGGCGCGACGCCCGGCCCTATCTGCTATGGGCGCGGCGGAACCGAGCCAACAATTTCTGACGCCAACCTGCTATTGGGGCGGCTGAACCCGTCAAAACTCAAATCGGTCGAGGGTGGTGTCAATCTGGCGGATATCGAGTTGGTGTTTGAAACCAAGTTGGGGGCCCCGATGGGGTTGTCGGCCATCGAGTCGGCGGATGCCGTGATCCGACTGGCCAATATCAAGATGGCAGGTGCGATCCGTATGGTGTCAGTATCGCTTGGGGCCGACCCGCGCGATTTTGCGTTGTTTGCCTTTGGTGGCGCCGGCCCCCTGCACGCGAGTGCCTTGGCACGTGAACTTGGTGTCCCGCGCGTGTTGGTGCCATCGCGCCCAGGCATCACCAATGCGCTGGGCTGTATTGTCGCTGATCTGCGCCACGATTTTGTCAGCACCCTGAACACGCCTTTGGATGTGCTGGACATGGCGCGGCTCAGTCAGGTGTTTGTTGAGCAGACTGTTGCTGGGGAGGCGTTGATTGCGCGTGAAAAGATTGAGATCTTGAATGAGAAACGGCTTTATTCGGTCGACATGCAATTTGTCGGCCAAACCCACTTGCTACGTGTGCAATTGGAAGGTCCCGAGATCACGCGCCAGGCCTTGCGGCTTAAGTTTGAAACCGCCTATTTCAACCGATTCCGGGTGCAACTTGACGATATTCGCGCCAACGTGGTGAATGTGAATACGTCGGTGATCGGCGAACGCGCGGCGCTTGATCTTTCGACACTGATTGATCCGAAGGGGCGTAAATCTGATTTGGACGCGGCGCTGACAGGCCGTCGCCAAGTGTCGTTTGCCGCTGTCTGGCACGACACCCCGCTGTATTGGCGCGATCACCTGCCTGCAAGGTTTACCCTGACCGGGCCAGCAATCATTGAGCAAATGGACACGACGATTTTGATCGAGCCGGGGGATGTGGCGGTAAGCGACGCGGATGGCAATATCCTTATCACTCTGAGGTCCGCGCCGTGAGCATTGACCCTATCACTCTGTCGGTCATTCAGGCCGGTCTACAGCTTGTCTGTGACGAGATGGACCTCAGCTTTTCGCGCGCGGCTTTCTCGCCGGTTATTGCAGAAGCCAATGATCGCTCAGACGGCATCTACGCGGCGGACGACGGGGCTCTGATTGCGCAAGGCGCGGGAGGGTTGCCGGTATTTGTGGGCACGATGCAATACTCCACGCGCACATTGATACAGATGATTGCAGAAGGTCGGGCGGCAAAACCGCAGCCGGACGACATCTATATCGTGAATGATCCCTATCTTGGCGGGACACATCTTATGGACGTGCGGTTCGCGCGCCCATTTTATCGCAATGGAAAGATATTTTGCTGGCTGTCCAACACGGGGCATTGGCCAGACACCGGCGGCGCGGTGCCGGGTGGGTTTTCGGCCTCGGCCACGGCAGTTGAGCAAGAAGGGTTACGTCTGCCACCGGTGCGCCTGTTCAAACAGGGTGTGATGGACGAAGAAATTTACGCCATCATCTGTTCCAACATCCGCGTGGCCGATCAGCGCATCGGCGATGTAAAGGCACAGGCTGCAGCCCTTATGGTCGGCGAGACGCGTTTGAACGAGCTTCTTGATCGCTACGGCGACGAAACCGTCCGCGAAGCCATCGCAGAATTGCGAATGCGTGCAGCCCGGCAGATGCGCAGCTTTGTTGGTGAAATCCCCGAGGGCACACACAGGTCGGTGGCGTGGGTCGATAGTGATGGCGTGGTCAATGAACCGCTGGCGATCCGTCTTGCAGTGACGCGAGACGGCGATGATCTGATTTTTGATTTCGCCGGATCAAACCCACCCTGTCTGGGGCCGATGAACTCGGTACTGGCAACAACGCTGTCGTCGGTCTACCTCGCCATGCGCCATATTTTCCCCGAAGTTCCGATGAGCGCGGGGGCGTTTGAACCTTTGAGAGTTGTTGGAGTTGAAAACACATTTCTCGACGCGCGTTATCCCCGCCCGGTCTCGGGCTGCGCTGCAGAGGTTTCCCAACGCATAGCCGAGGCTGTCTTTGCGGCGCTTATTGGCGTGCTGCCGGATCGCGTGACCGCCGCACCTGCAGGGACATCCGGCAATTTCGCACTAGGCGGGCATGATCCTGCAAAAGGGCGTGATTTTGTCATGTATCAGCTGTCGGGTGGTGGCTATGGCGGAAATTCAGACCATGACGGGTTGTCTAACGGGTGTTCGACCATCGGCATTTCAAAATCGCCGCCGATCGAAATCATGGAGCAGGCCTTTCCGGTGCTTTATCATCGCTATGCCCTGCGCGAAGGCTCTGGTGGAGCAGGCAAACATCGCGGCGGCTTCGGGTTGGATTATGAATTGGAGCTGCGTCGCGGTTCCGCGCGCGCCAGTTTCGTGATGGATCACGGCAGGTTCGGGCCACAGGGCGGGGCCGGCGGTGAAGATGGTGCGGTGAACGAGGTGACCGTCTGGAACGATGGTGTCGCCTATACGCCCGAGCATCTGTCAAAAGAACAGGATATTCCGCTGAAGCCCGGAGACCGCGTGCATGTCCGTACTCCGGGCGGGGGTGGATATGGCGATCCTATGGCCAGAGACCGCGCCGCAGTGATTAACGACGTGCGGCTCGGTCTTTATTCTTCCGAGCAGGCGCAAGACAAATTTGGTGTGAACGTCAACGACGAAACCTGAACTGCGATGCGGACAATGTCGATGGTGTGAAGTGGCCCTGCTTTTTTGGACAGGTTTGCGGCTTGGTTAAGATGCATCTGGTTTCTGTTCATGCGGCTTTTAGTATCTCTGCTTGGCCGAAGTATGCGGTGTCCGG
>RCNF010001158.1_pt1 | contig 14051 bp, 14 predicted proteins | sample 2041311 | NCBI WGS metagenome assembly RCNF01 (sample SAMN09708228, study PRJNA481090) | Marine sediment metagenome, whole genome shotgun sequencing project. | biome: marine sediment; feature: ocean; material: sediment; isolation source: Sewage treatment plant 2 marine sediment (STP2) ... | reverse complement strand
CAGTTGCCGGAGCGATACCTTCCCGAGCCATTGTTGCGCTTGAGCTTCTACAAGCGCCTTGCAGCCTGTGACGATGAGGAAGGGCTCTCCGCTCTGCTCGAAGAAATGGCCGACCGCTACGGGCCGGCACCGCCGCAGGTTGAAGATCTCGCGCGAGCCCAACGGGTGCGAATGGCGGCCCGACGAGCCGGGGTCACCTCGGTCAAGCGCCGTGCCCGCAAGTGGCGGCTGGGGTTGGACCCGACAATGAGCCCGTCGTCGAATCTTGGTGAAGCTCTCACCGGATGGTCCGGCGCTCAGGTCAGCCCGGAGGGCGAGATCACCCTTCCAACCGGCAACAACGGTCCGGAACTCGAAAGGGTATTGCGGTTCCTCAAGCAGGTTAAGAGTAAAGAGTAAAGACGTTCTCAGTTTGGCGACCGCTGTCTTGCGAGCACATCGATCCTCTTAACCCTTAACTCGAAGGCGAGCGATCTGACTCATAGGCGAGCGCAGTACCATATGGACATGACCCATGAACAAGGTGAAGATCTTGGCCACGGCGTACATGTGAGCCCAGGGCTCGGCTCTGAGCTCACTGTGACCAGCCCAAGCCTCGACCTCGGATGGCGTGAGGCCCTCGGACGGGTGCCCGGGACCGCGGTGTTTTGGGGAGAGCGCTCGTTCGAGGTCGTGGGTCGATCAGAGGTTGGGAAGGGTGATCGCTGGACGTTGCGTCGTTGGGACGAGGCCTCGGCGATGCGTGGTGTGTTCACGTTGGAACGCGAGTCGGTCCAGGAGATTGCGAACCAGGCTGCCGCTGAATCTCGCGGTGCTCGGACCCGAAGGTCGACGGTCCTGCTGCTGCCGTTGCTCGGGCTTGCGCCGTCAGGAATGCAAAAACACTGGGCTGATGGTTGGGGATTGAATGCAGAACGCGCGACCCAGATATCGGCTGTCTGCGAGTTGATTGTCGGATCGCTGGGCATCATCCAGGTCGCGGCAAGCGCATTTGGCGGTGAGGAATTCATACCAAACTGGCTGGCCTACCTCGGGGTTGGGCTCTTCGCCTCCGGTTTCGTCCGCCTTGCTTTGGTCGCAGCCGATGGCGAACCGGTAGGGTCGGTCCTCGGTTTTGCTTTGCTGCCATTGACGCCAAAACGAGTTTCCGCCACGCCTGAGACTGCACCGTTCGTAAAGTCTTTCGATACAGTTGCAGAGACGCTCGTGCTGGAGTCGCCCGTGCACCGCCGCGACTGGGACCGAGATGGAGTCCTACCCTTTCGCGGCGATGTTTTTCGTCTTGATCGCGCCGAACATCATGGGCGGTCCTGGGTATATTATTTCGCCCGTGTGGATCCTGACGATGGTGAGGATCGGGTCCTTCGACTCGCTCTGCCTCCCACGCCGCAACAGCCATCACCTGCGGCAGACTCGGATCCTCCGTCGTTCCTGCGCACGATGCTCGTTTCTGCCGCCGTGACTCTGGGTTCAGCGTCGGATCAGGAGCGATGGGCATCTGAGCTCGGTGTCCGCGCCGTGTGGTTGACGGTTGTGGGTGCCGGTGCGGAGCTCGTTGGTGGCATCGCGAATCTCCAGCGCGATCTCGGGTTCACAAACCAGATGGTAGCCCTGCTCGACTTTTTTCTGGTGGGCGAGGGCCTTCTGCGGCTGGGATCGGCTTTCATTGGGCGACCGATGGGCAGCGTTTTCGGTTGGATCCTCCGTCCTCTCTACCGCAATTCTCTCCCACCCGAAACAAGAAACCAGTAACCAGTTCCACCCGTCGCAGACCCGTTTAGAGTTCAGAGTTTAGAGTTCCGCCGACCCTCCAGGGGAAGGGGAGGTTGGGTGGAAAATCCGAAATCCGAAATCCGAAATCCGAAATGGGCGGGTGAGTGGGGATCATGCTACTCTTTGCTGATGAGCGACTTGCGGTGGCACCGCTGCCCAATTCTCGGGCTCGCCCTGGTTCTGACCGTGTCCTGCGGAGTCGACCAGAACACTCTCGCCATCGCCGGTGGCCGGCGGGTGGATATTGTTCCTTTTCAGACCTACGTCGGAGAAGTTACCGGTGAAGCGTGGCAGGCGGTGAGTGCTCGGGTCACATCACGCCTGCTCGACCAATACGTGGACCGACAGTTAGTGCTCGAAGCTGCTCGACGGCGAGATGTGAATCTCTCGGCTATCTCGACCGAGGTGGGTGCTTCCGAGGTGCAGTGGCTGCTGGATGAGCTGTGTGGACCGGCACCTGAACCGTCAGAAAACGAGATCTCGACCGAGGTGGGGCGCAAGGCTGAGGAGGCACGGCCAGCCAGGGCACACGTTAGACAGCTACTGTTGGACGGTCACGAACAAGGCCTGGAGGCACTCCAGCGACTGTCAAGCGGTGAGGATTTTGTTGAGGTTTCGCGCCAGTTGAGCCGGGCCCCAAATGCTTCCGACGGTGGTGAGCTCGGATTTTTCGACCAGGGGAGTCTGCCGCCGGAAATCGACGAGGTGATATTCTCCCTTGCGCCGGGTGAATTCTCGGAGCCGGTTCAGGGTCCTTCTGGCTACCATGTTTTCCAGGTTCTCGAGGTGGTCCCTGAGGGTCCCCCCGATCTTGCCGAGGTGGAGGCTGGGGTGCGCTCCGTGTTTGCGCAGAAAATGGTGCGCGAGCACATTCAGGGGTGCATTCGTGGGCTCGCTTCGGAAATCGGTGTTGAAATCTACGACAAACACCTGTGGTTCCCGTACACAGGACGGTATGCGGAGGAACATTAGATGCGTGAGCGAGTGACTGTGGTCTTGATAAGCGCTTTGATAATGGCCCTGGTGGCGCACAGTGCGGAGAGGGTTGTTGTTGAGGGGGTTCTGGTGCGCGTCAACGAACGCATTGTCACCATCTCCGATTTCACCGAACGGATCCGGCAGGAGCTCGCACAGATGCCGACTCAACCGAACAACGAGGAGCTCCAGGAGTTTACCGAGATGCTCCTCAACGAGATGGTCAGCGAGCTGGTGCTGCTGGAAAGAGCGCAGGAGAAACGTCTCAACGTTGAAGATGAAATGGTTGATAACGCGATCGAGAATCTCCGGAAGGAGAACAACCTGGAGGATGATGAAGCCTGGGCAGAAGCCCTCGTGAGTTCCGGCATGACCATTGACGCCCTGCGCGAGCGGTACCAACGCTCGATGCTACTTCAGCGCGCAGTACAGGGAGAGGTGCGGCCGGTGGAGATCACCGAGGAGGAGCTCCGGCAACAGTACGAAATCGACAAGGAAGATTTCCGAGTGCCGGCCAAGGTGAACCTCGAACAGATCTACCTGGCTGATGATGGATCGAGCTCTGCCGAACTCTCTCGCCGTGCTCGAGGAATCGTCGACAGGGTGCGCGGCGGAGCCGATCTCAAAGCCGAGGCAACCCTTGCGGGCGCCGAACTTCAGGAACTCGGGGCGATTCCAGCGGATGATTGCCGACCGGAGCTCAAGCAGGCCCTCGAACCCCTGAGCGATGGAGACCTCACGGATCCACTGATCATTCCTGGCGGGATCCAGATCGTCCGGTTGGTGCAACGGATTCCTGCGGGTTTCCAGTCCTTTGAAGAGGTTGTCGACGGTATCAGGCGACAGCATTCTGCCGAGACTTACGAAAGTCAAACCAGAGGTCTGGTGGAAAAACTCAAAAACCAGTACCTGGTCGAGGTTCATCAAGAGTATCTGGAAGTCGTGTTCGCCAACCTGGGTGGAGCCTGATATGTCGGATGCTGGCTCCAAGAATCGAGCGTGGGTCAAGGACCTTCGTGCCGGGGCGGAACTCGCAGAGTGTTTCGCGGTTCGGAGCGTTGATGTCCGCCAACGGCGAGGGGGGGGGCCGTACCTTGCGGCGACGCTCGGCGACCGTACCGGCGAGGTGACTGCGCTGGTGTGGCAAAACGTGGATCGATTACGGGATGTTCTTGAACCCGGCTGTGTGGTATCTATCAAGGGCCAGGTCCAGCGCTACAACCAACAGCTGCAGGTGGTCATTCGCCAGGCCGATGCTCTACCAGCTGAGTCGGTGGAGGATGAGATTTTCGTTCGTTCGTCGGCCGTGGATCCGGCGGTGTTATGGAAACAGCTCATCGAGTTTATCGAGGAGATGAGCGACCCCGACCTGAGCCAGTTGCTTTTCCGGATTTTCTCCGACCCAGAGATTGAGGTGCTCTTCCGGTCGGCGCCGGCTGCGCGCTCGATGCACCATGGCTTCCGTTCCGGACTGTTGGAGCACACGGTGTCAGTAACTACCGTGGCTGGGATGCTGGCGCAGCACTATGGACTCAACCGTGACCTGATAGTGGCGGGATGTCTGCTGCACGATTTCGGGAAAATCTGGGAGCTGGAAATTGGGGCGTCGATCGAATATACGGACGATGGCCGTTTAATCGGCCACATACCCATGGAAACCCTGTTTGTCGATAAGAAGATCGGTGAGCTCGAGAATTTCCCGGCCGAAACGAGGCGGCAGCTGCTTCATATTCTGCTCGCTCACCACGGCGAGTATGACTTTGGTTCCCCTCGTCGTCCCAAGACGCCTGAGGCCTTGCTGGTGCACATGGCCGACAACCTCGACTCAAAGATGGCGGGGATGCTCGAGGCCATCGCAGCTGAGGGATCGGACGACGAGGCGTGGACGCCGTACTCCCGGATCCTCGAGCGGCATATCTACCGCCGCCAAATTCCCTCCGAAGACAATAACGAGGAGTGAATCGGGGACTTTCGGGCGGGGGTAAAACCCGCCCCTACGAATTCCTCTGTGGCACTGTAGGGGAGGGGTTTATCCCCGCCCGTTGCTGAAGGCTCTATCGGCTCCGAATCGCAGCCGCTACCTCTCCATCATCCGGGAAACGCCCCAGTGACTTCTTCGAAAACACCAGGTCACCATCGACGATGACCTCGAAGACACCGTTTGCACCCTTGATGAGACTTGTAGAAGTTCGGAATTCCTGATCCAATTCGGCCGCCAGCCCGGCAGCCCGTGGCTCGTAGTTTCAAACAACGCAGTATTCGATCGATATGTCCATCATGCCTCCTCGCCAACTCATGGCATCTTATCTGATCTGTCTCTGCATTCGCGCCCAAGGCCGGAAGTCCAGTCGCTATCGCAATCGCTATTGGCATCGGGATCGAAAAAATGACTTCGATGGATGTTCGTCGATAGCGATAGCGAATCGTGCCCTTGAGTTAACGAGTCATAACTCTTTACACCTCCGCGATTTGCCGCCAAAATAGTTGCATGCGGCACAACCGGTGTCGAAGTCGGCCCGGATCTGGTGCTAGGATCCTATCCGTCAGGACCAACGAAGTCCGGCGGACCTCCGTAAACTGATACGGGGAACGATCGTGAAGGAGAACCTGTGTGTTCAGCCGGTAGCCCACAAATCTCATCGGCGTCCGCAGCAGGAAGCTGGTGAGATATGGAGGGTAAGTTGCGGCAGCCGGGACGAGGTGGTCATGAATGACCTCCAGTGGATCCAGTCTGCCAAGAAAGGTGATGAGGATGCCTACGCGGAGTTGGTGAAACGCCATTCAGGAGGTTTGCACCGCACGGTGGCCAGGATCCTTGCTGACGACACCGAAGCGTGGGATGTGGTTCAGATGGCATTTCTCAAAGCCTGGCAAAAGCTTGACCGGTACAACCCCCAATACAGTTTCACCACCTGGTTGTATCGCATCGGCACCAACCTGGCCATCGACCTCTTGCGGTCCCGTAGCAGCCGGGAAAGGGCACACAAGGCGGGTACCGAGCATCGGCTTCGCCTGGTTGGAACTGGCGAGGGTGCTGGCACGCGGGCCGACAGCAACGAGACCGATAATGTACTGCAGCAGCTCGTTGGAGTATTGACTCCGCAACAACGCAGTGCATTCGTCCTGCGTGAGATGGAGGGGCTCGAGACAGCGGAGGTTGCACAGGTGCTGGGCTGCTCCGCGACCACTGTTCGTAACCATATTTTCCAGGCGCGAAAGGCGCTTCGCCGGGAACTCAGGGTGCGTTTCCCGGAGTACCTGCCGGCATCCGAGAGGGGATGAAATGAACTGCGAGATCTTCCGCGAAATGATTGTGTCCTATGTGGACGAGACGCTCGAGGAGGGCCGCCGGCTTTGGTTCCGGACTCATCTGCGAGAGTGCCCGACCTGCCGCGAGTCTGCTCTTCGAGAGGAACCCAGCTTGCTCTTCGCCATGGCTCCGGTGGCGCCGGTCGAGCCCGAGGCAATCGACGCCTGCGCCGCCGCGGTGCTGGGTCGGATCCGGCAGGACCGCCTCGAGCGCCGCCTGCATCGACGGCGTCGTCCATGGATGGCCGCGGCGGCAGCTGCGACCATCGTCGTTAGCGGCGGCATTGCCTGGCGTACCGTGGTCGGTGGCGGGAGTGGAAATCTCCAGCCGGTATTGGAGGCCCAGCGGGATGCCGAACTGCGGAGTTCTCCTCCGACTGTTGAGGTCGAAATGCCGGGTGAAGAAGTTCGTGTTTACCAGTTCGCGAACGATGAGGACGGGGACACCGCCGTCTACTTCATCGTCGATCCGGCTCTGGAACTCTGACCATGCTGCGGAAGATTTTCATGTCGGTCGTCGTTCTCGGGATTGCAGCCGCCGTCACCGCCGCAAACCTCGAGACCGTGTCTCGCGTTTTCAGGCTCGAACATGCATCGGTATCTGACGCCTCCGCGGCAATCCAACCGATGTTGTCGGAAGCCGGGAGCCTGACGCTGCAACCGAAACTTTCAAGAATCGTGGTTCAGGATCAACCCGAGATCATCGATCGTGTGACGGAACTGATCAAAAACCTCGATCACGTTCCGGGGCTCTTCACTGTTCAGGTTGAGCTTCTGGAGGGCACCGAGCCGAGGCCTTATGGGACCAGAGACAAAATTGACGCCGAAGAACGGCTGCGAAAAATGTTTGGGGTCGCCGCCTTCCGTCGACTCGGAAATTCCATGATTGAAGGTCAGTTGGGCCATCGAGCGCAGGCTGATCTCGGCCCCGACTTTCGGGTGTCGTTTCTCCCCCAACCCCTTGAATCCTCTGAAAACTCTCCCTGGGGGAAAGTGGAACCGAGCGACCGGATCTCCCTCCGCCCCCTGGTGTTGGAGCGGATGGAAACGTCGTCTGATGGAGAGTTGACGGCGCGCGAGCTTTTGCGCACCAATGTTCTTCTCTCGCAGAAACAGACCGTATATATCGGTGCCGGCAACTCCGAGGACTCCGACCATGTCCTCGTACTGGTCGTGCACGCATCGGAAACCGGGAGCCGCTGAGTGCCGGAATTCGTCTGTAGGCTGGGCGCCCCCAACGGTTCGGTCGTCGAACAGCGGCGGGTGGCGGCCTCGATGGATGCGCTCCGTCGAGAGCTCGAAGCTGAGGGCTTCCACATCTTCGATCTTTCGGCGGCACGATCTCGTTTTCGTGTCCCATTCCTTTCCCGCTCGGATAGAGTCAGCGGCCAGGATTTTCTACTCTTCAACACCCAGCTCAAGACCTTACTCCACGCGGGAATGCCGCTCGCCCAATCACTCGATCTTCTCAAAGAGCAACAGACCAGTCCTCACTTCAGGGCCCTGCTGGATAAGGTCCACCAGCAGCTGACCACCGGGGTCGCGTTGTCGGATGCTTTTTTGGCACTTGGAGACACTTTCCCGAGGTTGTATGCCAACTCATTGCGTGCCGGCGAGCGCACCGGCGAACTCGAGCAGGTCATTGGGCGCTACGTCGAGTACCAGCGGTTGGTGGAGGCGGTCCGGCGCAAGATTGTCGGCGCCCTGACGTACCCCGCGGTGCTGATCGTGCTGGCGGCTGGACTGGTCGTCATTCTCATGACCTATGTGATTCCGAGCTTTTCACAGTTTTATCTTCAGTTCGAATCCGAGCTTCCGTTGCCCACTCGCCTGGTCATCGGGTCGGCAGACTTTTTGAGCAATAACCTGATCCTGATTGTCGTGGGTTTGATCGTCTCCTCGTATTTTTTTCGGGTGTGGCGGACATCGCCGGCCGGTCGTCTTATCACCGACCGATGGAAACTGAAGCTGCCATTGGTTGGTGGATTGACGCACCTCTTCGCTCTTTCGCAATTCAGCCGCTCGATGTCTATCCTCCTTGGTGGTGGGACACCCATGGTGCCGGCCGTTGAGACCTCCTCGGCCTCGGTCAGCAACGCCTATATTTCGGAACTTTTTTTAGGGTGTGTCCAGGAGGTGCAGGAGGGGCGGCCGCTCTCCGATGCTCTCCTCGATACCGGTTACCTGCCGGATATGGCATTGGCGATGATCCGTGTCGGAGAGGCGACGGGTGCGCTACCGGAAATGCTGACCCACACGTCCGACTTCTTCGATGAATCGATTGAGTTTACCCTTGGTCGTATTGTGACGTTGATTGAACCGATTATTTTGGTGGTAATGGGCCTCATCGTTGCGGGACTACTTCTGTCGGTTTATTATCCTTTGCTCACCATCGTGAGCCGGATTGCCTGAGGAAATATGGCCACTGACTCCAATCTCGAAAAACAGCTCGTCATGCTCGACCAGGAGGGGGAAGAGGAGGAGGAGGAGAAGAACGCAAGGGAGTTGGCCGAACGCCTCGATCTTCCGTTTGATCCTTTGCGCGAGTTTCACGTCGACCCCGAGCTCTTCCGTACCATACCGGTTGAAGTGATGTCGAGATATCGGTTCTTGCCGTTGCGGGCCGACGGTGAGATTCTGCATGTCGTGATGGCCGACCCCTCTGACGTGGTCAGCCTCAACGAGGTCGAACTGGGCCTCGCAAGACCCCTCGAGGTGACGGTAGCGCCTGCCAATAGGATCGCGGAGATTCTGGAAAAATCAGAATCCACCCAGCGCGTTCTCGACGAGGCGACCGAGGGCTTCAGCATGCAACTGGTTCAGGAGGCGGAGGATGGGGAGGAGACACTCTCCATCGATCGCATCACCGCCGACTCCTCGCCGATCATCCGCCTCGTGGACTCCATCCTCTTCAACGCGATCCAACGCCGCGGGTCGGACATCCATATCGAGACCCAGGATCGCGAGGTGGTGGTCAAGTACCGTATTGACGGGGTCCTATACCAGGCGATGAAATCGATCGACAAGCGGCACCACTCGACCATTGTCAGCCGCATCAAGGTGATGTCAGAGCTCGATATTGCGGAGAAGCGGATCCCCCAGGATGGCCGCTTCAAAGTCAGGTTCTCGGGCCGCACCATCGACTTCAGGGTCTCGATCATGCCGACCGTACACGGCGAAGACGCGGTTATCCGGATCCTCGACAAGGAATCTACCAACGCCGAATTCAAGACTCTCAACCTCGATGTTCTGGGTTTCGAGGAGGACTCCAAGCGACAGTTGCGCAAGTTCATCAATGAACCTTACGGAATGGTCCTGGTGACTGGTCCCACCGGTTCGGGAAAGACGACCTCGCTCTACGCCTGCCTTTCGGAGATCCGTTCCACAGAGGACAAGATCGTCACCATTGAAGACCCGGTCGAGTATCAGCTCAAGGGAATCACCCAGATTCCGGTCAACGAGAAGAAGGGGCTCACCTTTGCCCGAGGTCTGCGGTCAATCTTGCGGCACGATCCGGACAAGGTGATGGTCGGGGAAATCCGGGACGAAGAAACCGCTCAGATCGCCGTCCAGTCGGCGTTGACCGGGCACCTGGTTTTTACCACCGTTCACGCCAACAACGTGGTCGATGTCATTGGTCGTTTCCTCAATATGAACGTGGACCTTTACAATTTTGTTGCGGCGCTGAACTGTGTGCTCGCTCAACGACTGGTGCGCCGCATCTGCCTGCACTGCAAACGGCCGGCCCAGGTCTCGGACATCATGCTTGAGGACTCCGGCCTCGACCCGGACCGCTACAGCGACTTCACCTTTTTTGAGGGTGGGGGATGCATCGAGTGCAATGGTACCGGGTATCGCGGTCGGTTGGCGATAGCAGAGCTGTTGAATTTGTCCGACAATATTCGGCAGCTCATCCTCGATCGCCGTTCCGCGGCCGAGATCAAACGCGCCGCCAAGGCGGAGGGGATGCGTTTCCTTCGCGAGTCGGCGCTGCAGAAGGTATTTGCCGGTGAGACCTCCCTCCATGACATCAACAAGGTGACCTTCGTCGAATGAACTGGGAGCAATTCTTCACCAGCCCTCCGCCGTCGACCGGGTGGGTCTTCGACTCGGAAATGGTTGCCGTGGCGCATCGATCCAAAACCCAGGAGGTCCATTGCGCCGCCGAGGACCTTCCGGTTGGCGGGTTGGATGTTGGGCCGGTCGGCCTCCAGGCGATTCACGATGATGTTCTGGGACCGGTCCTGGCGAAGCTCAGAGGCGTCGCGGAAGGGACCGGCACAGCCGCGGTGATCGTCCCCACAGGTTGGTTGAGGAGCTTCCTGATCGATGTTGATCAGCTGCCCCGCCGGGAGGACGAGCTCTCTGACGTGGTCCGGTGGCGGCTCAAGAAGATGTTGCCTGTCGCTCCGACCGAGCTTCGCCTGGCGGTCATCAGGTTGCCGGAATCTGAAGGACAGAAACGGCTCCTGGTGATGACCGGTATCGAGCGCGCGATGGCTGCGATCGAGGCGTGCTATTCCGCCATCGGGATAGAAGTCGGTCTCATCACGACTCGCCTGTTCGCTCTCGTACCCCGACTTACAGGAGCCACACTTCCTACCCTCATTATTCAGCATGAGGACAGTTTCCTCTCACTGCTCCTCCTGGTGAATGGTGTGCCACGGTTGTTGAGGACGAAACCCCTGCCACTCAACGACGTTGAAGGCAAAGCGGTGTTGCGGGAGGCGGCACTGACACTTGGTTTCATCCGTGAGTCGGTGGGTGTTGATGGAGAAATCGAAGTCCGACTGAACAGCGAGCGACCGGAGATGGACGCAATGATGCGCGGTTGGCTGGCCGATCAGACCGGCCTGGTGCCGGCAGCGGAGATTGCCGGGCCGCCGTGCGGGCCGACGACGGTGGTCAGCCGGCTTGGGGCCGCACGATTGGCACCCGCCCTGGCGGTGGTCTCTGGAGAGCTGCGGTGATTGCGCCCAACCTCGCGACCCGTCCTTTTCTCAACACCCGACCGGTGTGGTTGGTGACAGCTGTCGCGGGGGCGTTGACCGTGATTCTGCTCGCATTCAACTTGCGGCTTTTCCTCGTCGCCAATCGTGCCCTTGTCGACGAGACCGCGACCAGGGACGCTCTCCTCGAGAGACACCTGAGTCTTGAAGCCGTAGTTCGGAAAGACGTCGAGGCCCTGGAGAGGGTGCCGTGGCGGACGTTGACGCGCCGGGTTGATGCCACCAATTTGATCCTTCGAGAACACTCGTTTTCGTGGCTCGGGATGCTCGACGACATCGAGAAAGTGATGCCGTACGATGTTCGACTGACGAAGATCACTCCCATCGTCAGTACTGACGGCACCAGCCTTTCTCTGGCCTTGATCGCACACAACCGGGATGCGATGCTCGAGCTGCTCGATAACCTGGTTGCAGATCCACGGTTTTCCGACCCGACGCCCTTGAAAGAGTCGTCACCTGAGGATAACGCGGCTGGGACCTACGTCATGAATCTACGGGTCAACTATCAGCCGAAATCGGAGGCGATGTGACTTTTGACCTTCGACCGTGGCGCCGCCTTCTGGTGGTGTGGCTACCGACAGTTGTACTGTGCTCCTTGACTGCCGGTGCTTACGTTTGGCAGACATCAGAATCTGGCGGACGGCGTGCCCAGATCCGTCGCCAGATCGAAGATCTCGAGCAGGAAATCGTGCGGCTCGAAAAGATGCAGCAGGCAGCTGTATCCGATCGCGAGACCGTGGCAGAAATCTACAGTCAGTTCGACCTCCTCTACAACGATGTCTTCGGTGACCTCGACCAGCGGCTGACGAGAATTATGCGTGCTGTCGGAACTGCAACCCGTGAAGCAGGAATGCTCCCGAGTTCGTTCAGCTACACGGCGGGAGACGACAAGGAAACAGGGTTCATCAGATTCGGTATTCGATTTTCGGTCGACGCGGAATACATACAGATTCGGCGAATGCTGGCCGCGCTGCAGTCGAGTCCTGAATTTCTCGTGGTCGAGAACCTGAACCTCACAGGCGACGAGGATCCCGTGAGCCGGGAGCTGGCGATTTCTGTGAATATTTCAACCTTCCTCGCCGAGGCCGACGCGGGTCAGCTTCGCCGGCTTACGGGCGGCATCCAGAAGGCTGCGGAGAACATCGATGGCTGAGCGGGCGAAGTCCAAGCTCGGCGACGAGCGGATTCGGCTGGCGGTTTTACTGGCGGTGCTGGCTGTGGTGGCTGTGGTAGCTGCTATTCGATTGCTCGGTGGTGGCGGAATCGGTGGCGGCGGGTCGCGGTCCGGGGAACTCGAATACGAGGCGCGAAAAATTCAGCCCCTGCAAACCGACGCGATTGGCCAACGAGATGATCCGTCGGTAGTAGAGTCCGGGGGCAACCCGTTTGCATTTCGTGCGCCGCCGACGCCGACCCCGAATCTTACGCCGCCGCCGACCCCAATTCCCCGCCCGACGATGCCGCCTCGCCCGACACCGACGCCGCGGATGGCGTTTGGTGCCGATGGAGAACCCAAACCACCACCACCACCATTCGACCGTGAGTACATCGGGCATTTTGGACCGGGATTGATGCAAGTGGCGGCGTTTCGTAGGGAAGACAAGGACTCCGGTTCGAGCGAAATCGACGTTGCGGTGGCGGGGACTGTGCTCGACGGAATATTCATTGTGCGCGAAATAGGACTGGAATCGGTCGTTATCGGCTTTGTCGGTTACGCACCGTCGGAGGACGCCCGTGTACCGTTGTCTGAAGATTAGTTCCCGGGTTCTTGCGACCTTGACCGCGGTGGCCATGACCGTGGTGGCGGTCGGCTGTTCGACCGCCAAGCAGACTGCCGACGAGGGAGAGGACGCATTCGAGCATCAGAACTGGGATGCGGCCGTCTACCACTATCTTCAGGCGTTGGCCGAGGACCCGGAAAACGTCGAGTACAAGATGCAACTCGCTTTTGCGCGCCAAAGGGCAGCTCAAAAGCACTTTGACAATGGAATGATGCTGCGCAAGTTGGGCCGCCTGCTGGCGGCGCGCAACGAACTGCAGATGGCAATTCAGCTCGATCCCTCGAATCAGTACGCGGAGCAGGTACTCGAGGATGTCATCGAGGAGATGGTGATCCTCTCAACACCCGATGGCGCGCGCGAGCTCGAGCGGATCAAGGCGGCGGCGAGTCAAGCGAAGGTCAATCCACCGGTCCTCGACCCCACATCCAACGAACCGATCACTCTCAACTTCCCACGGCCGAAGCCGGTCAAGGAGATCTACAACGCGATCGGGAAAGCCTACGGGTTCAATATCCTCTTCGATCCCAAGCTGAAGGACGACCGTCTCGCCATCGAACTCCGAGACCTTTCTGCCGAGCAGGCGCTGGAGATGGTGATGCAGGGGTCAGGCCATTTTTACAAGGTGCTCGACGAGAACTCGATCATCGTCGCCGAGGACACCCCCCAGAATCGGCGCGAGTACGAAGACCTGGTCATCAAGACCTTTTTCCTTTCCAACGCTGACGTCAAGGATATTGACAAGCTGTTGCGGTCGCTGATTGAGGCGCGCAGGCTCTCTACCAACGAGCAGCTCAACGCGATCACCCTCCGCGACACCGCGGACAAGGTGGCGATCGCCGAGAAGCTGATACGGATCAACGACAAGGCCAGTGCTGATCGATGTCGAGATTCTGATCATGGCCACGACCAAAATCTCCAATATCGGAACCGCGCTTTCGACCTACAATTTCAACCTGGGATTCAACCCCGATGCCGTCAACACCAACCCCGAGGCGCCCGACGGAAGCATGGGGCTCGGTGATTTCGCGAATATCACCAGGAGCGACTGGTTCATCAACGTGCCCTCGATCCTCATCAATCTCGCCAAGTCTTCGGGCGAGGCCGAGGTACTGGCTCAGCCGCAGCTCCGGGTCAGCGAGGGCGAGAAGGCGAGCTTGATGATCGGCGACCAGGTGCCGATCCCGGTCACGAGCTTCAACACCTC
>RCNF010001118.1_pt1 | contig 14052 bp, 9 predicted proteins | sample 2041311 | NCBI WGS metagenome assembly RCNF01 (sample SAMN09708228, study PRJNA481090) | Marine sediment metagenome, whole genome shotgun sequencing project. | biome: marine sediment; feature: ocean; material: sediment; isolation source: Sewage treatment plant 2 marine sediment (STP2) ... | reverse complement strand
AAAGTTTCTCAGGCAATTAAAAGAGCGCGTCATTTGGCTTTAATGCCATATGTAGGTGATATGTTAAAATAATAAACCGGATAGTATGGAATTGATATTAAAACAAGACGTAGCTAATTTAGGATTTAAAGACGATGTTGTGACTGTGAAAAACGGATATGGACGTAACTTCCTAATCCCACATGGTCAAGCTATATTGGCTACTACTTCAGCAAAGAAGGTGTTAGCGGAAACTCTTAAACAAAGAGCCTACAAAGAACAAAATATTGTTAAAGAAGCTAATAAAGCTGCCGAAGCATTGAAAGCACTGGAATTAAAAATCACGGCCAAAACAGGTGAGGGTGATAAATTATTCGGTTCTATTAGTAATGCCAATGTCGCTGAATCTTTAGCTGCAGAAGGTCAGGAAATAGAAAAGAAATTCATCACAATCGCTGGTGGATTAGTGAAAAGATTAGGAAAACACAATGCCTCTGTTAGATTACACAGAGATGTTATTGTTGAACTTCCATTTGAAGTAACTGCTGAAAAGAAATAAATAACTTTTTATAACTAAAAGCCCGTTCATATGAACGGGCTTTTTTTTTGTGCTAATTTCGTAAGAACCAAAACTAAATTAATCTTACGATGAAGAAAATCTTACTAGCTTTTTTATTTATTGGAATTCTTAGCATGACCTCAAATGCACAAGTTACTACTTCAGCAATTTCAGGAGTAGTTAATGATGATACGGGTCAAGCTTTACCAAACGCAACCATTGTTGCGATACACGTTCCAACAGGAACTAATTATGGAGGCACCTCAAATTTTGATGGAGTAATAAACCTAAGAAACCTTCGTGTTGGAGGGCCCTACACGATAACGTTAAGTTTTGTAGGTTTCAGAACAGAAGAAATTACAGACGTTTATTTAACTTTAGGAAAGTCATTTGACTTTACAAGTAATTTGCAACAAGACAATCAACAATTAGATGAAGTTGTAATTACAACTTCTAATGACAGCGACACTTTTAGTAAAGGAAGAACTGGTTCTTCTACCAGTGTAGGGAGAAAGGAAATATCAACTCTTCCATCAATATCAAGATCTGCTGCTGACTTTACCCGATTAGACCCTGCAGCCTCAGGCGGCTCTTTTGGCGGTAGAAATGATCAATACAACAATTACTCGCTTGATGGTTCCATCTTTAATAACCCATTTGGATTGGACGCGCCTACTCCAGGGGGTCAAACCGGAGCCCAACCCGTATCTCTTGATGCTATTGAGCAGATTACTGTGGCTAATGCTCCTTATGACGTAACACAATCTGGTTTTACAGGAGCTTCAGTAAATGCTGTCACCAAAAGTGGAACAAATGAATTTCATGGAACGGTTTATGGATTCTTTAGAAATCAGGACCTTACAGGAAGTAAGATCAACGGTGATAAGATTTTTGTTCCTAAATTAGAACAAAAGCAATATGGTTTCAGTGTTGGAGGACCCATTATTAAAAACAAGTTGTTTTTCTTTGCTAATTTCGAGAAGGATGATCGCGTGGATTCAGGATCCGATTGGATTCCTAACATAGGTTCAGGAGTAGTGAATGAATCTAGAGTTTCATTATCTGACATGCAAGATGTTAGAGACAAATTAGTAGGGTTAGGATATGATCCGGGCGCTATTCAAGGATTTACCTATAATACCGAATCCGTAAAAGGAATTTTAAAACTAGACTGGAATATTTCTGACAATCACCGTTTGGCTTTAATCTATAATTTCCTTGATGCCTCTAAACAAAAACCTGCTCATCCCTCAGCTTTAGGCTTCAGAGGGCCAAGTGCCAACACCATTCAATTTGAAAATGCTGGTTACCAGATCAATAATAAATTACAGTCTTTTCTTGTAGAATTGAATTCTAATTTTGGGGATAATATTACCAATAAATTTCAAATGGGTTACACCGTTTTCGATGATTTTAGAAATCCGTTATCGACGCCAGCGCCAAGTATCACAATACTGGAAAACGGTTCTAATTATATCATAGCAGGTCATGAACCTTTTTCTATCAATAACAAATTAGATCAAAAAGTGTTTCAGTTGACCGACAACCTTACTTATTTTACAGGGCAACACGCGATTACAGTAGGGCTTTCATTTGAAAAATTTAGTTTTGGAAATTCTTTTAACCTTGGAGCCTATGGCGCACGAGGTGTTTTCTTTCCAACCTCAGGTTCTGTTGATGAATTCATTAATGACCCTAGTATAGCTGATGATTTTGCATTTGCTATTGCAGAAAATGAAAGGCTTACTGAAAACGGTCTTGGAAACACAGGTGGTTTTAACTGGTACAAAGCTGATTTTGGACAAATGGCCTTCTATTTACAAGATGAATGGAATGTGACCGATAACTTTAGAATGACCTTGGGTCTGCGTTTTGACAAGCCACTTTATTTTGACACTTCACAATTTGCAGAAGAATTCATTGAAACCCAACCTGCTTATATCCCAACGATAGAATATTTTGATCCAAAAACGGGGGAAGAAGTCTTTTTTGATAGCACGGAGATGCCTACCGATCAAATTCTGTTTTCTCCAAGGTTTGGGTTTAACTGGGACGTGAATGGAGACAGTAAATTACAACTTAGGGGTGGTACCGGTATTTTTACAGGTAGACTGCCTTTTGTATGGTTAGGAAACCAGGTAGGGAACCCTAACTTCTTTTTCTACCAGGTGGTTGATCCGAATTTTAAATGGCCACAAGTTTGGAGAACTAATGTAGGTGTTGATTACCGTTTTGACAATGACCTGGTCTTGTCGTCAGATTTGAGTTATACGAAGGATATAAACGGGGCCCATGTGCAAAACTGGGGATTAAATGCACCATCGGGATCTTTGAACGGTGTTGATGGTAGAGCCATCTATACAGCTGCAGACAGAAATTCATTTGCAAATGATGCTTATGTGTTCACCAATTCAGACAAAGGACGCATTTGGAACTGGTCAGCCAAAGTAGAAAAGAACTTTGCAAGTAACTTCTATTTTAGTGCAGCCTATAACTATATGAATTCTCAGGATGTGAATTCAATTGAAGCGGAAATCACAGGGGATGCCTTTGCAGGAAACCCAGCTTTGAATAACGTAAACGATGATGTTTTATCATATTCAAAATACGGTAATGACCACAGATTTATCGGAGTGATAGCAAAACAATGGAGTTATGGCAGCAATGACAAATGGGGAACCAGTATTTCATCAGTGCTTGAATTTGCCCAGGGAGGAAGATTCAGTTATACGTATGGTGGTGATATCAATGGCGATGGTTCAGGACTTAATGACTTGATCTACGTTCCTACAGAAGCTGAACTAGGTCAAATGCAATTTGCAAGTCCTGGTCAAGCCGATGACTTTAATGATTTTATTAAACAAGATAAATACCTTAAAGAAAGAAGAGGTGATTATGCGGAGCGTTATGCCAGTCTATCTCCTTGGAGAAATAGAGTTGATTTGAAACTGATTCAAGACTTTCATTTCAATCTAAGCAAAAAGAAACAAACCATTCAATTCAGTATAGATATCCTAAATTTCGGAAACATGATAAACTCTAATTGGGGTGTCATCCAACAACCAAACTCAATACAACCCGTTGGAGTATCTGTTGATGCTGTTACAAATGTACCTACGTATTCTTTTGATGGAAACCTGACGAAAACATTTGGATATGATTCGAGTATAGATTCAAGATGGCAAATGCAGTTTGGATTAAGATATATTTTCTAATCCTTTGCGTTTATTTTTTAATGTACCGGATTGACATGTCAATCCGGTTTTTTTTGTTCTCAATTGTGAGGGCTCACCCCCTAAACTCTGAGGGCCTCGCAGGTGAGGGCTTCACTTCCGAGGGCCTCACGACTCACCCCCTCACCTCCGAGGGGATCACCTCCGAGCCCCTCGCAACTCATAAATCCAAAATCGTTTTTTGTTTTTACATTTAAATATTGTAAAATTGATTCTCTAAAATCAAACATGGACAGTTTAATTCACATTCCGGAAATACCTAATTTGATCCTTTATGCGATTCCGTTTTTTATCCTCACTTTAATCCTTGAGATCATTGTAACGAGCAAGAAGCATATGGCTTCCTATACGTTTAAAGATGCTGCTGCTTCGATTTCTATGGGCCTGGGAAATGTATTTATTGGATTGATCGCCAAAGCCATGGTATTGACAATATTGACCTTTGCTTATTTGAACTTCAGGATTTTTACAATACCCTTTGTCTGGTGGGTCTGGATACTGATTTTCCTTGCTGACGATTTTTGCTACTACTGGTTTCACAGAATCAGTCATGAAAATAGATTTTTCTGGGCCTCCCATGTGGTGCATCATTCTTCAAAAAGTTATAATTTAAGTACTGCACTAAGACAAACCTGGTCTGGTAGTTTTATGTCATTTGTATTCTGGTTACCCATGGCGATTCTGGGTTTTCATCCAGTGATGATCCTCGCTCAAATGTCGATCAGCCTGTTGTATCAATACTGGATTCATACCGAACTCATTCATAAAATGCCAGAATGGTTTGAGGCGGTTTTTAATACCCCGTCACATCACAGGGTGCATCATGCAACCAATCCGCAATACCTGGACCGCAATCATGCAGGAATTCTTATTATCTGGGATAAAATGTTCGGCACCTTTGAGCCTGAAGTCGAAAAACCAATTTACGGACTTGTAAAAAACATCGATACCTATAATCCGATAAAAATTGCTTTTTTAGAATGGTATCTTATGTTCAAAGATGCGATTCAATCCAAAACCTCAATTAGCAATAAATTGAGATACTTTATCAAACCACCCGGCTGGAAACATGACGGAACCGGCTTGGTTTCGTCAGATCTAAGAAAACAATGGCAAAAGAAAAATGATGACACTATCTAAATAATGCATCATTGTTTCATTGTTTCATTGTTTCATTACATCATTACATCATTATTTCATTCATTCATTGTTTCATTATTTCATTACATCACTATATCATTATATCAATACATCATTAATAACAATCCACATCCACAATAACCTGCACCGCTCTAAAGTCGGAAATCGACATAAAAGAGTCTCTCACCCTTTGAATCTGGCCTTTAGATTGCTTTAAGGAAACCTTCGCCGGAAGTTTTATTAGAATTGTTTTGATATACTTATTTCTTATCCTGCCTATGCTCGGACTGGTAGGCCCCAAAACCTGATCTCCAAAACTGTTGATCAAAGATTTCCCCATCCAATTGGCAGCCGTATCCACTTTGACAAAATCCTTGTGCTTTAAAACTATCCGTACAAGTCTAACAAGTGGAGGATAGCTGAACTGATGCCGTTCATTCATTTGATCACTGTACATGGTGGTATAATCGTGGGTAGTTACCTGTTGAAGGATCTGATGATAAGGATTAAAACTCTGAATGGCCACCTTGCCTCTTTTCTGATCCCTGCCCGCTCTTCCAGATACCTGAACCATTAATTGATAGGTGCGTTCATGTGCCCTGAAATCGGGAAAATTTAAAAGATTATCAGCATTCAATACGCCAACAAGGGTCACATTTTTAAAATCCAGCCCTTTGGTGAGCATTTGAGTGCCAACTAAAATATCAATCTCCTGATCATGAAAAGAGCGTAAGAGTTTTTGATAGCCGTACTTTCCTCTGGTGGTATCAAGATCCATTCTCCCAACTTTCGTCTCAGGAAACAACTCCTTTAACTCCAGTTCTATCTGTTCGGTACCAAAGCCTTTGGTGTCTAATGTCGGATTCTCACATGCCGGACACGTCTTTGGCAAAGGCTGCTGATGTCCGCAATAATGACACCTGAGTTCATTGTTGAATTTATGAAAGGTAAGGCTTACGTCACAATTAGGGCACTGAGGTGCCACGCCACACGTACTGCATTCTACTACTGGCGAAAAACCCCTTCTGTTTTGGAAAAGGATGACCTGCTCCTTTTCACTTAGAGCCTCTTCTATTAATACTAGTAGGCGGTCTGAAAAATGACCCTTCATTCTTTTTTTTCTGTGCTTTTCCTTAATATCTACAAGTTCAATTTCAGGTAGCATTACATTTCCAAAACGTGTATCCAGTTTTACATAACCATATTTGTGCCGTTTGGCATTATAAAATGTTTCCACCGAGGGAGTCGCACTTCCCAAAATCACTTTGGCCCCGTGTAGATGACCAAGCATCACAGCGGTGTCTCTCGCATGGTATCTGGGGCTGGGTTCAAATTGCTTAAAGGAGGTTTCGTGTTCCTCGTCTACGATAATCAATCCCAAATTGCAAAAGGGTAATAAAACTGACGAACGTGCGCCCAAAATGATTTGAGCATTATTAGATTGTTGAAGCAAATTATTCCAGACCTCAACTCTTTCATCCACAGAGTATCTTGAATGAAATACCGAGATCATGTCTCCAAAAAATTGCTCCAACCTACTTATGATATGCGTGGTCAAAGCGATCTCTGGCAACAAATAAAGCACCTGCTTTCCCTGTGCAAGAGTTTCGGAGATCAAGTGGGTATAAATCTCAGTCTTTCCGCTGGACGTTACTCCATGTAACAGACACACTTCTTTTTGATCAAAGACCTCCTTGATCTCATTAAAAGCCTTTAACTGTGGCGTATTCAATTCGTAAATCGGCCTTGTATCGGTTTGAAATGAAACCCTGTCTTCTCTTACTTTTAAAACTTCAAAAACATTTTTTTCTATCAGAGCCTTAATAATAGCAGAGCTGCTATTGCTTTTCTTGATCAGTTCCTGCATCATAACAGGCTCCTCCGTACCGTGTTTTAACTGGAAAAAACTGAGCATAACCTCTCTTTGTTTTGGGGCGCGACTCAGGTCGTCCAAGAGCTTATGCAGACTGTCATCCGTAGCGTAGTTATTATGTAACTCGAGGTATTTTACAAATTTCGGCTTGTACTGCTCATAGATCTCTTCCTTGACTTCAACAGCATCCTTTGAAAGGAGTCCATTTACAACCGACAAGACCCCTTTTCTGTCGAGAATCTTGGCAATATCATGAATTTTTAATTTTGATTGCTGCTCCAGGGCCTCCCAAATTAGATATTCATCATCTGTCAAGATGGATTCGTCTTCAAAAGAATTATTCTTGATTACCAGGGTTTCACTTTCAAGTAAAAATGCTTTTGGAAGAGCAGCTCTTAGAACATCCCCAAGAGAGCACATATAATACGAGGCTATCCATTGCCATTGTTGTAATTGAAGCCGCGTAATGATCGGCAAATCATCCAGAATTTGATAGATCTCCTTTGCTTCATAGGCTTTTGGTTCTTCAAAATGCTTTTCAAAAACAATGGCAGTAAAAATCTTTGATTTCCCAAAAGGAACCGCTACCCTGCTTCCTACCTTTATAAAATCGGCCTCTGCTTCTGTAATACGATACGTAAACAGTTTCTGAAGTGGTATGGGTAATATGACATTTATAAAGTTGATAGCCAGTGATTTTTAAAAACAAATTTTACGCATCTTGATGAACTCTCTTTTGTACCAGGAACCTCCGGTTAAACGGCAGCACCCTCTCAGGGTACACATACGAATCTAAAAGGATTATTGCTCATGTACAAGTATTCTGTATAAAAAAACACCTTCAAATTCATGAAGGTGTTTAACATTGGGGAAATTGAAATTACTGTATTAGTTGGTTTCGATCCAATTGACGATCGAAGGATCTGTTGGCAAGGTCTTGGGATCAAGAACCATCTCAAGTTCACCTTGCTCATTTAATAAATATTTTTGAAAGTTCCAGGCAACTTCAGAATCCTGAAGGCCGTTCTTTTCCTTTTCTGTTAAAAACTGATATACTTCATGCTTATCTCCACCTTTTACTGAAATCTTTGACATCATCGGGAAAGATACACCATAATTCTCTTTACAAAATGATGCAATCTGCTCATCAGAACCAGGTTCCTGTCCTCCAAAATTATTGGCAGGAAATCCAACGATGACGAAATTTTTATCTTTATACGATTCATATAATTTTTGAAGATCAGCATACTGAGGTGTTAATCCACATTCAGAAGCCGTATTGACCACCATCACCTTTTTACCCTTCAAGTTCGAAAAATCAAAAGCCTCACCATACAAATCGTTAACTTCAAACTGATAAATATTCTCCGTAATCTGTTCCTTACTATCTTCCATAGGAGCTTTGGTTTGAGCAAGCTCTGATTGCTCTTTTTTGCAACTTGCTACAAAAAAAACCAGAAGACACAAGGACAGAATAATTTGCTTCATATTTATTTTTTGTTTTTCTTTTTGAAGAATTTTTTAAACTTAATGTAAGCCAAGATACTCAAAATTATTGAGACGCCTAACCAGCCCCATATCTGATTCGGAACAGACGCTGTCTCTCCGGCAGCATAAGAGTGTAATCCGGAAAGTAAATGGTTAACTCCTAAATAGGTCATCAGGATCGAAGCGAAAGCAAATACCGAGATCATATTAAAAGCATATTTACTCTTTAAACCAGGGATGATTCTCATGTGTAATACAAAAGAATAAATCATGATACTGATCAGGGCCCATGTTTCTTTTGGATCCCAGCCCCAATATCTCCCCCAACTCTCATTGGCCCATATACCTCCTAAAAAGTTTCCAATGGTCAACATGATAAGACCTATGGTTAACGACATTTCGTTGATTGTGGTGATCTCATCGATCGCCAGGTTCATTTTCTTTTTGTTCTTTTTATTGGTAAAAATGTATAGGATCAATGCCAACATACCCAGCACCATACTAATTGTAAAAGGACCATAACTCGCAACGATGATCGCCACGTGAACCATTAACCAATAAGAATCAAGCACAGGCACCAGATTTCCTATGGAAGGATCCATCCAGTTCCAATGCGCTACCATAAGCAGCATGGAGGTCACAAAGGTTGTGGCCGCAAGTGTAAGCGGAGACCTTTTACCAAAAATAATTCCGAAGAACATGGTTGCCCAGGAGACATAAATCATCGATTCGTAGCCATTACTCCAGGGAGCATGTCCAGAAATATACCATCTGATACCCAAGCCAATGGTGTGGTAGGTAAAAAGTAACAAGATGATACCCATACATATTTTAATCAGAATGCGTATGAGTTTCTTATCGTTAAAAATATTGATGATTACTACGATAAACATCAGTAAACTGGCATACATATAATAGGCGAACAACGACTTAAAAATGTCGTATTCGTTATAGAAAAGTTCCAGATCTACTTTTCGCTCAGATGGCATAACGTCGCCACCGTACATTCTCTGGTATTTATGGATACTTTCCAAATATTCTTCTGCTTTCGAATAGTCGTTTGATGCTGCTGCGGCTATTACCTCTCCCCCATACAAGGGAAGAATATTGCTTACGTATAATGAATCCTCACCTTTAAAACCAGAATGCCTTACTTCCACAAAAGAGAACCATTTGTTGTTTTTATCTTCAGGAAGGGGGAAGAACTTAAAAATAGAGCCTCCCAAGGCGCCAAACAATAGGTTGGCACGACCGTCTATGTTTAAGATACTTTCTTCGTATTTGGTTTTGATCTTTTTCTTGTGTGCCTTGGCTACTTCATCGGTAAGTTTATAGTCTCCCTTGTCGCTAAACAAATCGGAGAATCTGGCGTATTTCTGATCGTGAGGAATACCGATCAAATCACGAACCTTGGTGTTTTCTTTTTTTACATAAATAAAAGGAACAAAATACCAAGCTCTCGGATTGGTTAACATAGACACCAGGACCTGATTCGCATCCATATCTTTATAGGAATCCTTTTTGCTCACCTTTCGCAACAATTCTGAAGAAAAAGTATTAACCGGTTTCATTCTGCCACCTTCATCTTGAATTACCAGCTTCCCAAATTCCTTTGCATGAGCCTTATTGCTGACCTGTGCTTCAATGATTGAATCAATGGTTTTGTACTGCTGGTCATGTGACACATGAGACGCATGATCAGTTTGCGCATAAGACATCCCTGATATAAGAAGTAGTATGGTAACGAGTTTAGCTTTCTTTTTCTTTAATTTCTTTAAATTTTTTCTCAAACCGGCGAATCTGGTTTCTTTTGCAAAAACAATCAAAATTAAACCTAGAAATAATAAGAAATACCCAACATATGAGGTCCAGGTTCCGGCCTGATCATAATTGACCGATAAAAAAGTCTGCTCTATCTCTCCACGATCGTTATAACTCGATTGGAAAAATCGGTATCCTCTGTGGTCTAGCACGTGGTTCATAAATATTCTAAAATCAAATTCCTCTTCCCCGTCAATTACAGTGATTTCGCTGGCATAAGACTTAGGGCTCATAGAACCGGGATAGCGTTCCAACTGAAAATCTCTCAGTTTTATCGAAAATGGAACCTGGAATTGTTTGGAACCATATTTCAATCGAAAATTCAATCCGTCTTGAGTAAATACATTTGGAGGAGAAATCTGCAAGGCACTTCCAAACAATTGAATGTTTTGTTTTGTGTTTTTAGTAACCACCTCTACTTCCAGCATGTCACGTTGATGTTCATCTTTGTTTCCGGATACCAACTCCATTTCTCCCTTAGTAGGTGGATCAGGTATAACAAACTGGTTTCCTCCCAATTGATACAATGCCCTTAGGTTAAAAGTTTGAATAGAATCTTTAACCACCTTTCCCTGAGTCTGGCTGGCCATGATCATATACTCTCCTTCATTTGGAGTTTGTATCCTTAGGGTGTCATTTTCGGTGAAAATATTTGTCGCACCCGCAGTAGGGTTCTCAAAAGAGAATAAAGAGTTGTGCATATTAATGGTTTGACCGGCTTTTATATAATGCTCATGTCTTCCACCACCTCCAGACTCTACAATTTTTAAATAAATCTCCCCATTCTCATTTACCTGAAACTCTTCATAGGCATTTGGAATATAATTGACATAGTTCACCTCTATAGGATCACCTTTAAAGTCGGTTTTAATCGAAAAATCATTCCCCCCTCTTATCCAATTGAAAAATTTTGCAGTATTAAAAATAAAATTACTGCTGTTCCCATAAGTAGAGGCAAACAGATAATGTTCATAAATGGGAGACTTCTGCTCCTCATCATCGTCTATATGAATATCTACATAAGCTTTTTCTGAAAGCATCTTATTAGTGGTCTCTCCCTCATAGATGGGCATGATTCCTTCGTAGCTCACATATCTGGTAATACCAGCTCCCAGAATGATTAAAATAAAAGAAAGGTGAAACATAAGCACCGGTAATTTCTTTCGGTGCCAAAGATCATATTTCTTAATATTCCCTATAAAATTTACCATGAGTAACAACATCACAAGTTCAAACCACCAGGCATTATAAACAAGGGCCTTTGCGGTTTGTGTACCATAATCATTCTCAATAAATGTTGACAGCGCCATGGCGCCAGCAAAAACCAGAAATAACACACCTGTAAGGCGGGTCGAAAATAAAAAACTAACAACTTTTTTCATGTGGAAGAAATTGGTTTAAACGAAGATGCAAAAGTACTAAAAAATCCATCAAAACATTTCAAATATTTCAGCATACGAAATCAATAATTGAGAATATTATTTTCGCGGTGTTTTGAATCATAAAAAAGTCATTTATATAACTGTGTTATGTGACACACGTCACATTGAAACCATGATAAATGTCATTTATTTTTATTAAAGTATTGATTATCAAAGGCTTATTTTTTTTTAAATATGATATTTGTCATGCATTATAATCTAACATCATTTTATTTTTACTTAACATTATTTTAACATGTAAATTTCAAATACCATGAAAAAATTCAAGCTTATAAATCTCTTATTAATTGTTGCTGCAAGTTTGCTCCTTGTTAATTGTACCACTGAACCACTTCCAGGAAGAGCCGGGGATGATGGAATAGATGGTGCAGATGGCGCAGACGGTCTAGACGGTGCATCGGGAACAACAGAATGTGCCGCCTGTCATAACGTAAGTACCTCAGAAGCAGTTCACGCCTCTTACCTCTTTTCAGGGCATGCAAAAGGTGATGCCGTTTTTTTCTCAGGCTTCGGATCTGATTGTGCCACATGTCATTCCAATGAAGGTTATATTGATCATACAACGGGGGCTGCTCCACCTGAAGGTGGTTATCCAGAATTTACTGCTATTTCATGCACTACTTGTCATGATAAGCATTCAACCTTTGACTTTGAAAACGATGGATTTGACTACGCTTTAAGAGATATTGCTCCTACTAATCTGATCGTTAAACCTGATTATACCATTGATTATGCTGGAACAAGCAACGCTTGTGCTTACTGTCACCAACCAAGAAGTTCTGGCCCTATTGACAATGGAATGGGAATGTATGACCAGACTAGCACACATTGGGGACCACACCACGGGCCACAAACCACTATGCTAGAAGGAATCGAAGGAATGCAAATAGCAGGTTCAGTTGAATATCCTGACATTGCCTCTGCAGTACACAGAACCGGTTCATCTTGTACCAGTTGCCATATGGGCGAAACTTCCGGTGAAACTGATGGTAACCATACCTGGTTCCCAACCCCTACTTCTTGTACGCAATGTCATACTAGTGGCATACCTGAGGGTGTAGCAGGATTAGAAGAAGATATGGAGGCACTTTTAGCACTGCTTGAAGAAGAAGGTATACTTCATAAAGATGAATTAGGCGAAGTCCATCCTCTTACAGGAACCTTTCCTATACTCACAGCTGAAGCAGCCTGGAATTATCTATATGTATACGAAGATTCGAGTGAAGGTGTGCATAACCCAAAATATGCCAAAGCGCTTATCAAGAATTCCTTAGAAGCCTTAAGCGCTAATTAGATCAAAGTTTGATCAAAAATATTTGATGTCTTTGGCTTATAATTGACCAGAGAAAGATTACTAATGTAAAATTTACAAGGATGAAAACAATTAATAAAAGCTTTTTATTAGCATTTGCTACTATAATGTTATTTGCCAACTGTACACACGACAATGACCCGATTTGTGTAGATGATGGTAATGGTACTGGAGAAGGGCCTGAGTTCAGTTCAGACGAATTATTGGTAAAAAAATTCTCTACGGCGCCTGAATTTGATGGAGAAATTGATGACGTATGGTCTGAAGCAAGACCTCTTAAAACTACTGCCTCAGTGTTTAGCGCTGGTGATAGAATAATCACACTCAACGGCTCAAGTAATGGAGACACCTCTTTAGAACCTACTGATCTTTTTGACCCGTATACCGGAGAAGGTTATAAATACTCTTTAAGAGGAGGCCATGATGATGAATACTTATACCTCTTATTTGAATGGGATGATGAAACTGACAGTAGAGACAGGCAATCTTGGTATTTTGATGCTGTATCCAGCAAATGGAAACAAGAAAACAAATATGCCAATCATAAAAATGATAAATTTTATGAAGATAAATTTGGTATGATGTTCCCTATTGGAAGTCCAGAAGGATTTGCCGGTGGTACTTGTACAGTTACATGTCATGGTGATTTAGCTGACCCTCAATCAGGAGAAAAAGTTACCAGACACTACATGAAAAATCAAGGTGAATTAGCTGACTTCTGGCACTGGAAACGTGACAGACATGCATTAGCTCAAGCTTGTGATGATGGTTTTGTACAATGGGAAGAAGATGAAGGAATGGCCTCTGCAAATGGAAGGAAAAATGACGAAGGTATTTCACCATATAGTACTGGAATGAAATTTACAGATGAACTAACTGACATGAGTGGCCCTAAATATGTTATTCCAAGCAGAGAAAATTACTATTGGATTGAACAATCTGAAATAGATAATAATACTGCTGTAGCGGTTACCGGTGTTGCTGTAAATGGTGTCTTATCATTAGCAGACGGAACCACTATTGATCCTAATGGAGACCCTGCATACTCTCAAGGCTTTGGTAACAAAAGAATGCCAAGTGTTATTATTAATCCAGGTGGACAAGGAAATGATCCCAGATCTGAAGTGCAAATTAAATCTCGACACACTGGTTCTGGTTGGTTGCTAGAAATTAGAAGAAAATTAAATACAGGTGATCCTACAGAT
>RCNF010001117.1_pt1 | contig 14055 bp, 5 predicted proteins | sample 2041311 | NCBI WGS metagenome assembly RCNF01 (sample SAMN09708228, study PRJNA481090) | Marine sediment metagenome, whole genome shotgun sequencing project. | biome: marine sediment; feature: ocean; material: sediment; isolation source: Sewage treatment plant 2 marine sediment (STP2) ... | reverse complement strand
TATTAATCATGGGCCTTCATAAGAAGCATAACGCAGAAGATGTGCGCTTAAAAGCCCGCCCTGTGGGGCGATGCCCAAAAGCCAGGCTCTGCGTTATTGCTTCTTACCAGGCAATAAGCATGCTTTCTAAGCAACGCCTTGATCCTGGCTTTTGGGCATCGCCAGAATTTATGATACTTAATCAGAGGTGCCCTAGCTGTCTGGTTAAGATGATTGATTGTTTTTGTGCAGGTGCAGGTGAATTTATTCTTTAACGAATAGATGATGTAACCGGCAGGGCATTCCATTGCAGATTAGCCGTAGCCTCAGGCAAAGCCGTGTCGGACTTTACTTTCATCTTCCTGCTTTTTAAATTGCATGAACCTTGGCAGAAATTTGTCCCAGTCGATAATATGAGCATCCAGTTCGGGACCATCGATACAGGCATGTTTGCGTACCATCTTGCCGTCGATGGTTACCGGTACCATGCATGCACCGCACATACCGGTTGCGTCTACCATTATAGAGTTAAGGCTTGCCACGGTTTTTACACCGTAGGGTTTGCTGAGGTCGCTGACTGCGCGCATCATCAACGGTGGACCGATAGTGACCACTTCGCCGACAGTGCGGCCGTTACCATCCTGCATCTTATCCAGCATCTCTTTAAGTGGGCCGGTGACAAAGTCCTTGATGCCGAAGCTGCCATCATTGGTGGTATAGATCACATCCAGCAGATCGGGATACTCAGCCTGTAACAGGCCGATACGCCCATCCGGTGCGTCCCAGAACATCAGGTCTTTATCACGGAACCCGGCAATCAGGGTAACATGATTACCCATACGCAGATGCTCGCGCATAATTGGATAGACTGGTGGCAGTCCAACGCCACCAGCGGTAAACACTACTGTCTCGCCATTCTGGTAACGGTGCAGATTGCTTTGCAGGCCAAGTGGGCCGGCGATGCCTGCGAACGCATCACCCACTTCCATCTGGTTGATCTTCATTGAGCTGCTTCCTAAGCCTTGCACGACCAGAACGATGGTGCCCTGTTCTGCATCCCAGTCGGCCAGGGTCATGGGAACCAGTTCGCCTTTAGCCCAGGCCAGTACGCGCACGAACTGTCCGGCGCGGGCCGATTTTGCGATGAGTGGTGCATAGACCACCAGTTCAACGATACCTTCAGCTAACTCGATTTTTTCCAGGATTCTCTGTGGTGCCTGACCTTGTTGGGTATAAGCTTCAGCCGTAGCTACCAGAGACTTGATCTCGCTTGCAGAGAATGGAATGTCACCGGCTATCTCTTTCGCTGCATTCATTCCGTCACCGGCTGCCTTGATGGCAGTGGAGCCGCCGCGGTTGGCATCGCCACCGGTATAGACATTATCCATTGAGGTTTCCTGAGAATCAGTGCGAACCTCGATGGTTCCCCATTTGCTGGTTTTAAGTTCGGGCTCTGCATCTTTGACGATAGGGTTTGATGCATTACCGAGTGCCATGATGACAAGATCAACCGGCATCTCCTCGGTCTCTCCGGTAACGACCGGGCGGCGGCGTCCAGATGCGTCCGGCTCGCCCAGTTCCATTACATCGAGAATGGTATGGGTCACAAAATGGGTTTTGTCATTACCAATGAACTCACGTGGTGCTCTTAACACTTTCAGACTGATGTCTTCTTCAGTGGCATGGTGGAGTTCTTCAACACGGACAGGCATCTCGTCCTGGGTACGGCGGTAAACGATGGTAACGTTGCCGCCAAGCCGACGTGCGGTACGGGCAGCATCCATTGCGGTATTGCCGCCACCGATGACGATCACCTGTTTGCCTCTGACTTTCGGTAGCGGTGTTTCATAGTCTTCCAGGTGAGCTTTCATCAGGTTGACGCGGGTAAGAAATTCATTGGCAGAGAGGATGCCGTTTTGATGTTCGCCAGGTACATTCATGAAACGTGGCAGACCGGCACCGGTACCAATAAATATCTTCCAGAAGCCAGCACGTTTCAGTGCTTCAAGCGTGGTGGTTTTACCAACGATAAAGTTGGTGACAAACTTGCCACCCAGGTTAGTTATTTTCTTTTCTACATCGTCGATTAGCTCGTTAGGCAGACGGAATTCGGGAATACCGTAGCGTAATACCCCGCCAAGTTCATGGAAAGCCTCGAAAACGGTAACGGGGTAACCTTCTTTTGCCAGCAGGTAGGCGTTGATCATACCAGCGGGGCCGGAACCAACGATAGCGATGGGTGGCTTTTCTGCTTTTGCCCATGGATTTTCGAAATTCTCTATCCTGAAATTGGCATCTGAATTGAGCATTTTTTCGCTCTGCGGCAAATACCACTCAACTTGTCCTATTTCGATGGGTCGTTCTGTTAATGTACAGACTCCCTGACACTGAATCTCCTGAGGGCAGACCCGACCCGTGACATTGGGCAGGGGATTGGATTCTTTAATCAGATCAAACGCCTGTTTGAATTTTCCTTCGCCGATCAGGTGGAGCATCTCCGGTATATGAATCTTGACCGGGCAGCCGCCATCCGCTTCGCCACCATCGTCTCTTGCAACTCCAATTTCACAGGGTTTATCATCACATTGTTTGTCTCGCAGAACCTCCAGCCAGACCAGCATTTCAACTTCACGGAAACTGTAACCCAGCCCCATATAACCGATATAACCCTGGTTCACCAGGTCGAAGTCTTCGTTGCGCTCAGCGGGTGGACGTATATAGGGGGGAATATTGTTGGCCCCCGGCCAGCCTTCGGAGAGTCCTTTGAACATGGGGTAGTGCTCGGAGAGATGTCTGTCGATAGCACGCACGAATTTACGTTTTTGCTTAAGCGGCAGGTTCCAGATAAAACGCAGCAGCAGGCTGCTCATGTCATCATTTCTAAGCAGAAGATTCCAAAAAGTTTGGGTAAACTTTTTACTCAGCTCATCCTGCTGAAACTGCCAGGTAATGGCACTGGTTCCTTCGCTAATGAACACTTCCTGAAAAAACGTTGGATCATTTACCAGGCGTTTCTGCAACAGTCCTACCTGTTTCTGGAATAGGTCAACTGCGGTACTGTTTTTCAGGTCGGCGATCTGTTCCCTGTTGTTTTCTATAAATTGCCGGTTGTTCTCAATCTCAAGATTGGCCTGAAGGTAGCGATCTACATCACCATAGTTATGGGAATATTCTTCATTACCACTAATATTTGCTGGCTGCTGCTGATCGTCGATATGTTGTGACATAGTGTGCCTCTGTGTATAAAGGTTTCAGCGTCGATAAGTTATTTCGTTACTAACTTACTGTAAAAAATGCTAACTTTTAGTGTGTCGCAGGCGCCTGTTTTCGGCTGCGACACCTTCTCCTGATACCTGTAGTGTCTTTATTTATTATTACTAATTTTTTATGATTAGCAAGACTTTTTATATTAGCTACGCAGGTGGATGAAAGCGGATGATTTCTACATCACAGTCATCTGCTACCCTTGAAGCACGCTGTACCAGTTCCGGGGTGATCTCAATCCTGTCAAAGATTCCCGGTATCACCCGACTCACTTCTTTGGCTGAACCACCGACCACAATCTTCGTCTTTTCGAACAGTTCGCTCAGATCCTGATAACAGGTTTTGCAGTTAGTACATTTAACCATGTCAGCCTCGGGGATCTCGACAAGATCTGCAGACTCAGTGCTTACTGGTTCTTTTAAGGTTGATTCTGCTTGAGCAACTTTGACAGGTATAGTCTTTCCAGCAGTTGTAGCGGGTGCACCAGACAGGCTGGCCAACTCAGCCATACCTCTGGCGATAGAATCAATGGAGGACTCCCGGGCGACACTGGACTGATGATATTTCTGCTGCCAGCTATCAAGTTCCTGACGATGACCTGCTTCCATACGTTCAATGTGTAGACCACCGAGATATTCCAGCATGCGCCAGTTTCTGCGGCGTTCTTCGGTCAGTTCGACGATACCTGAAGACATGGTGAGTTTGATCAATTTTCCGGCTGCGTTGGTGGACCAGATAAATGGCACCTTGCCGTAGCGTTTGCTCATACTTAGATCAATGTATTCAGCAATTGGCAGCGGATCATCATCCTGGCTAACGGGGTGGAAATGTTTTTTGAATCGACCTTCCTGTACTGCAAAGTCTGCTGCGGTGAAGGGTAATTCCAGCAAAGCAGCATTACCTTCATCATCGATGTAATCCAGGGTCTTCGTCATCCAGTCTTTGCCAATTTCCGGGTTACCTTCCAGGCAGAAGCGTTCGGCAAGTGTATCGCCACGACGCGGATCGTGAACAAAAACAGGACTCATACGGCTTTCAACAGCCAGCGTTGCGCGCCTGCTGCCAGCATCGTCGGCAATTCCGTGCTCGGGCTGACAGGTAGTATAAGTGTCGAACACTGCCGATGATTTGTTATAGGTAAGGAAGTCCATGACATTCTTCATGAAGTGACTCTGTAGTGCCGCGTTGGTCTGTATTACCAGTACATTAGGATGAAAAGCAGCGATCATCCCCAGTTCCTTACGGTCTTCACGTTTACCGCCATGGGCACCTCCAAAACGGGTCAGGTCTGAATCCTGCGCTGTGTAGCTGGCAGTTGAGGTTTGACCGCCGGTATTTGAATAAGCACCGGTGTTGAGCACCACAACTTTAATCGGCGTTTCTGAGACAAGAACACGCGACAATGCACCGAAACCGATGTCATAAGTCGCGCCATCTCCACCCATACTAATAACAGCAGGCAGCATGGAGAACTCATCTTCGGAAAAATAATGCCAGTTGAAACACCTGAAAAGACTATCGTGTACTTTTGGATCGTACAGGTCCTCCAAATCCAGTTTAGCGGTACGCAGTGCTGTGAAGTCATCCACAGCGGTTGCGCAGAAACCTTCAAAAATCCCCTTGGCCACTGCCGGGGTATCCTGGAACAGGCTGTTTACCCAGGGGTCTTTATAAGGGTTAGCAGGGAAGGTTGAAGCATAGACACTGCTGCAGCCGGTTGCGTTGGCGAAAGTTGCAAACGACGGGCCGTTTCCGGTCGGGCCACTCTCAAACAGGTAGAGACGTTTTTCAAGAGTAGTGATGGTTTTCTCTATACGTTGCACTCTACCTGGATCATTTTCATCAGCTGGTATATTTTCCAGTTTAGCGTTGAGTCTGCTAATCAGTTCTTCCAGTTCAATGATGTGTGTTTTGCGTTTTTTCTCGTGGATTGCCTTGTTGGTTGCGGTGAGCATGCGAATCGCAGTAACCTCACCACAGCCGCGACAGGCACCATGTCCACCGGTCATTGCATAGTAATTGTCGTGATCAAGAATCAGGCGTTTACTATCACCTCCCGGCTTGATAGCATTTTCAGTAAATCGAGCCGCAGTATTTGGTACCTTACTGAGAAACTCGAAGTTGCGGCTCATCTCGGCCTGCAGCTTGCTGCTCTGTTTTTCCTTGCTTAATGCGCCCGGTCCGCAGACGTCGACGCATTCCCCGCAACCGGTGCATTTCCAGGGATCTATGTTGACAGAATAGAGACCGCCTGAGCCGGGTGCATTTTTTTCCATCGCGTCGAAGAAAGGACGGGTTCTGGCCACTGGAAAGCACTCGAGAACCTCAACCATTTTCTCGAAATCCCGTTTCAGTGTGGCGTCGTCTGTTTCCAGGCTGGAAAGTGACTGTCTTACAATTTCACTGAATGGCGTATCATCTTTACCGATCTGGTTGCGGTAAGTATCGCGAACAACGTTGGTCAGAGGGAAGACCTGGCTCGACATCTGAGATTTGTGCTGTTCGGTCACATCCAGTTTGCCAATGGCTGTAAGCAGCAGGTCATGAATATTATGAACGGTATTGGGAATGGCTGCATCTGGACAGACTACTGCGCATTCCATGCAACCAGTACATAGATGGGCGGTATATTTCGGTACGTCAAGGCGGAACATGCCTTTGTCCTTCCAGGCCGCCGTTGCTACTGGCATAAACAGGCCAGTACCGGGCATTACCGGCGCTTCTCCGATGCTGCCGTCCTTAATACGATCAGACAGAATATCATCGTAATATTTCTTGTCGAATACACCGTTGGTTACGGTACTTCCGGCAGCTCTGGACATGGCCGCAGAGATCTCGACGCCCGGACCCTTTTGCACAGTGACAAGTTTTTCAGACTGCTTGAACTCATCGGTACTGTAGTTGATTTTGTAAGTTGCTTTCAACCCGTCTGTTACTACATTCATGTTGCTGTCGACAACGGCCTTACCCTTGGCACCAAACTTTTTGCTTACCTGTTGCTCGATTTTTTGCAGAATAGCTTCTTCAGATCTGCCGGCAGCAATCCTGTCCACATTGCCGCAAATGGCGCCGATGAAAGCGATGCCCATCATGCGTATTTCCAGCTCTGGCACCGGCGCATGTTTTTTGGCGACGCCAAAAGCATCGACCACGTATAGATTGATGTTTTTCTCACGAATAATTTTTCGTGCAAAGGCTGGCAGGTCTTTCCACACTTCGATTGGCGTGTGATGGGACTGAATAATTAAGGTGCCAGCTTCGACCAGACCGAGTAATGGATTGGCATGGCTGAACACCTTGTGGTCGGGGGAGATCACGATTTCGACATCCTCCAGTTCAGCATTGGTGATTTTAATGGGTTCCGGACTAAGGGTTATATAGAAGTTAGTTGGCGCACCGCTTTTTTCTGAACCATATTTAGGCGCAGATTTAGAATGCAGGCCTAATACACCAGCGAGGATATCGGTCAGTAATTTGCCGGACGCGATGGTGCCATAACCACCAACTGAATGGAAACGGATGCGGAATGCATCCTGCGGCAATAACGAAGGGTTTTCTTCTGTTTCCAGCGCCATGAATTCAGTTTCTGGATAGGCCTGTTTTAGACGCTTCTGTAGTTCAGCATTGCCTGGAGACGGATTCTTCTCAAAAAACTGTGTGCCCAGATAAAAGAAAGGCACATTGAGTGAACTTTCCATGTTTCTGTAGGTTGCTATCAGGTGGCGGGGCTGTAGATCATGTCCGCCAATGCCAAAGATACCGGTGCTGATTTTGGGCAGGCTATCGATAGGGGGGATACCCTGATGACGGATCAGGTCATTATTCTCCCGTGCTTTGAACAGGGATTGCGTTACCAGGTTAGTGAGCGCGTTAATTTCTGATCGTTCCATAACGGTAACGGCTTTTTTGCCATCAAGTGCGGCAACGAGTTCACCTTCCGGAAAGGGTTGCAGCAGTTTAATTGATACCACACCCACTTTTTTGCCTTTACCGCGCAGGTAGGTAGTAACGGCCTCGGCATCATCGGTTACCGAACCCAGGCCAACGATCAAATACTCTGCGTCGTCGGCCATAAAGGTTTGCACCGGGTTGTAAAGACGTCCGGTAAGTTCGCCGTATTCATCCATTGCCTGTCTGACGAATTTCGGGATTTCATTAGCAAAGTGGGTTTTATGATCGACCAGGCCTGCCTGAAAATCCGGCTGGTTCTGTACGCCACCGGTAAGACCCGGGTTATTCACATCGACCATGGCTGGAACCAGTTGTCTGGTGCCTTTCTCAAAGGCATTGAGCCACTGCCTGCGCCATTGGCCGTGTAGTTCCTGTGGAATCCATGACATGGTATCTGGCAGCAACTCACCAGCATTATCTGCTTCTACTTCATCAGCACGGATTTCGAGGAAACCTTTAAGGGCAGTCAGGCTGTCTGCCTGAATACCACCACCGTGCCTGCCAAGATACTGTTGCAGCTGATAAACACGTCCTTTAGCACCATACAACATTTCCTGGGCAACGGTGGGTGACTTTATCCGGCCTGAAGGATCACCAAGAAATTCTTTCAGTAGTTCAGGTTCAGGCAGCAGGGTCTCACATTGCATGTGACTGGTCGCAAAACCGTCCATTGCATTGGTTACCGGTATCATCGATAGCGAGCTGACACGGTAGGAAATAGCCGCTAAATCAGCCGCTTCCTGCGGATTGCTGCCAAACAGAATGGTGTAACCAGAAGGCAGCAGAGCATAAACATCATCATGCCCGGCCATGACATTTAATGAGTGTTTTGATACAGCGCGTGCGGCTACCTGCAATACGAAACCGCCGACCTTTTTGCCGACGGTGACATAATGCGACTCCAGTCCGTAGAGAATACCCTGGCTGGAAGAGGCATTAGAAATAAAGCGCCCGCCGGTTAAGGTTGCGCCCATAGCGCCGCTCTGCGCAGAGTGCTCACCCTCGGGTTCAAAGAAAAAAGGATGTTTGCCCCAGACATTGCAACCACCCCTGGCACGAAACGCCTCAAACATTTCAGAGATTTCAGTTGAAGGGGTTATCGGGTAACCGATGACACCACCACAGACATGCCCCATGACATGCGCAACCGCTCCGTTACCATGAATAACGGTTTCAATACCCGGGTATTTTCTGGTTTTTTTCGATTCGCTGTTTTCCGAATCTTTACGTGTTTCCACGGTATGCGATGGTGATTCGACCTGGGTATTCTCTACATTCTCGAGCTTATTCATAGTTTCGTTATTCATAGTTTCGTTTCCAACTTAAATCTCTTTGCCCTAATAACAGACTCTGACAACAGGCCTAAATTTTCTACAGCCTGCTGTGTGAGTCATGTGGTTTTTTTATCTCACCGCTTTTATTATCAACAGGGCTATCAATACTGATAGATATCACAGAAAGCTTGAACTTTCATGTCTGTTGGAGCGGCTTATTTTCACCGACACTTTATCTCTTTATCGGTTTCTTATCACTTTACATACTTAAGTTAAATTCTATATTTTGCTTATATATAACTGATTAAACAAGTTTTATTGACTTTCTCGGTATTTTCATATGCCTCATCCTTCAGGGTTCAGGCGAAAAAATGGTTGCAACCCATGTTTTCGCCGCTAGCCTGTCAATTACTATTCAAGCGTGTAACTCGTTTCAGTCAATTTGGCCTGTGCAGCAGCCAGCCTTGCGATTGGTACCCGTGGTGCCGAGCAGGAAACGTATGTCAATCCTATATGATGACAGAAACGTATCGACTCAGGATGGCCGCCCTGTTCACCGCAGATGCCAACCTTTAAATCAGGGTTGGTTTTACGGCCCCAGTCGACAGCGATTTCCATGAGACGACCAACACCTTTAACATCGAGTGTTTCAAATGGATTGTCCTGAAGAATATTATTTTCTGCATACAGCGGCAGAAACTTGTTCTCGGCATCTTCGCGTGAAAAGGAGAAAGTTGATTGTGTCAGGTCATTGGTGCCAAAGGAGAAGAACTGGGCGATTTCTGCCAGTCTGCCTGCACGCATACAGGCGCGTACCACTTCGATCATGGAGCCGAATTTAAACTTCAGTTTAATTCCATATTCGGCCTCGACATCTGCGTGCACCTCATCAACAATTTCTCTAACCCATAACAGCTCCTTGCGAGTACAGACCTGTGGCACCATGATTTCAGGACACACATCAAAACCTTCCTTGTTACACTCGGCAGCGGCTTCGAGTATAGCACGCACCTGCATCTCATAAATTTCAGGATAGGTGATGCCGAGACGCACACCACGATGACCGAGCATCGGATTAACCTCAAACAGTTCACGCACTTTTGTCAACATCTGCTGTTTTTTAGCGATAGCAGATTCCACCAGTTCTCGACCGCCGGGGGCAAAAGGTTTGGGCAGTTCTTTGACGTCAGCCTTGCGTTTTAGCAGCTGCATGGTGTTCATTAAATCATTGACACCACTAACCGTGTCTCGTAGAAATTTAAGATGTTCGATTTCCTGTTCAAGCTGTTTTTCGTTGGGTAGAAATTCGTGAATAGGGGGATCTAGCAAACGTATGGTCACCGACCGGGGTGACATAACTTTAAACAGGTCCTTGAAGTCGCCTCGTTGTATTGGACGTAAAACATCCAGTGCTTGCTGGCGGTCTGCTTTGTCTTTTGCCAGTATCATGTCGATGACCAGCGGCAGCCGGTCCTGTCCGTTAAACATTCTCTCTGTTCGGCACAGGCCAATTCCCATGGCACCATAATCCGATGCCTTAGTGGCTGCGTCAATGGTGTCGGCGTTGCTCATGATTTTCAGGTCGGCGATTTCGTCTGCCCAGCTCAGCAGTGTGCGTAATTCATCTGAAAACGTTGGTGGTACCGTGTCGATCTCACCAAGGTATACATTGCCGTTACCGCCATCGATGGTAATGACATCACCTTCATGCAATACGGTATTGCCTACCTTTGCGGTGTGTTTGTCTACATCGACCTCGATACCTTCGGCGCCTGCAACACAGGGTTTACCCATGCCGCGTGCGACCACTGCAGCATGCGAGGTTTTGCCGCCACGGCTGGTGAGCACGCCTTCAGCAGCAAAAAATCCGTGGATATCTTCGGGTTTGGTTTCTTCGCGGACCAGGATAACCTTATCCCCTGCATCGCGTGCCAGCTCTGCACTGTCTGCGTCAAACACGATGTAACCTGATGACGCACCAGGAGAGGCTGGTAAACCATGGGCGATCGGCATCTGTTTTGATTCAGGATCAAGGCGGGGATGCAGCAATTGTTCCAGTTCTTCGGGATTGATGCGCAACAATGCTTCGTTGCGTGTGATCAGACCTTCTTTGGTCATTTCCAGCGAGGTGCGCACACGCGCTGTGGCATTCATTTTTCCATCGCGTGTTTGCAGACAATAGAGCACGCCATTTTCGATGGTGTATTCGTAATCCTGCACTTCGTGATAATGGTTTTCCAGCCGGTCGCGTAGTGCCACCAGCTCTTTGTACATTTGCGGCATTTCATCTTCAAGCTCATGTACCGGCTTAGGTGTGCGAATACCGGCAACCACATCTTCGCCCTGGGCATTGATAAGAAATTCGCCAAACATCACGTTTTCACCGGTACCCGGATTACGGGTAAAGCCAACACCGGTGGCACAGTTATCACCCATGTTGCCAAACACCATGGTCTGAATATTTACTGCGGTACCATTGGCCATATCAGGGGTAATTTTAAATTCCCGGCGATAATCTATGGCACGTTTTCCCAACCACGATTTGAACACGGCTTTAATGGAAAGCAGTAGCTGTTGGTAAACATCTTCGGGGAAGGGCTTGCCGGTTTCACTTTGCACCACATCAAGAAATATTTCACTGATCTCACGAAAATGTTCAGCAGAAAGATCTGTGTCGGCAGTAGCACTTTCGCGTTTTTTGATGGCATCGAACGGTTTGTCGAATTTTTCATCGGCGATACCGAGCGCGACCTTGCCAAACAGCTGTATAAATCGACGGTAGGCGTCCCAGGCAAAACGTTCATTGCCAGTCTGTTTGATCAGGCCGGGAAGGGTGGCCGAGTTCAGTCCCAGGTTGAGAATGGTATCCATCATGCCGGGCATCGACATTGCCGAACCTGAACGCACCGATAACAGCAACATGTTGTCGGCATTACCAAAACCTTTGCCGGTGTCCTGTTCAAGAGCTTTGACCTGCTCATGTACCTGAGTCATCAATTCATCTGGCAGCTCAGCACTTTCAGTGGCGAGATAACTGAGGCAAGCTTCAGTGCTGATAACAAAACCAGGCGGCACGTTGATGCCGATCTGGGTCATCTCGCAAAGGTTGGCACCTTTTCCACCTAGCAGTTTTTTGTTTTTGCCGTCACCCTCTTTAAATGAATAGGTATAGGGTGTGGTTTTGGTATTAGCAGTAGCAGTAGCAGTAGCAGTAGCTGTCATTTAGTATTTCTCCCGGATTTTTAGATGTCTTAAGATTTTAATATTAATAATTATTAGTACCATCATTGTACGTATTATTTGTCATACTCAATCCTTCTCGATTGTATGATAATTCGTTACTGATGATTTATTGGCAAATGTTAACTATATTTAGTAAAGCGATGTTGATACAAGTCAATAGTCCAGTGCATGGTGCATGGCAAACTCGCACTGCAAACTAAGGCAGTGCTTGCCGGTAACTGTGGTTTATAGCAGTGAATAGAACACTTTAAATCAAATTTGTTAAAATCTTATTACAAAATCAGAAAAAAAACTAAATATGTCGAAATCATCTATGTCTAATTTAACGCAATCGACCACCTGGAAAGCACTAGAAGAACATTTTAAAGAGATAAGCCAGTCACACATGCGTGATATGTTTGCTGAAGATCCTCAGCGGTTTGACAAGTTTACGCTAAAATTGAATGACATACTGTTCGACTATTCAAAAAATATTATCAATAGTCAGACCCTGGAACTATTATATCGTCTTGCCGATGACTGTGATATCAGTTCATGGATCAACAGAATGTTCGACGGTGAGCCGATCAACCAGTCAGAAAACAGAGCGGTTTTGCATACGGCGTTAAGAAATAAAAGTAAACAGCCAGTACTGGTTAATGGTGAAGACGTTATGCCTGCCGTACGTGAAGAACAGCAACGTGTAAAAAAACTGGCTGAAGCGATACGCACACGGTCATGGCGGGGGTATTATAACCAGCCGATTACCGATGTGGTCAACATAGGAATAGGGGGCTCACATCTTGGCCCGCTAATGGTTACTGAAGCACTGAGGCCATACTCACTCCATGACTTGAATATTCATTATGTTTCCAACATTGATGAGAACCACATCAATGACACTCTGGAGAAGCTGAATCCTGCGACCACTTTTTTCATTATAGCCTCAAAAAGTTTCACTACACAGGACACCATGGTCAATGCTGAAACGGCCAGGCAATGGTATATAAATAAAGCAGGTGATGACAGCCAGATTGATAAGCATTTTGCTGCGGTTAGTTCGAATGTAAAAGCCGCCAAAGCATTTGGCATCGATGAAAAAAATGTTTTCCAGATGTGGGACTGGGTAGGTGGACGTTATTCACTGTGGTCTGCGATCAGTCTTCCTATTGTTATCGCAATCGGCCAGGAAAATTTTGAAAAGCTTTTACAGGGCGCTTATGAAGCTGATCAGCATTTTAAAAATGCACCGCTGGAAAAAAACATCCCGGTCACCATGGCGCTACTCGGCATCTGGTATAACAATTTTTTTGACGCGCAGGCAACTGCCATTTTGCCTTATGACCAGCATTTACATAAGTTTCCGTCTTACCTACAACAGGCAGATATGGAAAGTAACGGCAAAGGCGTAAATCGTCAGGGTGAGGTGGTTAATTACACCACCGGGCCGGTCCTGTTCGGTGAGATCGGCATAGCCGGTCAGCATGCTTTCTTTCAGCTGCTGCACCAGGGCACAAAGCTGGTGCCGGCAGATATCCTGGCACCGGTATCAAACTATCATTGTATCGCCAGGCATCATCGGGCGCTGATGTCTAATGTATTCGCGCAGGCAGAAGCATTGATGAAAGGCAGAACAGAGCAGGAAGCCTACGCCGAACTAAAAGACTCAGGTCTTGATGAGGATGCGATAAAAGCATTGTTGCCAAATAAGATTTTCCCAGGCAACCGGCCAACCAGTACTTTTCTGTTTAACAGCCTGGACCCGGCAACACTGGGCTCACTTATCGCGCTGTATGAGCATAAGATTTTTGTCCAGGGTATTGTCTGGAACATCAATTCATTTGACCAGTGGGGTGTTGAACTTGGCAAACAGCTGGCTTCAGGCGTTTTGCAGGAACTGGATGATAGTGATCCGACGGATGCTCACGATAGTTCTACCAATGGTTTGATCAATTATTATAAAAGGCAACGTTTAATAAATAAAAAACAGGATATCAGCTAACAGGCTGAAGCCGATTCACACTTTGGCTGGTCGTCAGACGCTAGTCGTCTAAATAGCAGTGTAACATCTCTGTGGCATTGTCGCATTTGTCCGGTGATTCAAATTACCGGCTTCACCGGGCTGAGTAAAGCTCATCAGGAGTAGCATCTGCTGTCTGCAGTATACTGAGATAAAAAGCACTCAATAAAGAGCATAGTAAAGCCAGTAGCGTTGCCCGGATCAATTTTTTCATTATTGTTGCTTCATTACTTTTGAACATGTTTTTTAATCATCTGTAATAGTGATGGATCGTTAAGAGAGTAAATATACAAGCAATGTTTATGCCATTACAATGTGCTTTATAAGGTATTGAATTTAAAAATA
>RCNF010001116.1_pt1 | contig 14058 bp, 14 predicted proteins | sample 2041311 | NCBI WGS metagenome assembly RCNF01 (sample SAMN09708228, study PRJNA481090) | Marine sediment metagenome, whole genome shotgun sequencing project. | biome: marine sediment; feature: ocean; material: sediment; isolation source: Sewage treatment plant 2 marine sediment (STP2) ... | reverse complement strand
GGTTGGTCGCGATTTCAAAAGAGCATCGGCAGCCGTGCGAATTTCCGATGTGGGATTCTTCGTATCGAGTGTAGCCAGATACAGACTCCACGCTGCTGTGGCGCCGATCAGAGGTGCGCCGCGCACATACATATCCTTAATCGCGACGACACCGTCCTGCCAGCTCTTGAGGTCATGAATCCGGTAGTCGTGCGGTAGCACGCGCTGGTCGATGATCTGTACTACAGAGTCGTCGTCCGGGCAGAGCCAGATTGTGCGGAAATCCTCGGCGTTGACCGGGGTCATGATTTTGCGCTTAGCCTTCCAGTCCAGCAGCGAGGCGCGCAGAGCGCAAGGTGTTTGCCATGAGCATTGTGATCGTCATCGGACCAACGCCGCCGGGAACCGGAGTTACGGCGCCGGCAACAGTGGAAACATCGTCGAAATCGACATCGCCGGTAAGCCCCATTTTAGTCTCGCCATCAATTATTTTCTCTACACGATTGATGCCAACATCGATGATAACGGCACCCGGCTTGACCCAGTCGGCCTTGACCATGTTCGGACGACCGACAGCTGCAATGATGATGTCCGCACCAGCAACAACCTGCGGCAAGTCTTTTGTTCGGCTGTGTGTGATAGTCACGGTTGCATTCACTTGCAACAGCAATGCCGCCATCGGTTTGCCGACGATATTGGAGCGACCGATGACGACCGCGCTCTTGCCAGACAAATCGTGACCGAGTTCGTCCTCGATCATCAGCATGCAGCCTGCGGGTGTGCAGGGCACGAAAGCATCTTCTGTATGGCCAGCGGTTAGCTTGCCAATATTCACGAAATGAAATCCATCGACATCTTTTGACGGTGCTACCGCCTGCGTTATGGATTGCTCGTCGAGATGATCGGGCAGCGGCAGTTGCACCAGAATGCCGTGTATCGCATCGTCGTTGTTTAGCTCATTGATCAGTTGCAGCACGTCTGCCTGTGACACATCTTCCGCGAGCGTATGTTGCACCGAATTGAAGCCACAGGCCTCCGCAGTCCGCTTCTTGTTACGCACGTAAACCTGGCTTGCCGGATCTTCACCGATGATGACAACCGCGAGTCCCGGTTTGATGCCGTGTTCGTCCAGCAATGCCGCTGTATCTTTGGTGATTGACGCAGCGAGTTCCGCGGCCTTGGCTTTGCCATCAATTCGTTTTGCAACCGTCATCTCTTAGTAGTCCTTAGCGATTCTTCAGAAGCCGGCGATTACCGACGGATGCATGGTAACGCTGTGCGGGGTGCGTTTCTATCAGGGAACACCACAAACCGGTGACCAGCGTTTTTCGTGAATGGCAGCTGCCTGTGTAAATGTCCTCAGCCACGGCCGCGTCGTTGCATCAGAGCATATAGCAGACTTGCAGGCGCGAGTGATGCCAGCAGGTGCTTTAGAGTGTGACCGCTCATGGCATTGCCGACTGCGTACAGATGGTCGTCGAGTTGTTCGGCGACTTTCGCAGCAACGTAAAAACCGATCATCCACCAAATGTAGCGGCCGAGGTCGCTGCGTGCCTTGTAGAGAATAATAGTAAGCGGGATTAGTAACATAGGCAGAAACTGGACAATCGCATAGGGCCGAAGGTCACCAGCCCCCAATGACTCTGTATGAGCCCAGTAGACGACGGAGCCGATACCGACGAACAGCAGTGGCAGCAACAGTTTCCTGCCGAGCTGCGGTGAGAAGTACTCAGAAATAATGATCGAGACCAGGCTCATGAAACCAATAGTCATTGGTATTCTGTCCCAGACCAGCGAATAGTTATTGGGTTCGAGGTGAAAATAGCCCGAGCCGAAAGCGGTCAGCGCAATGCCAAAGAAAAAGATAATCCACGCGAGCCTGGTCGTCGGCGTTACGGTTTCAGTATTGCTGGCAATAATTCGCCATCCCAGTATGCCGACGATCAGGAACGGCAGGTTCGACATGACATTCAGGAAGTTCGGTATCCCGAACATTGGCCGCTGATCGGCGAACACGTGATAGAGCGGATCTTGAGCGACAGGATCGACCAGCGCAGCGGCAACAATGACGCCCAGACCAACGCCCAACAGTAAAATGGATTTCCATGTCATGGTCACTTTGTCCTTCACCACCCGCGCTGTGCATTTTGCAGTGTTATGCGCTCAGTCATGTTCTCACCGTATCGCGATTCAGGCTAAAATACAGCTCTCAAGCAATGCTCAGGAAGACAGTGAAAGCATTTTTCCGCAATCTCCGTGGCGTAGCCTTCTTCGGCAGCTTCACGATTAACACCATTATCTGGTTTATACCGATACTGTTGCTGGCAGTCGTAAAGTTGGTGTTGCCGATCCCGGCCTTGCGGCGCGGTATCACTCGCGTTCTCATGGCAATGGGGGAAAACTGGGTTAGCACGAACTGGTTCATGATGAGGTATGCCGGGTCCGTCAGTCTGGAGAGTAGCGGCCTGGAAGGGTTGCGGCACGATGGATGGTATCTCGTCATTTCCAATCACCAAACGTGGGTCGACATTGTTGTTTTGCAGGCGGTTTTTAATCGTCGAATCCCATTTCTCAAATTTTTTATCAAGCAGCAACTCATCTGGTTTCCGTTGCTGGGCATCGCCTGGTGGGCGATGGACATGCCGTTCATGAAGCGGTATTCACCGTCTTACCTGGCGAAAAATCCGCACATGAAAGGCAAGGACCTCGAAACGACGCGCCGCGCGTGTCAGAAATTTCGGGACACGCCGACCTCGGTCATTAACTTTATCGAGGGGACGCGATTCTCGGAGGACAAGCGTGTCGCCCGCAAATCTCCTTTCAGGCATCTCCTGCAACCACGTGCGGGGGGTCTTGCTGTTGCTCTGTCTTCAATGGGTGAACTATTCGAGAGTGTTGTGGATGTCACGATGGTTTATCCGGACGGTGCAACCAGCTTTTGGGATATGTGCTGTGGTCAGCCCGTACACGTTATTGTCAAAGTTCGCGAGCGGGAACTTGAAGGCTGGCTGGTCGAGGGAAGCTATGAAACCGATCGCGAGTTCAGAAAGAAAGTGCACTCGTGGTTAGGCCAAATCTGGACCGAAAAAGATGAGATACTCGATGAAACGAGGGAATCTCATGGTAGCTAGCCGACAGTACGACACCGTTGCATTCGATGTTCGTGACAACACGACCATGTTGTTTTTTGCGAAAACGACAGAAGAAGGCGATATCTCCGACTATCTGCTGCTAATGCGGACGGTCGACGAAGAATTCGACGAGTCTATTTATATAGAGATAAATGAGCAGCAGTTCGGCGGACACAATCTTATTCGCGAGGCTGCCTTAACGGGCAACGTGTTGACTCTGAGGCTACACGAGCCAGCCGAAGAGCTTGACGGCACATCTGACATCGTTCTGACCTGGGCAGATACGACAGAAAATCTCGACAGCATCGAAGCGGGCGCGTTTCGAGTATTTGGTGACACCCTGGTTGGCGGCAACGCCTGAGCACTTTGTTGCGGCTGCGGCACTGAAGATGGCGAACACCGAATACAGCGTCTACATCGTGCGCTGTGCCGATGACACGTACTACACCGGAATTGCTGCGGACGTAGCGCGGCGCATGGTTGAGCACGAGAGCAGTCCTCGCGGTGCCAAATACCTCAAAGGTCGCGGCCCTCTGCAACTGCTGTATTCAGAGGTGGTCGGCAACCGATCTATAGCATCGCAGCTCGAATACCGGATAAAAAAACTCGATCGCAGCGATAAAGAAGCGCTGATTGATGGTCGGATGGCGCTGCAGAGCCTGTTAGCGGATCAGGGTTCAGAGGCAGGTTGAGAGAAGATAGCGATGGGCTTGCCAAACTCTGGCATGAACAGTGACGTATCGTTGTCCCAGCGGCGCTGAAATTCGACCAGCCATTGCGCCGTTGTTTCGAAGTTATCAATAATTTTTGGCGGCAATACCACTTCCCCAAACGGCTTCGTAAAATCATCAAAGTGAATGGGATAAACACTATGGCTGCCAGTGGTCGTCACTGTGTGCTGCCAGTACAATTCAGCGTAGTTCCGCCCCAGCGATTCCAGTTGTCCAACACCCAGGAAGACGACATCGGCAGCGACATCCTGCAGGTCGTATTTCCTGTAGGCAGAACTACCTTGTACCAACGCCGTACCTTGTGGATGTTCGATGATGATCGTGTAGCCGCCACCCATGCGCCAGGCAGATATCGGCTGCGGCATTGTTAGTGGTTCTTCTATGATTCCGTCGAATGGGACCGACCCGCGCCAGCCGATCGGCGCATGTCCGATTGGTCGCAAAGTGACACGGAAATCACCGAATTCAAAACTGGCGGCAGCCTTAACAACGGTAATTTGATCTTCCGGAACGCCGGCCCCGCGTGCCACTTGTGCGGTCGATTCGGAACCCAGTATCGAGGCGCTCGATCGATTCGCGATTGCACCGACGTCCATCGCATGATCGAAATGACTATGCACTGGAATGATCGCTGCGAGACGACGCATACGGAACTCATTCATTACGTAATTGATTTGCGGAGCATCGTTGTCGACAGGTCGACGCAGTACAACTTCAGCAAGAGACGGTCGGGAAAAAAAGCCGTCAATAAGGATCTGAGTTTCGCCGTCGTCAAACAGTAATGTCGTGACGCCCAGCCAGGTCACAGTAACGGCATCGGCGTTTGCAGCTGATGCGAGCGCCGGTGTGGGCCAATCTATGGCGTCAAGACTGGGACGTTGGCGCCACAGCGAGACGACAGCAATACTCACCAGCACCAGAATGATGGTGAAGGTCACGGCGGCACGCTTGGCGTACTTAACCCACATAGCTACTGACCGACAGCTATTCTCGCCAGATGACCCGTCAGCGGCGCCAGATAATTACCCAATGCATAACCGAGCAAGGCCAGCAGAATTGAGGCTGGGACCAGGCTTGGACGGTGATGCGCCGCAACAATCGGTGCCGATGCGGCGGCACCGATATTCGCGGCTGAGGCGATGGCTACGCTGTGGACGTCTACGCGGAATATCCAGGCGCCGGCGAGCATGAACAGGCCATGGATGAATATCCAGATAAATGCTCCGAGTACAAAAGCAGGCGCGTCAGCCAGACCCGAGACTTCGGCTCTTGCACCCATGCCGGCGACGAAAATATAAACCAGCGCGGTCCCGATAGCGGTTGAGTTGGGCAACTCCGATACCTTTGTCGTCGACAGCAGCAGGGCGATGGTTGTAACGAGCAGAATTCGTGTTGTTGTCTCGGAGAAAATGCCCGTGATTCCAGGGGTCGTTTCTGCGATCCACGTTGCGATCACAGGTGCGAGACCATGACCGATTGCGGCTACACCAAATACCACGGCAGCAAGATACAGGTACTGCTGCATGGTCGGTGCATGATCGTCCTCGACGTGCATTTCGGCGGCAGCATCCATTGCTTCAAGACGGTCCGCCGGCACTCGGGCCCACTTATTGAACTTGTCGGCAAAATCACGGGACATCAGCAACAGTGGTAGCCAGACAATATAAATAACGTTATCAGCGACGACTGCGAGCCCGAGCTGCGCCTCAGACGCACCCAGCATTTCTTTAGTCGCGAGCATGTTCGCCGTGCCGCCGATCCAGCTACCGGCGAGGGCACCGAAGCCCTTCCAGGAGTCTTCGGGCAACCAGCCATGCACTATCACGTAAGAAACGACGCCGCCCACGACAACGCCTGCTGTGCCCATGAGCATCACGAGCACACCCTTACCCATTACTTTCACGACCGCAGGCACGTTGACCTTGATCAACATCAATACGATGAATACGGGTAGCACGAACTGGCTAAGTCCGGAATAGATAATCGACTTGTTGGAAACGACGACATGCCCGGCGACAGTCAGGTTGCTGAGGAAAACCGGCGTAGCGTAGATAAACAGCAATGGTGGCACATAGTTGAACAGCTTTGCCTGGGTTACTTGCGCCAGAAAAAAGAAAAATGCTGCAACTATGCAGAGAACTGCAAGTACGCCTATCGGTGATGAAATCAGTACTTGGGTGGTTTCCATTCGCGATGCCTCAGCCTTGTTATTTCGGCTGAGTATAAATCATCGGTGCCGGCGCCGTGTGCGAAGCTTGCCTAGCTGAAGCCCAGTTGAGCCTGAAAGTCTTTGCGCGTGTCCGCGTCCGTCATGGCAGCCGCGTTGACGGTTAACCATACAGCTTGCCAGTCATCTATCTTGCTGGGACCGAATACGTACTTGGCGACGTAGCTTTCAAGCTGGTCGATATGAATGACATTCTTTGGTGGCGGTGTCGTGAATTCCACGGAACCTGAAAATATCACGAGATTAGCGACCGGCACGTCGGGAACGACTTTTCGCAAAGCGCGGACGCGGCCCTCGTTTTGGATGAGAGGATTCAGGAAACGCTGGCGTTTGACACCGTCTACGTTGGTCCATTGGGCCTCATCTTCGCCACCGAAAACGACGCCGCTGAAGTGCTTGGTCTGGATGCAGAGTATTCCACCAGCGGTGAGCAGAGCGTGGTCCAGCTTGGCGAGACCGCCGTAAGCGCCCGGCAGAATGAAATCATGCAATACGTCGGGGCTGCGCTTGGCGAGCGCGGTACGTATCCGCCACTGCCCGATTTTTGCGGTTACAAAGCGCGCCAGGTGATTTGCCGTTGAGCGGAAAATCAGTGTCAGGAACAGCGCTGCCGCCAGCGTGAACAGGAATTTTGCCGGACCGACACCCGTGATGCCGGTCTGCAGCGCTCCCTCGGCGGCAAAGGCCGGCACTGCGATTAGTGGTACTCCGCTCAGGATTGTTCGCGCTGTCTTCAACATAAGGTGGAGAATATGCCCAGAACCAGTGTCATGTATCGTATCAGGTCACGTTTTTTGATCTTTGTCAGGTCTCGCCAGGGTAGGCGAGATAATAACCGTCAACTTCGGCAACGCGGATCGCTGTTTCGTAGACTGCGCTGAGCTGTTCACCTGTCAGAACGTCTGCTTTCGCGCCATCTGCAGCAATTCTTCCGTTTTGCAGCAGTATCACCCGGTCGACCTCGGGCGGTATCTCATTCAGGTGGTGTGTGACGATAACGATATTCCGGCCTGCACGCGCCAGGGCGCGAATACGCTCGAGGTAGTCAAAACTGGCAGCAAAGTCGAGGCCGGATGTTGGCTCGTCAAGAATCAGCGTGACCGGGTCGTGCACCAGCGCCCGGGCCAGCAGGCAACGGCGTTGCTGCCCGGATGACATTCGGTTCAACGGCGTATTGCGCAGTGTTTCAATGCCAAGCTCGGCCAATGTTTTCGTGGCCGCCGCAACCTGATCGGATGAAACACGCTCAGCGAGCACGCCGTGCACACCGATGCTCGAATAGAAACCGGAAACGACGACCTCAATAGCCGATGTTGTCGGTGTGTAGCGTTGGTGCAGGTCGTTTGAAACAACACCGATTTGCTTTCGCAGCTCCCACACATTCCATCGGTCTTTGCCGAGTATGCGTATGTAGGAGTCAGACTTCGCGGCCGGGTACAGCTCGCGATTGATTGTCTTTAACAGCGTTGTCTTCCCGGAACCGTTCGGGCCCAGTATTGCCACTCGCTCATGTTGTTCGATATCGAGATTGAGATTTTCGAAGACGCAGGTTGAGCCACGCCAGATGGTCGCGTCGCGAATCTCAATAAGCTTGGGATCCGGCATCGCCTGGCTTAAATCTCGCTGCTAAGATTAAGCGGCTGCCATTCGGTGTGTGCTTCATATGCAGGGCGGTCGGAGTCATCCTGCAATTCGCTCAATGTCATCGCAAGCCATTGAAACCACTCAAATGCGAAAGGAGTATCGAGCTCGATACGCAGGTCCTGAACCCAAACCTCAAGTTTCCTCCAGAGAATGATCGTGCTCGAGCCTATCAGGTTGTTGACAACGGCCGACGGGACGATGCGTTGGTACATCATGACCCCAACGCTTTCCATCGTTGTGCAGATCATCATGGCGCATTGTTCGCTGTCGGGAAATTCGTCCTTTAGCTGTTCTGCATTGAGCCCATCGGGATAGTGCAGAACGTTGCGATATGCGTCGGCAAATGCGGGACTGCCAAACGAGCGGAATAACTCAATGGCAGCGAGTTCGCGTCGTTGCTGTCGTATCTGTCGCATCTGAATTACGGCGAAAATAACGCCGCCAACGACAACAATGGCGCTGAAAATTTCAGCCATATTGGCAAGCCGTGAAAAATCTGTCATCTCATAGTCCTAAAACGGTTCTCAGGTGGTGCTCAATCTGCGCTATTGAAAAACGCGAATCTACACTGTTTGCAGTTTCCATGTACCTTTTCTAAACACGATTGTCGCGAGGACGGTTAACAATGACTCCGCAATCACTATGGCAACAAACGCACCGTTTGGGCCAAGCGATGTTTGGGTTGCGAGCCAGAATGCTAATGGTAATTGCAGCAGCCAAAAACAAATGAAGTTGAGTATTGCGGGTGTAGTGGTATCGCCAGCACCGTTAAGGGCCTGCACAACAACCATTCCTACCGCATACATTGGGAAGCCGATACTCAATATCTGCAGGCAACTCGTTCCCCAGCGCAGCACATCCGGCTCTACTGAAAACAATCCGGTGATAAATTCAGCGAAAATAAGCAGGAACACGCCGGTCAAGGTCATGAAGATCGCATTGAATTTCGCCGCTTGCCAGGCCGATTTCTCGGCCCGATCGGGCTTGTCAGCACCGAGATTTTGACCAACAAGTGTTGCAGCAGCATTGCCAAGGCCCCACGCAGGAAGGAACACAAACTCCATCATTCGAAGAGCAATCGTATATGCGGCGATCGCACTACTGCCGTAAATTGAGACGATGCGCATGACGCCAATCCAGCTAGCCGTAGCGATGAGAAATTGCCCGATACCGCCCAGAGATATACGGATCAAGCGCAGCGAAAGTCTGAGGTTGAATTTCAGATATTGGATATGAAATTCAATTCGACCGCGGCCGTTCATCAGGTACCAAAGCTGATAAATGACGCCAATGCCGCGGCCAATGGTTGTCGCGACCGCAGCACCTGTTACGCCCATCTCCGGAAATGGTCCGAGCCCGAAGATCAGGCATGGGTCCAGAACAATGTTGATGCCATTTGCGAGCCACAAAGAGCGTAGCGCGACAGTTGCATCACCGGCGCCACGAAACGCGGCATTTAACAGGAAAAGGTAAATGATGGTGATGGAGCCGCCCAGAATCACCGCGGTGAAGCCAACGCCTTGTTCTATCACTCCGTCTGACGCACCCATGAGTTCCAGCAGATCACGAGCGTAGGCTACACCCGCAACGCCGATAACGATGGAAAGGAGCGCGCCAATCCAGATCGCCTGCCCGGTAACATCAGCAGCACCGGTCGCGTCCGAGGCCCCGATTCTGCGTGACACCATCGCCGTCAAACCGACGCCGAGGCCAATGGCAATCCCGTATAGAACGGTAATCAGCGCTTCTGTAATGCCAACTGCGGCGACGGCGTCGGTTCCAAGACGCGAAACGAATGCGATATCGACGACAGCAAAAATTGATTCCATCGCCATTTCGAGCATCATCGGAATCGCGAGCATGCCGAGCGCCCGGCCGATTGGACCGGACGTAAAGTCCTCTTCGTTGTCCTGCAGCGCTTCACGCACAAATGAGCTCGTACGGCGCAAGACAGATTGCTGTTCGTTCGTATTAGTCATTACAATGTTCTTGAGCGCTCATTCGCATTGTTTTTTTGTTTCGCTGCGAGGTTCTTATCATGCCTGATGGATTGAAATATCTCCTGATCTTTATTGCGTTGGTCGTCGTTTACACGATTGCGAAAGTCGTCGACTACATGCGGCAAAGTGAGCGGCAGTGGGAAGAAGTCGACAAGAGCAAACTCAAGAAATGGGAAGACGACGAGGATTAATGATGATGCCAATCAGAGTTGCGATCGCGCTTGCAGTTACCGTTGTATCGGTCAATGTCCTGGCGCAAGATCAAAGTACAGAAAGCGTACTATCCGTGAAGGCAGCAGTAGACGCCTATCGACAAGATCGGGAGGCTGAAATTCTCGGGGATTTTGTGGAGTTGCTGTCGATACCCAACGTTGCGACTAACTTGCCGGATATGGAGCGTAACGCTGATCACATTATCGGGCTTCTCGAGCCACGGGGATTCAAGACGCAGCGATTAAGTGCAGGTGGTGCGCCATATATTTATGCGGAGCTGAATAGCCCGGGCGCGACCGAGACGATACTTATTTATGCGCATTTCGACGGGCAGCCGGTGCAGGAGGAAAATTGGGCGTACCCACCATTCTCTCCAACATTGCTGGACGGGCCGGTTCAGGCCGGTGCCCAGACTATTGACATAGCACAAGTCAGCGGCAGCTTTCATCCGGAATGGCGACTTTATGCGCGATCGGCTGGCGATGACAAAATGCCGATTGTTGCTTTGGTCCATACGCTGGATGCATTGGCAGCTAATGGAATCCCGTTGACGGTAAATCTAAAGCTGTTGCTGGATGGTGAGGAAGAGCGTGGATCGCCCACGATCGCCAGGATAATTGAAGAGAATGCCAGCCTCTTCGATGCTGATCTGCTGCTATTCTGTGACGGTCCAATGCACCAGTCCCGTCAAGCACAAATAGTCTTTGGTGTGCGTGGCTCAACCACTGTGGACATTACAACCTATGGCGCAACGCGACCTCTTCATTCCGGGCACTACGGCAACTGGGCACCAAACCCGGTCATGCAACTTACTCACCTGCTGGCGAGTATGCGCGATGAGTCGGGTCGTATTCTGGTTGATAATTATTACGATGACGTCGCCCCGTTAAGTGAGCTCGAACGCGACGCGATCGCCAACATGCCGGACGTAACCGAAACGCTTAAAAATGAACTCTCCATACATACGCCGGAGGGTGATGGTATGCGACTGGAGGAGCTGATCTCGTTGCCCGCTATTAATGTCCGCGGCATCCAGGCCGGTGGCGTTGGTGCGAAAGGGCGCAATATTGTTCTATCAACGGCAACGACATCTCTGGACCTGCGATTGGTGCCCGACCAGACGCCCAAACGCGCTGTCGAGTTAATAAAGGCGCACCTGATTGCACAAGGATTCCACGTTGTCTTTGAGGAACCAACTGCGGACATACTCCGCGCTCACGAAAAAGTCGCGAAACTCGACTGGCACGACGCCGGTTATCCCGCTCTACGGACGGCCCTCGACGAACCGATGTCTTTGCGCCTGACTGATTTAATGCGAAAGATTGCCCCGGACTTAATCGTCACGCCGACCATGGGAGGCAGCTTGCCTTTGCATGAATTCGGTAGTCGTCTGGACGCCCCAATCATTATCTTGCCGCTCGCGAATCACGACAATAATCAGCACGCCGAAAACGAGAATATTCGTTTGAAGAATATTTGGGATGCCATGCAGGTTTATGGGGCGGTGCTGGGGAGCTTTGGCGGCAGGTAGGCTGCCGATTCGTTAATCGTCCGGATTGTCCTGGCGCAACAGAACCTCAAGTTCCGTCGCGGTATCTTTCGATGTTTGAATCAGCAGCTCTTCAGAATCATGAATTGCCTGTTGCTCAAGTAACAACTGTTCATCACGCTCACGAAACGAGTCGACGATATGTCTTGCGTCTTCAGGTTTTTGGCCGAGGCTATTCAATACCTGCTCCGACATGGCGAGGCTGGATAACAGCGTTTCACGAAAAATGTGTTCAACACCAAGGTCCATCAGTTTGTGAGCATGGCGGCGGTTGCGAGCTCGCGCAATGATTTTCAGGTGTGGGAAGTTGTGCATGACCGATTCGGCAATCTGCATCGATTCATCAAGCTTGGAGACAGCGAGCACGAAAATCTTCGCGTGCTCTGCACCGGCTGCGCGGAGTAAATCCAGTCTGGAAGCATCGCCATAGTGGACGGTCGCCCCATAACGCCGGACGAACTCGACCTGCGCCGAATCGCGCTCCAGAGCCGTGAACGAGTAGCCCACAATATTCAGCAGGCGACCAACGATCTGGCCTACGCGTCCGAAGCCCACAATCAAGACGTCATGATGGCTGTTCACGGGGACATCAAATTCAGGTGCAGGCGGCTTGTGGAACTTCCCACCGGCGAACTCTGCGGCGGCGTAAATGAACGGAGTCATCAGCATGGAGAGTGCGACGGCTAGTAGCAGTTCGTCGATAAGTGACCGCGGCAGAATCATTTCGCTGGCTGCAATACTGAGTAAAACGAATGCAAACTCACCGCCCTGGGAAAGTATGGCAGCGAGCTTTAGCGCGGCTGCACGATCGCACATTCCGAATTGTCGGGCCAGTGGATAAAGAATAATCGCCTTCGCAGTCATGAGTAGCACGACGATCAGCAGGACGCGTAGAGGGCTATCGAGCAGCAGGCCGATGTTCACGGACATACCAACAGCGATAAAAAAGAGGCCTAGTAACAAGCCCTTGAACGGTGCGATATCAGCCACCAGTTGGTGGCGGTACTCCGAGTCGGCCAGCAACATGCCGGCCAGGAAGGCACCGAGAATCATCGAAATTCCTGCAACGTCCATCAGCAGCGCTGAACCGATGACAAGTAGCAAGGCTGTAGCCGTGAAGATTTCAGGGATTCCGGATCGCGCCGCGATATTCAGTATCGGCTTGATCAGATAGCGTCCGCCGATGATAAGGCCACCTATGGTTGCGATCATTAAACCGACCTGTGCGAAATTGATGCCGTCATCGAAAGACGCATTGACACCAAGCAGCGGCAAAAGAGCGATAAGCGGAATCGCTGCGAGATCCTGAAACAGCAGGATAGAAAATGCCGCTCTGCCATGACTGGCACCAAGCTGCTTTTTCTCCGATAACATTTGTATTACGAACGCTGTCGATGAGAGCGCAAGTATCAGGCCTGCGACTATCGCCGCGTTTGTGCTAAATCCGAATGCCCAGGCGAGTACAGTGATGACAATCGCCGATGCGAAAACCTGTGCCGCGCCGAGGCCAAACACCATGCGCCGCAAAACCCAAAGCCGGGACGGCTTGAGTTCGAGGCCGACGATGAAAAGCAGGAACACAACGCCAAGTTCGGCGAAGTGATAAATATGCTCGGAATCACGAATGAATGCGAAGCCGAACGGACCGATGATGATCCCCGCTGCAAGATAGCCGAGCACGGAACCGAAGCCGAGGCGGCGGCTGAGCGGTACAGCGATAACTGCCGCAAGCAGGTAGATAATCGATTCGGCCAGCAAGCTCATTTGGGGTCCATCGCGCACACGAATGACGTAGTCTAAAGCAGGCATCGCCAATTGCCTCATAATTCTATTACACTCGGCTCTGCCGAAACGCCTGTTTCGGCGGCAATACTGAACCGATTGGACAGGAAAGGCGCATGTACAGAGGTAAGTCTTCGCACACCGGATTCGTTGCAGCAGTCGTCAGTCTGACGTTGATGCTGGGTGCTTGTGGCAGCGACCAGGCAGAAACGGATGCGGCCGCGACGGCGGCCGGGCGCGAGAACGTTGATGCGATGTCGCGAGAACACGCAAACGATACTACTGAGCCGAGCCCCGGCACACAGATCGCGCCTGCGCGGCCGGTTATTTCGCAGACCATGGCGTATACCGAGTACAGGGACGAACTGGTCTACGGCTACTTTTCTGCACCTGCCGATATGTTTGAGCCTCTGCCGGCGATCATCATGATCCATGAATGGTGGGGATTAAATGACAATATTCGCGCCATGGCTGATCGTCTTGCCGGTGAAGGCTACATCGTATTTGCCGTCGATCTATATCATGGGAAGGTTGCCAACTCCGCCGGAGAAGCGCGGGTCCTGATGATGGAAGCAGTAGAGGACCCGGAGCCGTCCAGGGCAAACATACGGGCCGCTTTTGATTTCGTTAGTAATACAGCGAGCGCGCCTCGCATAGGTTCGCTTGGCTGGTGTTTTGGTGGGGGGTGGTCGCTCAATACCGCGCAGCTCTTCCCTGATGAGCTCGATGCCGCTGTTATCTATTACGGACAAGTGACAGCCGACGAAGAATTGTTACGACCCATTGGCGCGCCCATTTTGGG
>RCNF010003718.1_pt1 | contig 14061 bp, 14 predicted proteins | sample 2041311 | NCBI WGS metagenome assembly RCNF01 (sample SAMN09708228, study PRJNA481090) | Marine sediment metagenome, whole genome shotgun sequencing project. | biome: marine sediment; feature: ocean; material: sediment; isolation source: Sewage treatment plant 2 marine sediment (STP2) ... | reverse complement strand
CGGGCCGTGATCTTCGTGCTCGTCGTGACTGACGTGGGCGTCGTTTACTTCCGTATTCATTTTCCTACTGCTCCGCGTCATGGCTGTTTACCCAGGCTTCATAGGCCGCAGGTTCGACGACTTCGACAACGACTGGCATGTAGCCATGGTCTTTGCCGCACAATTCCGCACATTGGCCGCGATAGGTGCCGGCTTCATTCGCGATGAACCAGGCTTCGTTGACAATGCCTGGAATTGCATCTTTCTTGATCGAAAGATCCGGCATCCACCAAGAGTGGATAACGTCGTTCGATGTGAACAGCAAACGAACTTTGGCGCCCTTGGGAACGACCACAGGATGGTCGACTTCGAGGAGATAGTTTTCGACTTCGAACGGGTCAATACCAGACCCCTTGCGGCGAGCTTCGATGCTCGAACGGGCAAGGCTGGAATAAAACTCGATGCCAGAGTCCTGGTATTTGTAGTGCCATTTCCATTGATAGGCGGTGACCACGATCGACATGTCGGGATTACGGGAGTCCTCAATTTTCACCATCGTCTCGGCAGTAGGAATCGCCAAGAGAACAAGAATGACGACCGGGATCGCGGTCCAGATAACCTCAGCGGTGGTGCTGTGCGAGAATTTTGCCGACTGAGCGCCTTTCGACTTGCGGTGCTTGAACAGCGAGATGATCATTACGCCGAAAACGACGACGCCGATCGCAACGCACCACCAAAACACCATCATGTGCAGGTTGTAAGTCTCAAGACTAAGGTCCGTGATGCCCTTGGGCATATTGAGCGCCCAATCGGCATTCGCCGTGCTGGCCAGACCAAGGCCGAGCGCGCTCAAAAACGATTTTCGTATCATTAGATAGTTCACCTAGCGAGCTGCAAGCAGCCGCAGTACAAATGTTTTCCGGATGTGACGAATTAATGAACTGGTGGGTTCTGTATGGCCCGGGAACACCGGGTATTCGTCTGTTGGCCGGCTTGGCAGGCAAACCCTGCCAAAAAGCTCGCGAAGTGTACTCAAATCCCGCTGGCCATGCAATCCTGAAAAGACCCCAGTAAGAGAATAATTTGATTATTTTACAATGAGTTACGGGAAATTTTGCAATTAGTTCCGAATCAGCTGCGGCGGACCGGTATCTGGCCAGCGTCGATGCGATAGTTCGCCGGGTCCATTTTGGGACCAGCACCCCAGCAATGGCCGAAGACCAGCTCCAGATCCAGGGTGATGTTGCCGTCGACCGCCATGTCATCGAGGGCAGCAACCATAGCGCCATAGCGTTGCTTGCCGGTGAGCGAATGAGCCCGTCGATTCAATGCGTTACGTGCACCGACAGCCGTAAGGTCAGCAAACAGGCGAGCACTGTTCGTGTAGCGGACAGACAGTCGGTCGACGTCCAGCACTGGATCTCGAAGTCCGGCATTCACAAGCCCGTCGCCAAGATGGTGCATGTCCAGGAAGCGAATTACATGGGCATTGTCGTCAATCGATCCCCATGCACGGCTGATTTCCTGCAGGCTGTCGGGCCCGAGTGTCGCGAACGCGAAAACACCGCCTTTTCGCAGAACCCGCGCAATTTCAGCAAAGATTATTGCAGGGTCGTTTGCCCAAGGTAGCAGGAGGTTCGAGAAAACCACATCGATGCTCTCATCGGGAAATGGCAGCGCATCTGCGCTCGCCTGTGCGAAAGTACCTTTCGATAACCAGCGCTTCTTCTCGCGAGCCTTTTTTAACATCCGATGAGCAATATCGACCGAAATGACGTTTGCTCCCTTGAAGCGTTTTTCGAGTGCTCGATTTGCTGTGCCGGTGGCCGCACCGAGATCAACGACGGTCCGCGCATCAACCAGCAGCGGCTCAAGTCGCGCGAGCAAGCCATCACGCGTCACCGTATGTACGAAGTCGGATTCGTCAAATGTGGCTGCGGCACGTTCGAAACGGCGCCGAATGTGGTGGCGGTTCAGCATCCGCGAAACGGTAGCACGCTTTCATCGGCTAACACTGAATTTCGCGGCGTGCGACGACGCTGTCGAGCTGACAGTATTTTCTGATGTGGATCATGGAATTTCTGGCGCCGCGAAGTTGCGTGTTTTGCGGGGAGCCAAGCGAAGGTGGCGAACAAAGTATCTGCACGGGGTGCTTCGCGGATCTGCCGTGGAACGAGGTGCCCGTCTCGCCAACGCCCGGAATCTTTGAGGCGTCGATCGCGATGTTGCACTACTCGTTCCCGGTTGATGTGGCGATCAAGGCATTGAAGTTCAGGCGCAAACTTTTTTACGCACCTGCGTTCGCCGAGATTCTCTGTGCAGCAAAGCCGCTACTTCCACCGGATATCGATGCTGTGCTGCCTGTGCCACTGCACTGGCGAAGAAAAGCGCTGCGCGGATTCAATCAGGCGACAGAGTTTGCGCGGCCAATAGCGAAGTCGCTTGGCGTCCCTCTTGCTCGAAGCGTGCGGCGAACAAGAGCAACGCCATTTCAGTCAGGGCTGGACGCGGCGGAGCGAGCACGAAATCTACGAAGTGCGTTCGCCATTTCGCGATCGGACCCGGGCACACATGTACTGATAATCGATGATGTCGTCACGACCGGAGCAACGGCACGGGCACTCGCAAAGCTGTTGCTATCGTCCGGTGTGACTAAAGTGAGCGTGCTGGCCGTCGCGCGTGCCGGGTGAATCAGTGTCTGATGCTAAGCAGTGACCGGATTGAAGGTGTAGTGCAATACGATGCCGATGAAAATAACCAAACCGATATAGTGGTTGTGCAGGAATGCCGCAAAGCACCCTGCCGGTTGCCGGTCGCGGGCGAGCCAAAGGTGATAGGCCATCATCAGGCCGGCCAGCAATACGGACAGGTAATACCAGATACTTAGGCCGGCGCGATAGCCGATCAATAATAGTGCGACCAGCATGAGCGACTGCAAACCCGCAATCACAAAGATGTCGACTTCACCGAAAAGAATCGCGGTCGACTTGACCCCTACTTTAAGATCGTCTTCACGATCGACCATGGCGTAAAATGTGTCATAGATAACAGCCCATATCATCGCCGTACCGAATACCAGCCAGGCAAGCTCCGGTGTTTCGCCGGTCTCGGCCGCGAACGCCATGGGTACGGCCCAACCGAACGCGGCACCCAGAATGAATTGTGGGATAGAGACAAATCGTTTCACGAACGGGTATGCGACCGTCAGTCCCGCCGCAACAATTGCCAGCATTTGTGCGGGATAATTCAGCATTGTCGCGAGCCCGACGGCGATAAGGCTTAGCGCTGTAAACAGAACCAGGGCTTCAAATGGCGCCACCGCGCCCGAGGCTATCGGTCGTGTGCGAGTTCGCTCTACGTACGGATCGATTTTGCGATCGACATAGTCGTTCAACACACAACCGGCCGAGCGCATGACAATTACGCCGAGCATGAATACGACGAACAGCCCCTGATCGGGCGTGCCCTCGCCGGCAAGCCAAAGCGCCCAAAGAGTCGGCCACAACAACAACCAGATACCGATTGGTTTGTCGATGCGCATCAGCTTGCCGTAGTTGCGAAGCTGGCTTACCAATTCTGGTGCGAAGTTGGGGGCCAAGAGCTTATTCATGATCGTGAGTCTACACTTTCCCGTATCGGCTGGCGTCGCCCAGCCAGCGGCGAACGATCGCTTCCGCCCGGCTATCAGATGCCTTATGTAATACTTCCGCGGCAATTTGTACCTGTGGCATCAACTCTGCGTCGCGAACCAGGTTGGCGATGCGGTAATCGGGTAAGCCGGTCTGTTTAGTGCCCAGCAACTCTCCGGGCCCGCGGAGTTCGAGATCGCGTTGTGCGACGACAAATCCATCGTTAGTGTTCCGCAAGACGGCAAGCCTTTCTTTCGCAATCCGTCCCAGCGGTGATTTGTAAAGCAGTACACAATGACTTTGAGCGACACCGCGACCAACGCGGCCGCGAAGTTGATGTAGTTGAGACAGGCCCATGCGCTCGGAATTTTCGATAATCATGAGGCTCGCGTTTGGTACGTCGACGCCGACCTCAATGACCGTCGTTGCAACCAGTAGCTGAATTACCCCTTCCTTGAAGGCTTTCATGCCGCGCTCTTTTTCCGCTGGCCGCATGCGGCCGTGCACGAGGCCGATACGTAAATCCGGCAAGGCCTCTGTGAGCATTTGATAACTGGCTTCCGCGGCCTGGTAGTCGAGTACCTCGGACTCTTCGATGAGCGGGCACACCCAATACGCCTGTTGCCCGGAAGCGCAGGCGGATCGCACCCGCTCAACAACTTCGCCGCGCCGGGTTTCCGGCACGGCGACGGTCGAAACGGGCTGGCGACCGGGCGGCAGTTCATCGATAACCGATGTATCGAGATCGGCATACGCGGCCATAGCGAGCGTGCGCGGAATCGGTGTCGCTGTCATGACCAGTTGATGCGGCTGGCCTTCTGCCGTGACACCCTTGTCGCGCAGCGCCATGCGTTGATGAACACCGAAGCGGTGTTGCTCATCGATAACAACGAGGCCGAGTCGCTTGAAGTCCACGCCCTCCTGAAACAGGGCATGCGTGCCAACGACGAGCTGCGCGCCTCCGCTGGCAATGGCCTCCAGTGATTCACGTCTCGCTGCTGCACGTTGGCTGCCGCTAAGCCAGGCAGGATCGATTCCCAGTGGTCGAAACCAGTCGCAAAAACTACGCCAGTGCTGCTCAGCGAGAATTTCTGTGGGCGCCATGATTGCTGCCTGTACGCCGCAGGCAATCGCTTTGATGCAGGCGATGGCCGCAACAACCGTTTTGCCCGAACCAACGTCACCCTGTATCAAACGCATCATCGGGTGCGGTTGGGCGAGATCGGCAAGAATATCGTCGACGACACGGTCCTGGGCACCGGTCAGTTTGAAAGGTAATTCAGCGATGAAACCACTGACGTCTTCGTTGCCGTCCGTCAGGGCGACTGCATCCTCTGTCGCCGCGAGCGCGCGCAAATTGCGCAAGCTCAGGTAATGCGCCAGCAACTCCTCAAACGCCAGCCGTTGCTGACATGGGTGGGTGCCAGCAAGCATCTCCAGTACATCTGCGTCCGGTGGGGGGCGATGCAGATAATTGATGGCGTCGGCGAGCGATGGCATGCCGAGCTTCTCGGTAACGGCTGCGGGTAGTAACTCCTGTGGCGGTGAAGCGAGCATTTGCTGCAAGGCCTGATCGGTCAGACTACGAAGTCTTCCCTGTTGCACACCTTCGGTTGCAGGGTAGATGGGTGTCAGCGAGTCATCGGTTGCCGCATCCTGGCTCTCGCGTAAAATGCGGTACTCGGGATGAATCATTTCGAAGCTGGATTTTCCGCGGCGTACTTCGCCAAAGCAGGTAACGTGAACGCCTGCCTGGAACTGTGCTTGCTGCTGCCGTGAAAAATGAAAAAAGCGCAGCGTAAGTTGCCCACTGCCGTCGCTAATTCGAACCAGCAGGTTGCGGCGTCCCCGGAACACGGTTTCCGAAAGCAGAACTTCTCCTGTCACGAGACATCGACTGCCAGCGGCGAGTGAGCCAATCTCTACGAGTTGCGTGCGGTCTTCATAACGCAGCGGCAGCAGAAACAGCAGATCATCGACCCGATACAGGTTGAGCTTTTCGAGCTTCCTGGCGAGCGCTGGGCCAACACCCTTCAGACCGGTTAACGGAGAATCTTGTGCCATGTAGGAGCGGTCCCGGACCGCGAACTAAACAATGAGGACTGCGTCTGCCTCGACATCGACACCTTTGGGAAGTGATGCGACGCCCACAGCAGCACGTGCCGGGTATGGCTGCTCGAAATAACGTTCCATTACAGCATTCACGGTTGCGAAATCGTCGAGATTAGTCAGGAAGACGGTGATCTTGACCGCGTCGTTGAGGCTGCCGCCGGCCGCCTCTGCAACGGCTTTCAGGTTCTCGAATACCTGTGTCGCGCGTGCTTCAAAGTCACCGTCAACAATTTCCATCGTCGCTGGCAACAACGGAATCTGTCCCGACAGAAACACGAGGTTTCCAGATTGAATCGCTTGTGAGTACGTGCCGATCGCGTCTGGCGCGTTATCGGAATGAATAGGTTTCTTGTTCATAATTATATTTCCAGTTGTCACGCACAGTCGCGTGAAACACGAATGACGTTCTTCATATTGCGCACACTGCGCATGATTTTCGCAAGGTGTACACGATCTTTCACCAGCAGAAGGAACGACAGTACCGAACAGTCTTCGTGACGACCCAGCACTTCAACCTGCTCGATGTTCGAGTCACAGTCACCAATGGTCGCAGCGACTTCCGCCAGAACACCGGGTTTGTTCCTGGTGTCTGTCTGAATCTGGCAGAAAAAGTCGCGATCGATATCCTTCTCCCAGTTCACCGAAATCCATTTCTCGGGTTGCTTGCGGAAGTTCGACAGGTTGCCGCACTGGTTCCGGTGAATAACCACACCGCGGCCGGCAGTCAGGTAGCCCATGACATCGTCACCGGGAATCGGATAGCAGCACTTGCCGTAACTGATAACCATGCCTTCGGTGCCGGAGATGATCAGGCTGGCCGTATTTTCTTTATCTTCTTCGTCTCCCATGCCGGTCAGGAAGCGTGCCGTAAGTGGCGCCAGTCGCTGCCCAAGACCAACCTGCTCGAAGAGCGCGGTATTATCGTCCAGGCTGAGATCCACAAGCGCTTCGGCCATTCGCACTTTGCCGACCTTGCGCAGTGAAGACCCAATGTCCTTGAGTGACCTGTCAAGTAAGCGCTTGCCCAGATCAACGGATTCGGACGAGCGCAGGTTCTTCATGTGCTGACGAATCGCGGTTCGAGCTTTTGCGGTCCGCACAAAAGTTAGCCAGTTGGGGTTCGGTTTTGCGCCCCGGGCTGTAATGATCTCGACGGTCTGACTGTTTTGCAGTTCCGTACGTAACGGCACCAGCCCGCGGTTAATTTTTGCGGACACGCAGCGGTCTCCAACATCGGTGTGCACCGCGTACGCGAAGTCCACCGTCGTTGCACCTTTGGGTAGCGGCATGATGTCGCCCTTGGGCGTAAAGACATAGATCTTGTCAGGGAATAGATCGACTTTGACGCTCTCGAGGAATTCCTCCGAGGTTCCTGACTGGTGCAGCTCTTCGAGGTTGGACAGCCACTCACGCGTACGTCGCTGTGGGCTCGCGTCAGTCTTCTCGTCAGCCTTGTAAATCCAGTGCGATGCAACGCCCGATTCGGCAAGGCGATCCATATCGCGAGTCCGAATTTGTACTTCAAGCGGCAGCCCTTTGGGACCGAACAGCGTCGTGTGCAGCGACTGATAACCATTGATACGAGGAATCGCGATGTAGTCTTTAAAGCGGCCCGGCATAGGTTTGTATAAGCCGTGCACAATGCCAAGCGTCTGATAACAGGAATTTACGTCGTCACAGATAATTCGAAAGCCATAAACATCCACAACATCGGAGAGCAGGCGCTTCTTCTCGGCCATCTTGTTGTAAATACTGTAAAGGTGCTTTTGCCGGCCAACGACCTCACCTTCGACCCCCTCGTCGGCCATCGCCGTACCGAACTCTTCGGAGATTTTCTTGACGATCTGTCGTTGGCTTCCCTGACTCTTTTTCAAAGCAGTTTCGAGCACGCGATAGCGAAATGGGTGCAGGTGTTTGAAACCAAGATCTTCTAGCTGCACTTTCAGGCGGTTGATGCCAAGGCGATTCGCGATCGGTGCGTAGATATCGAGTGTTTCACGCGCGATACGTCGCTTCTTGTCGGCAGGCATCGCGCCCAGCGTTTGCATGTTGTGCAGACGGTCGGCGAGCTTCACGAGAATGACGCGAATGTCTTCGATCATCGCGAGCATCATCTTACGAAAGCTCTCAGCTTGCGCTTCGGCGCGACTGCGGAATTTTATCTGGTCCAGCTTGCTGACACCGTCGACAAGCAATGCGACTTCGCTGCCGAATCTCTCGGCGATATCATCAAGTGACGCTTCCGTGTCTTCGACCGTGTCGTGCAGGATTGCTGCCGTAATCGCCTGCGCATCGAGATGCATGTCGGCCAACTCCTGGGCGACCGCAACAGGGTGCGTTATGTAGGCCTCACCGGTTTTGCGTTTTTGCCCGGCGGCACCAAACTCGTAAGCGGCGGTGATGTCGACGAGCTGTTCGTCCGGCAGGTAGGACTGCAGTGTTTCCACAAGACGCCGTACGCCATGGTCGCGCTTATTGGCGCCCGGCAGTTTTGACAGAATTGTTGCTGCGTAATCCATGCCCTGATCATACCCGTGGATCAGGGATTGTGTCGCTGTCGTATTGTGTGGGAGAGCCCTGGCTGGACTCAGTCGGCACTAGTCGCGACTAATCGCCGATGGAAATTCCACGAACCGGCAGAACATCTTCGAGCAACTCGGTCTGCAGTAATTCTTCGGTAGCGGGCTCTTCGATCTCTTCAAGTATTGAAGGAGTAACGAGACCTTCAGCGATTTCGCGCAGGGCGACCACGGTGGGTTTGTCGTTTTCGAGGTCAACCATCGGGTCGGCGCCGTGAGCAACGCGGCGTGCGCGCTTTGCAGCGACCAGCACCATTTCAAAAATGTTGTCGATATTATGAAGGCAATCTTCGACCGTAATTCTGGCCATGTGTCTAATCCTCAGGTTAAGTCCGAAAAGGGGTCAGAGCCCTTTTGAGTACGGTGCGGAAGTCTACGGTAGTACAAGGACAGAATGCGACGACATATAACCAAACATTATAAAGGGCCTAGCCGAGAATATGCTCCAAAGTCTCGCGCAGCTTGGGATTGCTGGTCGATGACGCCTCTCCCGCGCCCTTCAAAACCACTTCGAGATCGATGACGGCTGCGTCGAGGTTGTCATTGATAATGACGTAGTCGAAGTCGACCCAGTGGGCCATGTCGCTGCGTGCATCTCTGAGACGGCGCTCTATGACCTCAGGCGCGTCGGTCCCGCGGTCGCGCAGCCGACGTTCGAGCTCAGCCAGAGACGGTGGGAAGATAAAAATTGTGACACAGTCGGGCATCGATTCGCGCACCTGCTCCGCGCCCTGCCAGTCAATCTCGAGCACCACACTGCGATTGTCCGCAAGATGCCTCTCAACCTGGCTGCGACTCGTTGCGTAATAGTTGTCAAACACACGCGCATACTCGAGCATCTCGCCCGCATCACGCAGCCGCATGAATTCCTCTTCGCTGACGAACAAGTAGTCGACCGCATTCGCTTCATTGCTGCGTGGTTCGCGCGTTGTATAGGAGATTGAAAAACGAAGTTCCTCCTGGTGCTTGGTCACCACCGCTTGCACCAACGTAGTCTTGCCCGCACCCGACGGTGCCGCGAAGACAAACAAGCTCCCCGATTTGTTACTCGACATTCTGAATCTGCTCACGCATCTGTTCGATCAGGACCTTCAAGTCCACGGCGGATCTGGTGGTATCTGTGTCAGCAGATTTTGATCCGAGTGTGTTTGCCTCGCGATTCAGCTCCTGCATTAGAAAGTCGAGCCGTCTGCCCACGGGCTTCTCATCCGCCAGTGCGTCACGAATCTCGACCAGGTGACTTTCAAGCCGATCCAGCTCTTCGTCAACGTCAATTTTCTGCGCAATCAAAGCGAGCTCCACTTCGAGTCGCGCCGGATCAGCTTCAACGTCAAGTTTTTCGATTCGAGCTTTCTGTTTCAGCCGTGACGCCGCCAGCACTTCCGGCATCCGCGTGCGTACCGAGGTGGCAATAGCCGCTATTTCCACACAACGGCCCTCAAGCATCTCCGCAATGCGCTGTCCTTCGCTAAGACGCATTCCGTTGATTGCTTGCAGAGCAGTATCGAGCAAAGCGCTTGCCTCGCCGAACAGCGGTTCGGCATCAATCTCGGGCTGCTGCATCACGCCCGGCCAGCGCAAAATTTCCACGGGATTCACCGCGGCCGTTGCCGGGAGCTTTGCTGAAACCTCTGAAATCCGTGCGCCGATGAGCGCGACGAGATCGGTATCGACCTGCATTTCCGATTGCTGATCGGTCGCCCGCCGGAAGAACAGCCCGCATTCAACCTTGCCACGGCCAAGGACGGCGCTTGCCTGCTGGCGAAAGGCCTGCTCTTTTGGCCGCAAATCTTCGGGCAGTTTGAACTGCACATCGAGGTAACGATGATTAACCGCACGGATCTCCCAGGTCAGCGTACCGAGAGTCGTTTCCACGGACTCGCGTGCGAAGCCTGTCATACTGTGTAACATCAGCGTTGTTCTCCAAGGATGTGCAGCAATATTGCTGTACAGGTCACGTTTTCTGAGGGGACAACATTCTAAGCTGTGGCCGCATAGTTGGTCCAACAAGTTAATCGCAACGACTCAATATGCAAATCGAATACGCCAAAGTTTCAGCCCTCGGTGATCGTCAGGACAATCAGGACCGCGCTGCTGTCGTGGTTTCCGACGACTCGGCACTTATGCTCGTATTTGACGGCATGGGCGGGCACTCGGATGGCGCACGGGCGGCGGAGACCGGGTTGAAGGTTGTCCAGGATCTGTTCATGGCGGCGACGCAGCCGATTTTCGATCCGCAGGGCTTTCTCTATATGGCGCTGTCACGCGCCCACGACGAGGTCGTGCGAATTGGCAGGGATGTCGCCGTTGATTTCAGGCCACGTGCAACGTGCGCTATTTGCCTTATTCAGGAAGGCGGCGCGTTTTGGGCGCACATCGGTGACAGCCGGATTTACCAGGTCAGAAAGGGCGAGGTATTGACGCGCTCCCGCGATCACAGTCATGTTGAGGTGTTGATTCAGGAAGGTGCGATTACGGAAGAGGAGGCGCAGGACCATCCGATGCGTAACTTCGTTGAATGTTGCATCGGTGGCGACGCGCCAGTCCCGGACATGAGTATTACCCCGCAAAAAACGCTCGAGCACGGCGATGTATTGTTGGCGTGCTCAGACGGACTCTGGTCCGGACTAAGTGACAATGACATGGCGCAGATCGGTTCGCCGGGCGACAATAATCTCGTGGACAACCTGAAGGCGCTGAGCATCAAGGCGCTCGAAGTCAACGCTCCCTACAGTGACAATACGACGGGTACCGCGTTAAGGTGGCTCGGCATCTGACCGAACTGAAGCAAGCCGGAACAACAAACAAATATTGGAGAAAAATCATGCGTCCCAGTGGCCGCGATCCCGCAACTATGCGCGAAGTTCGCTTCGTTCCTGATTTTACGAAACACGCAGAAGGTAGTGTCCTCGCGTCCTTTGGCGATACGCAAGTGTTGTGTACGGCAAGTATCGAAGACCGTGTTCCAGGCTGGATGCGCGGCAAAGGTAGCGGTTGGGTCACCGGCGAATACGGCATGTTGCCGCGCGCGACGCACACGCGTTCCGGTCGCGAAGCGTCTCGTGGCAAGCAAGGTGGTCGTACGGTGGAAATTCAACGACTCATTGGTCGATCGCTGCGAGCGGTTACGGACATGAAGGCGCTGGGTGAGCGCTCGATAACACTCGACTGCGATGTCATCCAGGCCGATGGCGGAACAAGAACAGCATCTATTAGCGGCGCTTACGTAGCACTCGCGATTGCAATGCAGCGCCTGACGGCCACGGGCAAGCTTAAGAAGAACCCGCTGTATGGTCAGGTCGCGGCGGTTTCTGTCGGAATTTTCAGCGGCACGCCGGTGCTGGATCTGGACTATGCAGAAGACTCCGAAGCCGAGACCGACATGAATATAGTCATGAACGATGCAGGCCGTTTTATCGAAGTGCAGGGAACGGCCGAGGGTCACGCGTTCACGGACGATGAATTCACGGCGATGCTCGGCCTGGCTCGTAGCGGCATCACGGAAATTATCGCGGCGCAGAGCGAGGTTATCGCGACGGCATCGTAGTGATCGAGCTGCCCAGCAAAATAGTCATGGCCAGCGGTAATGCCGGCAAGCTCCGGGAAATTTCCCGGTTGTTGGATGGTTTGGGCGTCGAAGTGATCGCACAATCCGAGTTCGGCGTTGAAGATGCTGATGAAACCGGGCTCACGTTTGCCGAAAACTCACTAATCAAAGCACAGCATGCGGCAGCAGCGACGGGCCTGCCTGCGATTGCTGATGATTCCGGACTGGCCGTAGATGCGCTTGATGGTGCTCCGGGAGTTTACTCGGCACGCTATTCCGGTGCAGATGCTACTGACGACAGAAACATCGACAAATTACTGGTGGCATTGCAGGACACGGCACCCCCGTCTCGCGGTGCTGCGTTTCATTGCGTTGCGACTTTCGTACTGCCGGGGCAACACGCACCCATGGTCGCGAAAGGCGAGTGGCGCGGCTCGATCCTGACCGCAAGACAAGGCGATGGTGGTTTCGGTTACGACCCGGTGTTCCTCGACCCCGAGAGTGGCAAGAGCGCCGCGGAGCTGACGGCAGAGCAGAAAAATGCACGCAGTCATCGCGGCAGGGCTCTTCGGCAGCTCGTTGAGCTCATTGATAAGACCTTTTCATGAAGCAGCCCCCGTTGTCGCTCTACATACACCTGCCTTGGTGTGTGCAAAAGTGTCCTTACTGTGACTTCAACTCGCACAAAGCAGGCGACGCAGCCCCCAAAAAGCGTTACATCAAAGCACTACTCAGAGACCTGGCTGGCGAGGCTGATCGAGCAGATGGTCGTCCTGTCGAAACGGTTTTCATGGGCGGCGGCACACCGAGCCTTTTTACACCTGGCGAAATACAAGAGCTGCTAAAAGGGGTCAGAGCCCTTTTTCCTTTAGGTGAGAATGCGGAAGTCACGATGGAGGCGAACCCCGGGACGGTCGAGTGCGGTTCGCCGGCCGGCTATCGCGACGCAGGCGTTAATCGTCTCTCTATCGGCGCACAGAGTTTCGACGACGAGCTACTGTCCAAACTGGGCCGAATCCACAGCAGCGCCGACATCACTCGTGCTGTTCGAGAGGCTCAGGACAGCGGCTTCGACAATATCAATATCGATCTCATGCACGGCCTGCCCGGCCAGACCGTGGAGATGGCGTTGACGGATTTGAGGAGCGCAATTGAACTCGAGCCTGCTCATATATCCTGGTACCAGCTGACGCTGGAGCCCAACACGGTCTTCTATGCGCGGCCGCCAGCGAATCTGCCGGACGATGATCTGGCCTTCGAGATACAGGATCGTGGCCAGGCGCTGTTGGCCGACCACGGCTATGAGCAGTACGAAATTTCTGCCTACGCTCGAAACGGGCAACGTTGCCAGCACAACCTCAATTACTGGCTGTTTGGCGACTACCTTGCTGCCGGTGCCGGCGCACACGGCAAGCTGAACTCAGCAGCTGGAGTACACCGCTATCAGAAGCCGGCTAACCCGCTGCAGTACATGATTGCCCAGGAGGACCCGGCCACAAGCATCGACCTTAAGGACCTGAGCAGGTCGGACCTGATGCTTGAGTTCATGCTCAACGCGTTGCGACTGAATGAAGGATTTGCTGAAGATCTCTTCGTCGCACGGACAGGTTTGTCCGTGGAGGAACTTGAACAAGCCACCACCGAGGTGAGGAGAAAAGGGTTGCTCGAGCGCAATGCGGTGGGAATCTGGCGGCCAACGGACCTGGGCACACGATTTTTGAATGACTTGCAGTCAGAATTTGTCGTTGAGGAGGCCTGAGTTGGCCGTTTTTATGGTCCGGATTGCGCAGTTTCAGGCTACCAAATCGCAAAAGAATCAGTTTGCGACCTCTGGCCCGGTTTATCCATTTATGCACAAGACCACACGGATGCCTATGTTTTCAGTGTAAGAGAGCCCTGATCTCACTTGGAGCGTTGCAAAGAGGCTATAACGTATTGATTTATATACCTCATCGAAAATGGACACAAAACAGTCATATTGACAACGTTGCTTGAAAAACCGCAGCTTAGAGCATCCACTCAATTTCCATCCACAGTCTTATCCACAGGTTCTGTGGATAAAAAATGGGGGGTTGCGGCGATCCTTGCTTCCCTATATCCTACGCGCCCTTTTTGTGTAGTAGCGCGCTCGGGAGAGCCTGAAAATGAAAGCCGACATACATCCCAATTACGACGACATCAAAGTCACCTGTAGTTGTGGCAACGAGTTCACAAC
>RCNF010003740.1_pt1 | contig 14065 bp, 9 predicted proteins | sample 2041311 | NCBI WGS metagenome assembly RCNF01 (sample SAMN09708228, study PRJNA481090) | Marine sediment metagenome, whole genome shotgun sequencing project. | biome: marine sediment; feature: ocean; material: sediment; isolation source: Sewage treatment plant 2 marine sediment (STP2) ... | reverse complement strand
TAATAAACTCATCTATCTTTTTTCCGGCAAGGTATCTATTTTCCCAGAATACAACTTTTTTATCGCCGAATTTTAAAACCATTTCTTTCCTGTTGTCGAGTCTAACGAATTTACTTTCCACCCTGGGATCGACGGTCACAATCGGGCCGTGAGCGCTTTCCCCAAAGGAATGTTGTTCAATCAGCATGGCGCCGGTCCTGTCGAATTTGTTTACCCACGCAAGGCCTGTTCCGACAGGAGGCCCAATATAGAACATGGTTTCATATTTCCTGTTGGCGGCTATGCATTTTTCTATGCTCGTTTTAAGATCTGAATTGCCCAGTAATTCAAGCACGGTTTCAGCGCTTTTTCTGAAATGGGCGTCAACGATTCCAGCCTTGTCCGGAAAAAACTTGCGCCATGCATTTATAAAAATAAGATTAATTGCGGTGTACAGGTAATCGCTGTGCGAATACTCCAAGCCGTTTTTCAGCAGAAACTTTCCGCCGTTGTTTTTAACCAACGGGCTGTCACAAAAGTCTGTTTCCGGTTCCAGCCGAAACACAGGGCATGAGGCTGTTTCGAGTCGTTTTGTCAGACGTTTTTGTCCCGGAGATGAAGATGCGATCGTAAACAGGAGAACATTCCGGCCAAAAGCGGAAAGAGGCGCTTCCGGTGAAATGATTCTAATCGGATATTCAATAAAGCGGCTCCAGACATCGGAAGCACTTTTTGCCGCGGCTTCCGATCTCCTGTCCATAGGCGCAAATACAATTTCGTCTATATCCGAATTATCATCGAAAAGATGAGATGCAAGCAGTCCGGCGTTTTCATCAAAAGCACAGCATATTTCACTCTGCATACCATTTGTTGAAATTATTTTGGCCAGTCTGCGCATCTCCTGATAGTACAGCCCCGATCTTTTTGTAAGTGAATCTTTTTCCCAAAGGCTTATATTCTCCATGTCGTATGCAGGGACTGCTATGGCTTTCAACCTTTCGTTCAGGTTTTTAATTTTAAATAGTTCTTTAGCCGGCGAATCTTTCTTTTTGAACAGGTTACGCCCGATAGTCATGGATTTGGCACGGTTTCTGGGGGCAACACCCATACCTATTCCGTGAGACCGACCATAATAAAACGCAAACTGGTAGTAAAAAATCAAAGTGGCGATAGGTTGCAATGCATGTTTTTTAAAATCCGGAAGAAAGATGCACCGGCCGTCACTCAGACGTTTGATATGTTCCTCTGACTGCCATTCCAGGCCCACAGCCGCAAATTTTATTTTTTTACGGTAAAGCAGTTCCATAACGTCAACGGCTTCATCAAGTCGGTTAATACAGGTGGCATCGACCATGACAAGGATATTTCCCTTAGTTTCCGGAAAACCTGTGTTGAGCACCTCCTGGTAGTCAAGGGCCTTTCCCACCGCCGACCAGGTACTTTCTTCCAGCTTCAGAGCGGCTTCTTTTCCGACTCCGTTGGTATTAATGGCGCTGATGACTATACTGGCGTTGCTTTGTGCCTTTTCACCGGCCAGAGCTTTTGAAAACTCCTTGACGTTTTCGTCTTGAAGAAGATTGGAAAGTATATGCGGAATTCTGTGCATTTTTTCAAGATACGAAAGGGCTTCCTCTTTTCTGCCGATACATGATGCCATCCACAGGCAGAAAAGCTTGAGGCAAAAGAGCATACACACGGTACTTTTCACACCGGTAACGGTAACCTCTTCTTCGCTCAGGCTGGGGATTACTCCGCCGCTTTTTGCCACAATAATGGCCATGTCCGCATAAGTCTTTTCCGTAATACAGACCATAACCACTTTGAGCGATAGAAGTTTTTTAGCCAGAAGGACCATGTCAGCAGTGGTGGAAGACCAGCTTAAAAGGATAACCAGATCTTTTTCCGGGACAAATACGGTTTCCGGGTTCACGATCTCACCGGGTCTTACTACAAGCACATCCAGTTCCGGCATTAATGAATGTATGAAGTTTTTTGCGATTTCGCACATGTAAAGGGCACTTCCGGTTCCTGCCAGCACAATCCGTTTGAGGTTCCTTAAATCAGAGCCGAATCTTCTGCGTAGAAGGCCTTTTCTTATTTCGAAATCCGGAGCACCGTCTTCTTCCGGTGCATAGTTCCTCAGAATTTCTATAAGCCGATCCGGTATTTCGCGTAGATGTGTTTCATAAAAGGATTTGTCCATATCCTTTTTAGCCTGAACGGGGTTTAAAACAGTTTTAAAAGGTTCTATTTCCGGTAAATAGCTACCACTAAAATCGGTAATCTCAATGCTCCGACAGACATTACCATCAGCAATTTGTGTTTCTATCCGAGCAAATATCTCTTCTCCGTCAAGGGCGTGAACCTCTACAGAAAATGCCTTTAAAATTTGTGCTTTTTCTTTTTTAAACGATGCCTTAAGTGCCTTTGACTTCTCCGTGCCTGCGCCTTTTTCTTTTAACCCGGCAATCTTTTTATGATAGTCATTTTCCAGTCTTTCCAGTTCATTGCGTTTGTCAAATATGAGCTGTTGGGGGAAAAGTCCCATGGCGGCATTGATGTCGGAAACCACCATAAAATCATCGTTCTCCAGCCTGTGGACAACAAAGACGGGCCGGTTGTGAGCCGCCACGTAAAGCCTTCGAGGAGATAAGATACTCATACCACACGCTGCCACCTGTCCACCGTTTTTTGAGATCTGTTTGGCTGCTTCGATAAACGCTGTTTCATCCAGAGCCGCTGTGGTTTTATCCATTACGGCATTGTGAACCGAATAATCTATAGTATTGCTTCCTATGCCGTAATCCTGGAGGTCATTTTCCACCTGGGTCAATATCGCCCTGTATCTTTGTTTTGCTTCGGACAGTTTTTCAAAATAATATCCCCAGAGAAGGGGAAAATACTCGGCGGAATTTTCGCTCCTGAAGGAAAGTTTTCCAACTTTTGCAATAAAATTTCTGATGCTGTCTTCGGTTTTTCCATCAAACTGGCCGTTAATCACAACGCTTCGGTATCTCTTTTCATCGAGGAAAGGATGAGCGTTTTCTACGTTAACAGCAGACTGGACGGCCCAACGTCCATGGGATATAACAGGTTGTGTAAAATATCTCAGGCTGACCGGGTCAGTCTGACCGGGAACAACCGAAGTTTCCGTCATTATATTGCTGCCGGAAAGCTCGCTTAACATTTCAGTAAGAAAATCGTCTTTCTGCATGCAGGTCAAGGCTGCGGCAGCGGCCCACCCGTAAACGTTTACTCCCTTTTCAGCCCTGTAAAGACTTTTCCAGTCCACAGGGCTGGACCGTTGGTAGCGAGGCCAGGAATAATCCAGTATTTTTTCAAGGGATTCGATAAGATCAGGCCTGTATGCCATCCTGGTAAGAAGAGCTGAATCTATGAGACGGAACATGCAGCAGACACCGTCCCTGTCGTAATCCTTGGGGATTTCAACAGGGGTTTCAGGCAGGCAACGCAACAATGCTTTCAGGGCCAGCGGGTTTGCTAAAAACTGTTTGCGGCCGGTTGGTCCGGGATTTATTACCTCTTTTTTAGAAAGAATCGTTTCAAATATCCTGTCAAAAGCGGTTATTACATCCGAGGTTTCTGCACTAATCAGCTTATCTGTATTTTTGGAAGCAGCCACAGCCATAAGCGGCTTTCTGATTATTTCCCGGATAACCACAGGTGAAAGATCATATTCTTCGATGAGCCTCATGACAAAAATTTTAAGATCTTTCCTTGAACGGATAAAATACGAGGTGTTAAAGTATGGTCGACCAGGCTGCCCCGGGTTCAGTCTGAAGGGCCGGTCAGTATTCAGGTCGACAAGATCGTCATATGTGGGGTAGGGCGCTTCACCTTTAATCGTTGTTTCAAACAGATCGAAGGGCAAACCTTCAAAAGCGATAAGTCGCTTTTGGTGCTCAAGCATTCTTTTTTCGTCAGTTCCATCAGACCAGACGGATATAAGCCCGTTTTCATAGTTTTGGTACGCACCGTTGTCTAAAAGTTTTTCTACAAGTTTTTCAACGGAACCGATAGCTTTTATTGTTTTTACAGGTTCGCTTTCGTCACCGAACATGGCCAAACCGGTGCTGTCAGGAGCCCTGTAAATAATGGCAGACATGCCCGTCAGCACCCTGGTCAGATTGTTACCGGCACCTCCGAAATATCCGACAATACCGCACATTCGACACCTCCTTGTCTAAATCTGTCAGACGACACAACTATCTATGAACTCCTGCACTTGTTCAAGTTTTTCAAATTCCCATATCATGGATACCAGTTGCCGGGTCTTTTCTTTACCCAATACAGGTTTTACCAGCCATTGAAATTTTGTTTCCAGTTCATCGTCGGATGGAAGGGTGTCCGGTGGTTCCCACGGTGCTTCCATTCGACCGGAGGAGAATTGTCTCCCATCATTAGTATAAATTATCACTTCGGCACAGGCCTTTTCCGGAAACATCTGCTCGAAATCGCCGGATACTTCCGTTTCTAATTTATCTCCCAAATTCAGAATTTGACTGTTGTTAATTCGGGGAGGCAGAATCTGTTTAGGCCCAACCTCGCCGTCAATCAATGCTGTAGCCACTGGAAAAGCCATATTGTACTGCGCTTCTTCGGTATTTTTTGGATGGCAGCAGGAAAGTTCCGTTGCCGCCCTGAAGGTTCGAATAAGGATTCGAGAGATGTCCTGATGTAAGATGTGGTTTTCCCGGTTTATTTTCAATGCTCCTGCGACGGCCGGCTGTGCCCATCGACAGGCGGCATAAGGCTTGAAATAAAGATTCATTATTTCGTATCGACGGCCGAGATTTTTAATCCAATCTTGATTGGGCGTATCGTTAAAGAGGGGCTGGATTCCGGTGAATCCGTCACTGGCCATTAAGACAGACGTCATGGCCACCATCGCTCCCCAGCCGATACTGTCTTTTCCCATGGAAGGAGTAGCGATACCTTTCATCATGGGTGCAATAGGTGCGTGATATTCCGCCGTTCCCATGGCATGGCACAGGGTTTCTTCATTCAAGCCGAGAAGTTTACCTGCTGCGGCCGCACCTGAAACTGCGCCCCAGCTGCCGGAGGAGTGATAGGTTTGATAAAGGGCATGGCGGATCAAGCCGGCCCGAATACCGATTTCGTAACCAACAATCAATGCTGTCAGAAATTGGGTTCCTGAACATCTGGGAACAACTTCACCGGCAGCCAGGATCACAGGGAGAATGCAGGCGCCGGGATGCCCCTTGACCAGCCGATAACCGTCATCAATATCTAAAGCATTGCCGGCAAATCCATTGGCCAGGGCAGCGCCTGAAGCAGAAGTACGTTTCCCGTGAACTAAAATGGTGGCCTGGTTTCCGCTGAACTGTTCTGCCCCAATTCGGGACATGATTTCTCCTACCGGTGTTTCCATGCCGGCCAACATTGCTCCCAGCGTATCCATCAGGCAGCGCTTTGACTGGTGTTGAACCTCAGAAGGGAGGTTGCACCAATCTGTCTCGACTATGAACCGGATTGCATATTCGGTCAAATTCATCGCCAGGTTTTTGCCTCCTTGGCAGATTTATTTAGCATATCAACTGGCATGTCTGCATGTTTAATGGACTGAAATATAGTCAATGTCAAACGAAAACTGCGCTCCTGCATATTTTATTTTGCTATAATGAAATCAATAGGATAACATACCTTACTTGTAATTTATTTCGCTCCGTGTTAAGTCTTAATCATTATAATTTGGCGCTTTGAAAAACTCGCATTAAGGCCTTTCGGTCTTCAAGTTGGTAATTAATGAAAATTCTAACTGTTAGTGACAAAATCGAAAAACCTTTTTTCAAAGAACATTTGCTTAAGGAAAAATGTAGCGATGTCAATTTGATACTTGGCTGCGGTGATTTGCCGCCTTATTATCTTGAATACCTGCTGAACGGACTTAATGTTTCTCTTTTTTATGTACCGGGAAATCATGATGAGACGCCCGAGAACCTACTTGCTCAGAAAATGCCTTTCGCCAGGGGATGCCGCAACATCCACTGTAAAATTATTGAACATAAGGGGCTGCTTATAGGGGGAATAGGTGGTTCGATGCGGTATAAAAAGGGAAGATATCTCTTCAGCGAAGCGCAGATGAAAAGAAAGGTCAAAGGCATGGTGAATCGGCTGCTGCTCAACAAAAAGAAGTTTGGGCGCTATATCGACATTTTGATTACGCACTCACCGCCTTTTGGCATCCATGATGAAAGCGATCTTCCTCACCAGGGGTTTAGAGCTTTATTGGAATTTATCGAAACATATAAACCGGCTTATTTTGTCCACGGGCATACCATGCCAAAAAACGGACAACATATTACCCGTTATCAATCAACGACTATCTTAAATACAAATAATTGGTGGATTTGGGATATATAAAATGACGCTATTCGATGATGAAACTACCAGGCGGGCCAACCGGAAACATAAATTTGATGATAATTTTACGCGCGCGATACAAAAAGCTTTTATGGAGGATTTGAAGGGTTTTCTTAAACGGAAATCCCGCAGGCTTCTTCCCTTTGAGGAAGTTAAAGAAAAACTTGAGATATGGTTTGCCGAAGATCTTGGCATACAAAATGTTCCCATAGAGAGCATTGTCGGAAGCGAAGGCAGATACCGCGCGTTTACGCGCAGTTTTATGCCTCTTCAGGAAGATTTGCGTGACCGCTGGAAAAAGATAGACCAGATCAGGGAATCCAGACAGGATCTCCCACCTGTCGAGCTTTATAAGGTAAGCAATGCGTATTTTGTTAAAGACGGGCATCACAGAATTTCGGTAGCGCGGGTCAAAGGTGCTAAATATATCGAAGCCAGGGTGTACGAATATCAATGCGATGTTCCCCTGGATAAGGACACTGATCTTGAAAAGCTGGCTATTCAGGAAAATTACCACCGCTTCCTGAAGGAGACAGGTCTCAATAAAAGCCGCCCCGACCATAATTTGCAGATGACAAGGCTCGGAGGTTATTCCATATTGATGGAGCACATAGAGCAACACAAAGACTATCTTGAAAAAAAAGAAACAAAGGATGTAACATTTCAAGATGCCGCTGCTTCATGGTTTGATAGAGTTTATTCCCCGCTGGCGGAGGTTATCCGCAGTAATCGAATTATGAAGCAGTTTCCCCACAGAACGGAAACGGATTTTTATGTTTGGGTAGTTAAATACGGGCGCAAGCTGAGACAAAAGTTGATAAAGGATGCGGCTGTTGATAGCAATCCGGATGTTGACAATCCTGATGATGAAAACCCGGCAGATGCAGTGGAAGCATATGCAAAAAAGTACGACAATATTTTTCGAAAAATAATTGGTGCATTCAGGCGTTTTTTCGGTCTTGTAAAATATTAAAAAAGCACGGCGGGAATGCATCGTTAGCAATTTCCTACCGTGCTTTTTTACTTAAGATAATATTAAAATTTTATTTTTGCTTTTTAACAATAAGCCCCACACCCTTGAGCCAACTTTTGGCTACGGCTGCGGGTTTTTCTCCGTTCACGTTGACACGGTAATTCAAACGGGTCATGGTGGCCGTATCCAAAGAAGGACCAATTTCGTCCAGGATAAATTTAATCTTCGGATATTGTTTCAGTGCTGCCTTTCGAATCACAGGCGCAGGATTGTAAATCGGAAAATAGCTTTTATCATCCCCTAAGACTATCTGGTTATATTCATTGATCTCTCCGTCTGTTGCAAAAGCCATCCCGCACATAGCCTGTCCATCTCGCACAGCCTTTTTGCAAAGAGGTGTTTCCATCTTTTTAACATCGGCATCAGGGATGTCTTTACCAAACTTGAGCCCATAATATCCCATCATCCCCTTGAAACCATCAGCTCTTGAGTAGAATTCGGCGTTTACAGCCACCGTCATTTTGCCGGGGTTCTTCTTAATCCATGCTGCCCAGTCAGACAAGTTTTTAATTCCCATCTGATCGGCTTTTTTAGCCGGCATTACGATGGCATAAGTATTGTTGAACTTTGCCGGCGCGAGCCATACAAGACCATTTTTCGCGTCAACGGCCTTTACCTTTTTAAAAAGGCCTACAGAATTACGAATTTTTTTCTTGAAAAATGTCAGCCACGCGGTTCCAGTATATTCCATGTATAGATCGATCTGGCCCTGCATCAGCGCTTCGCGGTTGACGTTGGTTCCACCAAGATTTGTCTTATCTTCAACCGGAATGCCTCTGTCCTTCAAAAGAGTTACCATTATTTTGCCGAGGATAATTTGCTCTGTAAAACCTTTAGATGCTACCTTTACAGGCGCACCGGACAAGGCGACGGATGGAACCGCCAGAAATGCCAAAACAACTAATAAAGCCACAATTTTTTTCATGTTACCTCCTTTTATGGTTGTTGATAATAATTTACTGGCGACAAGCACCAGGTCTCCTCAATTCATATAATTATACAGGACCACTGCGTTCCCCCTTAACATAACAGTGACCCTTATTGCTACGCATACTGATCAGCCTGAATTCCTTTGCTCACAATAACTTTTTCCAGCAGAGCCAGAAAATAATCAAAAAGCATTGCGATAAGAGCAACCGGCACTGCTCCTGCCAGCATTATACCCATATCGACAAGGGCGATACCGGTAAATATCCAGAAACCAAGACCTCCGCCGCCGATAAGGAAAGCAAGGGGTGCTGTGCCGACGATAATAGCCGTGGATGTTCTGATACCGCCCATGATGACCGGCATGGCATTAGGGATTTCAATATCAAATAATATCTGTTTTTTAGTCATTCCCATGCCTGTCGCAGACTCAATAACATCGCTGCTAACCGTCTCAATTCCGGCATAAGTGTTTCTGACAATCGGTGCGACAGCGTGCAGGAAAAGAGCGATCAGGGCCGGGACGGCACCAATGCCAGACAAACCAAGCAGCGGTAGGATTCCGTATGCCAGTGCAATGACACCCAGGGAGGGAACACTTTGCCAGACATTAACAACCGCCATAATGACCGGTGAAATTCCTTCAAGGCCTTTTCGGGTCATAATGACTCCAAGTGTAACACCAACAGCAATTGCCGCTGCCATACTGATGATAACAAGAATCAGGTGCTCATAAATCAGTCTGAAAAATTCCGAAAGGTTTTTTACGGTATATTCCAGGGCACCGTAATATTTATACAGCCATAAAACCACGACTATCGCGACTATGACTGGAACGAATTTTCTAAAAAGCGTTGTGATAAAATTGCTTGTCATGGCTAACCTCTCAGTATCTTTTTAATGTCATCCGTGTGTAATGTTCCGATAACTTTTTTACTGTTATCTATTACGATCAGAAACTCAAGGTCATGGCTGAAGATTTCCGAAAGACCGTCCTTTAGGCTGGAAGTATCCGGCAGAAAAGCTTCGGTCTCGTATTTTATCTGTTCAACGGTCTCGCCGTCTTTTTTAAGCGCCTCATGGTCGATATAGCCTGTCAATCGCCCTTCGCTGTCAACCGTAATGAGATGTTTTGCGCCTGTTTCAGTCATGATTGTGCCGGCGGTTGCGCTTTTTTTAGTTTCAAGAATAACCGGAGGGTCCGGTCTTGTTGCCGTACGGATCGTAAGAAGATTGAGACGTTTCAGTGTACGATCACCGCCGACAAAATCACGAACAAAGTCATTGGCAGGTTCTGTCAGCATTTTTTCAGGAGAAGCAAACTGAACGAGTTTGCCGTCCTTGAGAAGACATACTTTGTCTCCCATCTTAATAGCCTCGTCAATATCGTGGGTAACAAAAACAATTGTCTTTTTGAGTTTGGCCTGGATTTTCAAAAACTCGTTTTGGAGATGGTCCCGGTTAATGGGGTCGATGGCGCCAAAAGGTTCATCCATCAGCATAACGGGCGGATCAATGGCCATGCCGCGGGCTACGCCAATACGCTGCTGTTGGCCGCCTGATAGTTCCCTGGGGTAGCGATCGATATATTCTTCCGGTGGCAAGTTGACAATATCAAGAAGGGTTTCGACCCTTTCTTTTATCCGGCCCTCATCCCACCCTTTCATTTTGGGGATTATGGCTATATTTTCTCCGATGGTCATGTTGGGAAACAGTCCGATATTCTGGATGACATAACCAATACCGCGTCTAAGTTCGATGGTGTTGAGCCTGTCGATACTCTGGCCGTCGATTAATATTTTTCCATGTGTCATGGGAATAAGGCGGTTTACCATTTTCATGGCTGTAGATTTGCCGCAACCGGACGGGCCTACCAGAGTACAGATTTCACCATCTTCCAGATCAAACGATAGCTCATTAATGGCTTTGATATGTTCCGCACCAGGATAAATTTTTGTTACTTCCTGAAAACTTAGCATTGTACTCATGGTTCAACCTCCAGTTTTATTATCTCTAAAAAAGTTATCTTTCGATTTTCAATCCAGCTGGTGTGATCCAGTCTTCAACCTGTTCGAGGAAAATATCTGCAAGGATAGCAAGCAGGCTCATGCTGACAGCTCCAGCAACAACTGAATCGTTAGTAGACATCTGAAGCCCCTGACTGACAAAGATACCCAGACCGCCTGCGCCGATATAGGCCGCAATGGCACCAATGGCGATTCCCATTACAACGGCGGTTCTTACGCCGGCCATAATGATCGGTGCAGACAGGGGGAGCTGCAGTTTAATAAGCAGTTGAAAAGGCGTCATCCCCATGCCTCGTCCTGCTTCAGTTGTGGCAGGATCGACATTTTTAAGGGCAATATACGTATTTCTGATAATAGGAAGCAGGGAATAGAGTGCTAACGCCAGTACTGCCGGTACGGCACCGATTCCGATTCCGCTGACCGCATCCCACGATTTGTCGATGGAGGACAGAATCGGCATCATAAATCCAAACATGGCGATACTTGGAATGGTGATCAGGATGCTTGAAACATACAGAACTATCCGCGCTGCAGCAGGATTGCGTGTAATATAGACCCCAAGCGGTATGCCTGTGACGATGGCAATGGCAAGGGCAATAAAAACGATCTTTATATGGGTCAAAGCTTGAATACCGATTTCACTGAAATTATTGGCGAAAAATGCAAAAGGTCCGGAAACGAATAAAGGATGGATAAACGTATTATATGCGATGAGAGAAAGAAGAACGCCGAATGTCATCAGCCAGAAATCTTCCACGGTTTTCATAAAACTTAAAATGATTGTAAATATGAGTGTCCCGAATGTCAACCATGTCAGCCAGAAACCGTAGGTTTGGCTGACCTTGATGGTTTCAAGATTAACATAGAATTCTTTTCCGAGATCAAGCTGGTAAATGAATACGGAAAGGCACATAAATATAAGCAGGACGAAATAGCTCGCATAGCCGAGACGGCCACTCTTATAAGCTTTGCGATAATAAGCAATAATGCAGAAAAGAAAAACCAGTGACATCAGCACCCCGCCTGTCGTCCCAGCGATATGGAAGAAAAACGGCAAAATGGATGCACAGGAGATAAGGAAAAGAAATATAGATGGAAAAAGTGTCTTTTGCATCGATGCCCGCAAATAAATCATGAAATACAACAGTATTGAAAAAATGGGAACAATAAGTATCATCCGAAGGATGTTATAGCTTTCGAGAAAATCAATATCCAGGTCCACTATGTTAATCAGCATCTTGTATGGCGAAATTGGTTTGTCTTCATTCAGAATACTTCCTGGAAACCAGGGCTGAAAAAAACCGATAAGAAGAATGATTGCCGCAAAAAGAAAGATTTTGTCCGACAACTGCCAACTGAAAACATTTTTATGTTTTACGGAAACAATCGGCTTTAAGCAATGGTTGCAAGACTTTGCATCTTCCGGAACTTCTTTTTTGCAATTAGGGCATATCGCTATTTCCATTTTTTACTCCCTGTTTTTATCAGATTCTCCAAGCTTTCTCTTCATTACTAAATACACTGTACGATGCTTATTGTCAATTGCTTGTGATTCCGTGTTATGATTCCGTTTAGCTTTTTGTGGAGAATTATCATTTTTTACTACTTCAATTAATCTACAAAAATCTTTCCGATATTGGCGGTGGTCAGCGAGTCGTCCATATACATTCCCAGGGCATTCCGCTGGATCGATTCCATCCCCCCTTCGTCATAAACCGGCATCTCGACTTCCGGCGCGTCTTCCGGTTTTACTTCTTCGGCGATTTGAATAGCTGCTTTAAGTTTGGCAAAGGAGAAATCAATCAGGTGGCGCAAGAACCCGAAAGGATGACGCATTATGTGAAAACCATACTTTAAAGCAATAGCCTGGCCGCATTTGGCATCGGACAGAGCGCGTTTAGTCACATGCTCTTCGTTGGTGGTTGCTCCACTTTGAAAGGTAGGAAGATCGAGCATCAGGTTTAAATGAGCCATGAGAATATTCAGAAGGTTATGGCTTTTTAAACCATAATTCGGGTTGTATTCAAACCGGGGATCTGCAATGGTTGGAAATCCGGCGTGTACAACGGTTGTTCCCGGATTTATCAACTGGGACGCACATATGCCGAAAAGGACTTCGGCATGGGTCACGGCCAATACTCCATTATAACAATAAGGAGCACTGATCCCTGCCATGGGCATGGCCGAAACGCAGACAGGTAAGCCTGCCTGAACTACTTTAACAAAATATTCTGAAAAATTTTCATTAACCTCCAGGGGAGGGCGGGTCAGGCAAAACAGGATCATGATTTTCCCTCTTTCGGCAGCTATTTTTTTGGCCCTTTCGAGGGAGGCATCTGAGGTTACGGCACAATAAATCGGTTTGGTGCAGTTGCCAATCATTATATTCATCTGTTCGATTTCGTCGTTGAGCTTTACTCCCCTTCCCATGCCGGCCACGACTGCATTCTCTTCCGCAATCCGGGCGATTTCGACAACATGCTCGTTGGTGGGAATAATTCCGCCGACTCCGGCCACATCATCATAAACATAAGGGGCCGTGCCTCCGATGAAAAAACTGTTTCTTGGTACAAAAAAATCGGACACACCGGGCACCGTTAAAAGGCAGTGTTCTACAAGGTCGGCAGTGATATAAACACGGTCCTCATAAATAATGGCTCTTCCGTCTTCTACATATTGCTGAAAGGCTTCTAGGATTTTAGGTTGTCGGCACCCCACTCCGAGGTTTTCCAGCATCCACAAAGCATCCTGATGGGTTTGCATAAGCATTTCAACAGTATCCTTACCTAACAAGGAAGTTGATTGTTCCAGCTGTTCTTTATTCATCGATCATTTCCTTTTGGCTGTTGGTATTCAAATTTTCGTTTTTGTGTCTATGTAGGCAACTCTTTAAGCAAACGCCCAAATGCATTCTCCCCGGCAGGGCAAAGCCCGAATTCCTCTCCTGCTTCAAGGATCGCATGGGTCATATCATGAGCGTATCCCCTGGAACAGGTCAAAAGGACTGTGCCGCTGTCTTTAGTTTTATCCAGTACTACTACCTGGCAGGGGACGCGGGATAACGGTCCCTGGAGCAGAAAAGGAGCTTTTTTTTCAGGATCGATAAGGTCCAGGGAGGTTAATTTTTCAGTTATTGAAAAAACCTGTTTCCCTGTAAGAGCAAGAAACAAGGTTGTATCGGTAGTATCGGTGTACGCTGAGCCGTCAGTAGGTTGCAGGCGGTCTCCGGATAAATGCCAGATCGATGCCTGGGTGCGGTTCATTCGATTTATAAGAACGCCGTTTTCCAGTAAGCATTGCCCCGGTTTCTCCGGAATGGCAATTCCCCATGGTTTAATTTGGACTATTTTGCCATCCTGTAAGTCCCATTTGGCCCTATGGCTCAAATCGATCAACCAGGGCCCATTGCCTTCACCTTTATATTCCAGCACAACTGCCCAGTTATCCCGCTTTTCTGTTTTTTCAGGACTGGCAGAAAATGAGACCGGAGACAGTCTTTTATAGCTTGTCATCATATGTTCCCCTGTTCTATAATTTCATTCTTTTGCCCTGGGGGTCATAAAAGGGCATGGGAATAACTCCGGCATACTTGAGTTCGCCCTTACAGTCATCTTCAAATATGCCAAGCTTCGTATTTTCTTTCGTCAAATCGTCTTCCACCAAGGCCATGCCTACCGGCTTTTTCAGCGAATAG
>RCNF010001825.1_pt1 | contig 14069 bp, 14 predicted proteins | sample 2041311 | NCBI WGS metagenome assembly RCNF01 (sample SAMN09708228, study PRJNA481090) | Marine sediment metagenome, whole genome shotgun sequencing project. | biome: marine sediment; feature: ocean; material: sediment; isolation source: Sewage treatment plant 2 marine sediment (STP2) ... | reverse complement strand
TCTAAATGTGTGATGCCTAAATTGAAGCATAAGAACATTCCAAACTCGTTTTATCTAAATGATTTCCCAGCGGACATCAATCTAGAAAATTATGTGCTTAAGCCTTTATTTTCCTTTGCAGGCTTAGGTGTTGATTTGTATCCAACGAAAGAAAAGATAGCTAGTATTTTTGACAAAGAAAATTATATTCTTCAAGAGAAAGTGAAATACGCCTCAGCTATAAAGACCAATTCAGAAAAAAATTCCAAAGGTGAAATACGAATCCTTTATATCTGGGACGAGAAGAACAATCGTCTAAAACCAGTAACAAACTTAGGTCGTATGAGCAAAGGGGAACTAGTCAACGTTTCTCACAATACTGAAGAAACCTGGGTTGGTTCTTCCATTGGTTTTTTCGAGGAGTAACTCTTACTACCGATTAGACATCAACTTCGCCACATATTTGCCAATCACATCAAACTCCAGATTTACGGTAGTTCCTTTTTTATAGGAATTGAATCTGGTATTTTCATACGTATACGGGATAATGGCTACCTGAAAGTTATTGGCGCCGGAATTCACCACGGTAAGGCTAGTTCCATCAATGGTTATAGAGCCCTTTTCTATGGTAGGATTTCCTTTTGAAGCATCATATTCAAAGGAAAAAAACCAACTACCATCCTTTTCTTCTACTTGGGTGCATACCCCTGTTTGGTCTACATGGCCTTGCACAATATGACCATCCAATCTGGAGCCTAAAATCATGGCTCGTTCTAAATTTACGGCATTGCCTAATCGCAACTCGGTAAGATTGGTTTTTTGAAGGGTTTCTGCGATGGCGGTAACGGTGTAGGTATCATCTTTCACTGATACAACAGTCAAACAAACACCATTATGGGCTACGCTTTGGTCAATTTTTAATTCTGAAGCAAGGCTAGAATGTATCGTAATGTCAAGATTGGTGGCGTTGGAATCCAAACCAACAACTTCTCCTAAGGTTTCAATTATACCTGTAAACATGTATCGTTTTTATTAAGTAGTTTTGTGAACTGATTTTGGATTGTAAAGGTAAAGATTATCATGGAGGAAAATAGGAAAATTAGGTTGGGGATATCCATAGGGGATTTGAATGGAATTGGTTGTGAGGTCGCGTTAAAAACATTTGAAGATAGCAGAATGTTAGATTTTTGCACCCCGATATTTTTTGCATCGAACAAGACTATTTCCCATCAAATGAAGGTTTTGGACATGAATATTATATTTAACGGTGTCCCAGATGCGGCAAAAGCTATAGATGGCAAAGTAAATATTGTGAATGTTTGGAAAGAAATTCCCAATATTCAGTTTGGGGAATCAACGGAGGAAGCGGGCCGTTTTGCGATACAATCATTAAAAGCCGCTGTTGCTGCATTAAAAGAAGGGGTGATAGATGTTTTGGTAACGGCACCCATTAATAAGAATAATATTCAGTCCGAAGAGTTTAAATTTCCTGGACATACTGATTATTTGGCGCAGGAGTTAGAGGGTGAAAGTTTGATGTTTATGGTAACCGACGACCTAAAAGTCGGGCTGCTTACGGATCATGTTGCGGTGAAGGATGTAGCCGCTGCGATTATCCCAAGACTTATTCGTGACAAGGTAAATACCATCGAAAAATCATTAAAGATGGATTTTGGTATCCGCAGACCTAGGATTGCCCTTTTGGGTATAAATCCACATAGTGGTGATAATGGTGTAATTGGAAAAGAGGATGATGAAGTGTTGAAGCCGGTTATTAAGGAAATGGCCAATAATGGTCATTTAGTATATGGGCCCTATTCTGCCGATAGTTTTTTTGGATCGGATGGGTATAAAAAATTTGATGCAATTTTAGCAGCGTATCATGATCAAGGTTTAATTCCTTTTAAGACCTTGTCTTTTGGCAAAGGTGTTAATTTTACGGCTGGTTTAGATAAGGTAAGAACGTCCCCAGACCATGGCACGGCTTATGAAATAGCGGGTCAGGGTAAAGCGGATCCTAGTTCTTTTAAAGAAGCGGTATTTACCGCCATACATATTTTTAAGAGTAGAACGGAGTATCGCGGACTTACAGAAAACGTACTCAAAAAGCAACGAATGAATCGTTAACAGTGCAGGTCTTAGGGCTAAAAGTTATAAAGATAAATAGTTGATAACTATTGGCATTTGTCAAAATAATAGTATCTTTGCACCCGCCTTTTAAGGCAAATATTTATAATTTAAGTTGTATACAATGAAGCAAAAGGAGTATATCATTCCTTTCTCTGGATTGAAACAAGGAAAGCACAACTTTAATTTTGAAATTGATAATACGTTCTTTGATTCTTTTGAATACGATGAATTTAATGATTGCAAAATCAACGTAGCCGTTCTTTTAAACAAGACGTCTATGATGATGGAGCTGGATTTTGATGCTTCTGGAACCGTAAACGTAAATTGTGACATTACTAGCGAATCTTACGACCAACCTATAGCTTCAGAGTTGAGGTTAATCGCAAAATTTGGGGATGAATATAATGATGAGGACGATGAAATTCTTATCCTGCCCCACGGTGAGCATGAGCTTAATGTAGCGCAGTTTATTTATGAAATGTCGGTTTTGGCAGTGCCTCAGAAAAGAGTACATCCAGGTATTGCGGACGGCACTTTAAAGTCGGAAGTATTAGAGAAGTTGCAAGAACTTCAACCAAAAGAAAAAGAAGAGAATACAGCAGAAAACGACCCACGATGGGATGGGACGAATTGAAAAAACTATTAACGGATAAATAAAGTTTTATAATGGCACATCCTAAAAGAAAAATTTCCAGAACTAGGAGAGATAAGAGAAGAACACATTACAAAGCGGTTGCTCCAACTTTGGCTACCGACTCAACAACAGGAGAAATGCACCTATTTCACAGAGCGCACTGGCACGAAGGTAAGCTTTACTACAGAGGGCAAGTGCTAGTTGACAAAACAGAAGAGGTAGAAGCGTAAAAACGTTTACTTCAAAAGAGATAACTCCCACCTTTAATTAAGGTAGGGAGTTTTTTTTCGTTTTATAGTATTGCGAAAAGTAGGAGATTGTAGTAGGACAACTTCTCGAATCTTATTTTTACAAGAGTATTTTTTTAAAAACCGACGTGTTATATGTTAAAAGTCACTGAAAATCATTAATTTTCACAACTTTTGACGTCTTTTTGAACGGTTTTTATACAAAAGCAATTAAAATATGACCAAAATAACAGCAGCTATTACCGCTGTGGGTGGATATGTTCCCCAATTTGTCCTTACCAATAAAATGCTTGAGGGCATGGTAGACACCAATGATGAGTGGATTACCAGCAGAACGGGAATAAAGGAAAGAAGAGTCCTAAAAAAGGAAGAGGGAGAAGGCACCTCTTATTTGGCTATTAAGGCGGCCAATGACCTTATCGATAAAAGGAATGTTGACCCTGCAGAAATAGACTTAGTCATTGTAGCAACTGCCACGCCAGATAGCATGGTAGCATCTACTGCGGCCTTTGTAGCATCTGAAATTGGTGCTAAAAACGCCTTCGCCTACGATTTATTGGCTGCTTGTTCTAGTTTTCTTTTTGGAATGTCTACCGTAGCCTCCTACATAGAAAGTGGTCGGTATAAAAAAGTATTGTTGATTGGTGCGGACAAAATGTCCTCGATATTAGATTATACAGACCGCACTACTTGTATTATTTTTGGCGATGGTGCTGGCGCCGTACTTTTTGAGCCGAATACTGAAGGATTAGGTTTACAGGATGAATATTTGCGTGCAGATGGATCAGGAAGACAGTTTTTGGGAATGGAAGGTGGGGGTTCTATTATGCCTGCTACGGAAGAATCCGTAAAAAACAAAAAGCATTATATATTTCAGGAAGGTAAAACGGTATTCAAATTTGCTGTTTCCAATATGGCCGATGTTGCTGAACGCATCATGGATCAAAACAATCTGACCAGTTCTGATGTGACTTGGTTGGTACCACACCAAGCGAACAAACGAATTATAGATGCTACGGCAAACAGAATGGGTTTGGACCACTCTAAAGTAATGATGAACATTCAGCGTTACGGGAATACTACCTCGGGAACCTTACCTTTATTGCTACATGATTACGAAAAGCAACTTAAAAAAGGAGATAACCTTGTATTTGCTGCTTTTGGCGGCGGATTTACATGGGGCTCTATTTATTTAAAATGGGCCTACTAATAAATTAAACGACCATCTAAACATATTTTACACTATGGATATTAAAGAAATACAAAGCCTAATCAAGTTCGTAGCCAAATCTGGCGCAAGTGAAGTAAAACTAGAAACGGATGATATTAAGATAACCATCCGGACCGGAAGCCTTAGTTCTAACGAGCCTACTTACGTGCAATCAATGCCCATGGCACAGGCACCCATGATGCATGGAGCTGTTCCACTAGAAACACCAGCTGCAGCTGCTGTTCCTGCTAGTGAACCCGCTGCTGACGATGATTCTAAATATATTACGATAAAGTCTCCTATCATTGGAACGTTTTATAGAAAACCTGCACCGGATAAACCTTTGTTTGTTGAGGTAGGTGATACAATTTCAACTGGCGATGTGTTGTGTGTAATCGAAGCAATGAAATTGTTTAACGACATAGAATCTGAAGTTTCTGGTAAAATCGTTAAGGTGTTGGTAGATGATTCTTCACCTGTAGAATTTGACCAGCCTTTATTCTTGGTAGATCCATCATAATTTTAAGTTTAGAAGTTTTTCAGTTTACGGCTGAAGGCTAAGGCTTTCAAACCAATGAACGACGAAACCATAAACTCTTAAACTAAAATACTATGTTCAAAAAAATACTTATAGCTAATAGAGGAGAAATTGCGCTACGTGTTATACGAACTTGCAAGGAAATGGGTATCAAGACGGTTGCCGTATACTCCAAGGCAGATGAAGAAAGCCTGCATGTGCGTTTTGCAGATGAGGCCGTTTGTATTGGCCCCGCAGCAAGTAGCGAATCGTACCTTAAAATACCTAATATTATAGCGGCTGCTGAGATTACCAATGCAGACGCCATACACCCAGGGTATGGATTCTTATCCGAAAACTCCAAGTTCTCAAGAATATGCGCCGAGCACGAGATTAAATTCATTGGTGCTTCTGGAGATCAGATAGATAGAATGGGAGATAAGGCTACAGCAAAAACTACAATGAAAGAGGCTGGCGTTCCTTGTGTTCCGGGTTCCGAAGGTTTGTTGAAAGATGTTGCAGATGCGATAAAAATAGCTAAGAAAATGGGCTATCCTGTAATGATAAAAGCTACGGCGGGTGGCGGCGGAAAAGGAATGCGTGCTGTTTGGAAGGAAGAGGAGATGCGAGAGCTTTTTGAAAGTGCGGTGCAGGAAGCAACTGCGGCTTTCGGAAACGGAGGCATGTATATGGAAAAGCTTATCGAAGAGCCAAGGCATATAGAGATTCAAGTCGTGGGCGACCAATATGGAAAAGCCTGTCACTTATCTGAGCGGGATTGTTCAATACAAAGAAGACATCAAAAATTGACTGAGGAAACGCCTTCGCCTTTTATGACGGACAAGCTTCGCGAAGCCATGGGAGATGCCGCTGTAAAAGCCGCAGAATTTATAAAATACGAAGGTGCAGGTACCGTAGAGTTTTTGGTAGACAAGCACCGCAAGTTCTATTTTATGGAAATGAACACTCGTATTCAGGTAGAGCACCCTATCACCGAACAGGTTATAGATTATGACTTAATTAGGGAGCAGATTTTAGTGGCAGCAGGAGTGCCAATTTCGGGTAAGAACTACTATCCCAAGCTGCATTCAATTGAATGTAGAATCAACGCTGAAGATCCGTATAACAACTTTAGACCTTCGCCGGGAAGAATAACTACCTTGCATACACCTGGAGGACATGGGGTACGTATGGATACTCATGTATATAGCGGATACAGTATTCCGCCAAACTATGATTCCATGATTGCCAAGTTAATTACTACTGCGCAAACGCGTGAAGAGGCCATCAATAAGATGAAACGTGCTTTGGACGAGTTTGTAATTGAAGGAATAAAAACTACAATACCTTTCCATAGGCAACTGATGGATCATCCAGATTATTTGGCTGGAAATTACACCACGGCCTTCATGAATGATTTCGTGATGGATCCAGAACCTAAGGAATAACAAAAAACCTCCGTCTTTATAGTCGGAGGTTTTTTAAGCTCTACCCTGGCCTAGGAGGAAAAAAGTTTTGTTTTGAATAGTAACTTTGCAGAAAGCCGAAAAGGATATAAAGGGTCACTCCTAACATGCTTAAATCAAATAGGATACGTATCTATACCATCAATTATGAATTTAAGCTACTGGGAATATAAAACTTGGCTTTCCAACATCGATTTTACGGTTGTTGGTAGTGGCATCGTAGGGCTTAATTGCGCCCTGCAACTGAAAAACAAGTTTCCCAAGGCTAAAATAGTAGTATTGGAAAAAGGGCTTCTGCCTCAAGGTGCCAGTACCAAAAACGCAGGTTTCGCATGCTTTGGAAGTATTTCCGAAATACTATCCGATTTAAAAACCCATTCAGAGGAAGAGGTGCTGCAATTGGTTCAAAACCGATGGGATGGCATAAACGCTTTACGTGAAATTTTGGGAGATTCGGTATTAGATTTACAGTTACACGGAGGTCACGAGCTTTTTTTGAACGCCGATAAAGCCTTGTATGAGAAATGTATTTCAGAGCTCGACATTGCGAATGAACTATTACATCCTATCTTTGGCGATGATGCATTTGAACTGTCTCCAAATAACTTTAAATTCAGGGGCATTGAACAAAACTATATCTCTCATCGTTTTGAAGGGCAAATAGATACTGGAAAAATGATGCAAGGCCTTTTGAAAAAGGTACAATCTGAAGGAATTACGATTTTAAACGGAGTTATGGTAAAAGCCTTTCAAGATAATACGAATGCGGTAGCTATAGAAACCAATGCCTTTTCGTTTTCCTCTAAAAAACTATGTATTGCCGTTAATGGATTTTCGGGTGACCTTATAAGGGAAAAAGTAAAGCCTGCAAGAGCACAGGTTATCATTACCAAACCTATTATAAATCTTGCTATTAAAGGCACCTTCCATGTGCAGGAAGGTTATTATTATTTTAGGAATATTGATAATCGAATTTTGTTGGGCGGTGGACGAAATCTTGATTTTGAAACGGAGGAAACTACCGAATTCGGGACAACCAAACTAGTTCAGGACAAACTAGCCAATCTGCTAAAAGAGGTTATTTTATCTGATACTCCTTTTGAAATAGATTATGCATGGAGTGGAGTCATGGGTGTAGGCAAGCAAAAGAAGCCTATAGTTAAACTACTGTCCAATAATGTGGCTTGCGGTGTTCGCTTGGGAGGTATGGGTATTGCTATTGGAACCACAGTAGGAAGGCAGTTGGCAATTACTTTTGAATAGGCGCCACGTTAATTTTTTGAAAATAGTCTAATAGAATTGGATACGGTCAAATATTCTTTTTATATTGGACTCCCCGTAAAATCTTCACCTCAGATAATTTGGCACGTACTTAACCTTGCGAATGTAGTCCGCTACAAGATGGTATACACATAGCTGAACACTATATGAAAAAAGGTTTTGAAAAGTACAAGGCATACGCCTTATTAGGTTTATTGTTGTCCGCTGTTGTTGGATGCTCGGTTACTCAAACTTCCTACCAGCGAGAATACAATAAGATTTGGAGAGAAATGGTGAAATCTGAGGCGTGGCAAAAATCCTTGGAAAAGCAAGCCCAAAAACAGGAGCTCTATGCTAGTGCGGATAATGAAATGGTAGCGGTGGACGAACCGCTTGCCATTAAGAGTAATAGGTTATTTGAAAAAGATTATCAGTCCTTGGTCTCAAGGGCTTACTTTAAGATAATTACAGAGGCAGAAAAGGCAGATGTACGAATATCTTCTGAGTACAAGATGCTAAAAGAGCAGGAGAATAGCACTGCATCGGGTATGGATAAGCAGTTTAAAAAGAGGAAGGAAATAGTTTCCAAAAAATACAAGGCACATAAAGCGATGCTGGGTGGACTTAAATCCTGGAATATTTTTAGTGAGAACAAATCGGGTGACTTGGATTATTTTAAGGCCGAAAACCGAGATGCGGTATCTAAAATGAAAAAACAGGGAGAGACTAATGCTCAAATAGTTAACTTCCTAATTTATAAAATGGCTGATTTGTATCATCTTGAAGACTAACGATCAACTTTGCGAGCTTAAAGAAGTAGCCTTTAAACATTGTCAGACATTTGTAGCTGAGCGGCTAGGTCGTTTAAACCGCCAAGCCAAAGAGATTTCCGATGCACTCACTTCCGAAACCAAAAGTAGCGCGGGTGACAAGCACGAAACAGGCAGAGCCATGCTGCAATTGGAACGGGAAAAACTAGGCACCCAACTTGCCGAAGCAGAAAAAATGGAAGCCTTATTACATAAAGTCCCCACAAAAACGACTTCTGAAAGTATTGGCTTAGGCACGATGGTAAAGACGGCTACAGTAATATATTTTATCGCTATCTCGGCAGGAGAATGTACCTATGAAAATCAGAGGATGTATTGTATTTCCCCAGCTACCCCTATTGGAAAATTACTAATGGGTAAGCAGACAGGAGATAGTTTTACTTTTCAATCAAAAGAAAATAAAATACTTATAATTATATGATTATCATGTATTTAACTTAGGTTCGATAACTATTTTTTGTATCTTTTAAGAACCTAAACAATACATAATATCATGACAACAGAAGAAGTAGCCAAAAAACTAGTGCGCCTTTGTAAGGAAGGAAGGTATCCAGAAGCTTACGATATGTACGCCGAAGATGCAGTAAGTATGGAAATGGATGGCTGGGTAGCTGGCGAACAGATAACCAAAGGTAAATCGAACATTTTTGAAGGATTTAACCAGTGGCAAAGTAATATTCAAGAAATGCATGGTGGTAGTGTGGGTGACCCTGTGGTGGCCGGAAATCATTTCGTAGTTCCCATGACAAGTGATGTGACTTTTAAACAGGGAGGTCGCGTACAGATGGACGAATTATGTGTGTACGAAGTAGCGAATGGGCAAATTAAAAAAGCACAGTTCTTCTACGAAGTGCCTCCGCAGTAGAATTTATATCCTATTACTTTATTCCAAACGAGGCTTGCTTCGGTTTGCCTTTTTAAGTGCGGCCTTCTTTTTAGATTTTAACCTTTTTTCTACAGAAGATCTGGAGGGTTTAGAGGGTCTCCTTTTTTTAGGTATAACGAGTGCTTGTTCCATTTGCTTGAGCAAACGCTTAATAACTATAGATTTATTGGTATGCTGACTTCTAGATTCATCGCACTGTAATAACAACCAACCGTTTTTGGAAAGTTTGGACTTTAGTTTTAAACCAAGTCGGTTTTTTTCTCTTTCCGTTAATCCTTTGGAACTAGGAATGTCAAAAATCACCTCCATTTTGGAAGATACCTTATTGGCATGCTGCCCACCAGGACCACCACTACGTATGGCCTTAAATTGAAGTTCCGATAAAATCACATTAGAATCCAAAATACTAGTTTGGGTAAAAATAGTGAAACCAAATATAATCGGTTATCTGACTAGCTTATGAATAGGGGTAATACTAGCAGTGTAAATACAATCAAGGTTAGCGCTAGTAGTGTTTTTTCAAGGTATAATAATTAAAATTAAAACCCCTTAGTGATACCAGTTGCTATGTATTGTATAAAGACTAATAGTTTAATGAAACGCTTTCAAAATCAGTAAAGAAGATACCATTGTATAGCACTAGTTATCGTATTCTTTGGTTAATGGTTTCTAAGGATATGTTGAGGTATACGTTTTTACCAAACTCCAGGGCTCTTGGATGATGAAAAAGTACCATGTCTCCATTGGTTAGTGCTCCTCTGGTGAGGTAGTAACTTCCCATTGGGTAGTTTTCTTTTACTGTAATTGGTAATCCCGAGGAATTTGAAACCTTGAGTTCATGTGCATACACAATAATCGTTTGATCTGAAAGGGCATAAGATTTCAATTGAGACATAGGAATGCTATTGGCCTCTCCAAATAGTGAAGCAATATATAGATTCCTAGGATTCCTATAAAGTTCCATAGGATGCCCTTCTGCGATTATGCCAGTATCTCGCAATACAATCATTCGATTCATAAACGGAAGTACGTCGTTATGGTCATGGGTTGCCACGATGCAGGTAATCTTATTATCCTTGGTGTATCTAAAGATGTTTCTGCGAAGACTATTTTTAAGAAAATTATCGATATGCCCAAATGGTTCATCCAAGAGTAACACTTCCGGCTTCTGCGCCAATACCCTGGCCAAGGCCACACGCTGTTGTTGCCCACCACTTAGTGTGTTTACTTTTTTGTTGGCAAAGTCAGTTAGCTCTATCATTTCAAGCAGCTCTTGTGTCCGTGCCTGTAGTTCTTCCGGATAAAAAACAGAGAGATACTGAGCTATATTTTCTCTGACAGTAATAAAGGGCATCAAATCAAAATCTTGGGATAGGTATTTCATGAACGGCGCACCGGGAACCAAATGATACGCAGGTCCAAGAACAACCTCATCTTTCCAGAAAACAGCACCCTGTTCTAAGTCTAGTAGTCCGTAAATAATTTTGAGCAAAGTGCTTTTTCCGCAACCGCTTTCCCCTATTAGAGCAATATGTTCCCCTTGCTGTACGGAAAGGTTAATATTTTCCAAGACAAGACCTTTATCATAGGCATAAGAAACATGTTCTACTTTAAGCATAGTTGTAATTTGGATACAGTATATTAAAAATCCGCTCTAAACAAGAACGGATTTTTAGATAATTTATTGATGTGTCGTTCTATTCCTTGAATTCCTTCAAAACCGATTGATTCGGCAATTCATTATAACCCATATTGTATAGTGTAAAACCATAAATATCTGCATATTGCTCAATCGTCTTACTAATCGGTGTTCCTGCTCCGTGACCCGCATTAGTTTCAATACGAATTAAGGTAGGCTTGTCTCCGGCTTGTTTTTCCTGTAGTTCTGCTGCAAACTTAAAACTATGTGCAGGAACTACACGGTCGTCATGATCGCCAGTAGTAACTAGTGTCGCGGGGTAGGAAGTGCCTGCTTTTACATTGTGCACTGGAGAATATCCTTTGATATAGTTGAACATTTCTACATCATCTTCAGAAGTTCCATAATCGTATGCCCAACCCGCTCCTGCTGTGAATGTGTGATACCGTAACATATCCAAAACACCGACCGCCGGCAGGGCTACCTGCATTAAGTCTGGTCTTTGTGTCATTGTGGCGCCAACCAATAATCCCCCATTCGAACCACCACGAATGGCTAAATATTCTTTTGAAGTGTACTTCTTATCGATAAGATATTCTGCGGCAGCAATAAAATCATCGAAAACATTCTGCTTTTTGGTTTTGATACCGGCATCGTGCCATTCTTTCCCATATTCGCCACCACCTCTAAGATTTGGAACAGCATACACACCACCTTGCTCCATCCAAACGGCATTAACTATACTAAAGGAAGGTGTAAGGCTGACATTAAATCCGCCGTAACCATATAGGATAGTCGGGTTTTTACCATTGAGCTCCAAGCCTTTTTTGTGCGTAATTATCATTGGTACTTTTGTGCCGTCCTTAGAAGCATAGAACACCTGCGTAGATTCATAATCGGCTGGATTGAAATCGATTTCAGGCTTCCAGTACTGTTCTGAGGTTCCGGTTTCCACATTGTATTTATAAGAAGAGCCTGGGGTATTATAATTGGTAAAAGAGTAATAAAATTCTTTATCCTCTTTTTTGCCTCCAAAACCGCTGGCACTGCCTAGACCAGGTAATTGCACTACGCGCACCAATTTTCCATCATAATCGTATTGGAATATTTTAGATATAGCATCTACCATGTATTCTGTAAAAAAGTAACCCCCACCAGTATTAGGACTTAATACGTTTTCTGTTTCGGGAATAAAGTCGACCCAATTTTCATGACTTGGATTATTTGCATCTACGGTTACTATTTTTTGGTTAGGAGCATCTCTGTTGGTCACAATATATAATTTGGAACCAACATTTTCGATAATAGAAACATCAGATTCTGTATCCTCCACGATGGGAATCAACAATCCGTTAGGATCTTCCAAATCACGAATAAATAACTTGTTTCCAGAGGTGGAAACAGAGGCAGAAATAGTGAGGTAGCGATTATCTTCCGATACGCTTGCCCCGATATATCTGTGCTTTTCGAGGGGAGTGCCACCATAAATTAGGACATCGTTTTTCTGTGCAGTGCCCAGCTTATGGTAATATACTTTGTGCTGGTCTGTTTTTGCAGAAAGTTCACTTCCTTCGGGCTTATCGTAGCTAGAGTAGTAAAAACCGTCGTTTCCCTTCCAAGAGAGGCTACTGAATTTAATATCTATCAAGGTATCTTCAATAATTTTACGAGATTCAGTATCCATTATCATCGCCTTGCGCCAATCGCTTCCACCTTCAGAGATTAAATATGCGGCTAGGGAGCCATCTTTTGTAAAACTGAGACCGGCTAAGGAGGTAGTGCCATCCTCGGAAAAAGTATTTGGATCTAAGAAGACTTTGGCTTCTGCATCGCCCTTCTTTCTGTATACTACATATTGGTTTTGTAAACCATCATTCTTATAAAAATAGGTGTAATCACCTTCCTTAAACGGAGAACCTAATTTCTCATAATTCCATAGTTTCTCCAAACGATTTTTAAGGTCGTTTCTAAAAGGAATGTTCTCCAAATAGCCAAAAGTGGTTTTGTTTTGTTCACTTACCCAAGCCTCTGTTTCGGGGCTTCGGTCGTCTTCTAACCAGCGATACGGATCTGGCAGATTGGTCCCAAAATAGGTATCAATGGTATCAACTTTTGCGGTAGTGGGATAGTTCACAGGGATAGGTTCTCTTTTAGTTTCAGTTTTACAAGCTGCAAGTATAATCAGCGCTACTAGAGTTAGTATTGGTTTTTTCATGGTAAATAGATATGAATCTGGATAAAATTACCATAAAAAAACCTTCAAAATGGTCCTGTTTTGAAGGTTTTAACATTCTTACTAGCATTAACTTATACTAGTTTATGTTCCACCAAATACTCTGCAATCTGTACAGCGTTTGTCGCCGCGCCCTTTCTTAAGTTGTCGGCAACTATCCACATATTCAAGGTATTGCGTTGGGTTTCATCCCTGCGAATACGACCTACGAAAACTTCATCTTTATCGTGTGCATAAATTGGCATAGGATAGGTATTGGTATCTGGATTGTCCTGGACCGTTACACCAGGGGTATCGTTTAGAATATGACGGACTTCATTCAATTCAAAATCGTTTAGAAATTCTACGTTCACGGATTCTGAATGCCCACCAGCTGTAGGAATGCGTACTGCCGTAGCGGAAATAGAAAAAGAACGGTCATCCAATATCTTTTGCGGCTCGCGTGCCAGTTTCATTTCTTCTTTGGTATATCCGTTTTCCATAAAAACATCACAATGCGGCAATGCGTTTCTTCCGATTGGATAAGGATAGGCCATTTCCCCTTTAATACCGGCTATTTCGTTCTCCAATTGTTTCACCGCTTTTACACCGGTACCCGATACGGATTGGTAGGTAGAAACCACCACCCGTTTCATCTTATATTTTTTATGTAAAGGAGCCAAAGCCATTACCAATTGTATTGTAGAACAATTCGGATTTGCTATAATTTTATCTGACGTTGTCAATTCATGTGCGTTGATTTCAGGCACCACTAATTTTTTATCTGGATCCATGCGCCAGGCTGATGAATTGTCAATGACCGTAGCACCTACTTTAGCAAATTTTGGAGCCCATTCTAAAGACGTGTCTCCACCAGCAGAAAAAATAGCAATTTGGGGTTTTTGTGCTACCGCATCTGCTAAACCTATAATAGTATGTTCCTTATTTTTATAGGATAAAGTTTTACCTATAGACCGCTCTGATGCGACCAGTAATAATTCGGTGATAGGAAAATTACGTTCCGCTAAAACTTTCAGCATTACCTCACCTACCATGCC
>RCNF010001454.1_pt1 | contig 14085 bp, 13 predicted proteins | sample 2041311 | NCBI WGS metagenome assembly RCNF01 (sample SAMN09708228, study PRJNA481090) | Marine sediment metagenome, whole genome shotgun sequencing project. | biome: marine sediment; feature: ocean; material: sediment; isolation source: Sewage treatment plant 2 marine sediment (STP2) ... | reverse complement strand
CTCAGAAAAGGCTCAGCTTTTTTGAAGCCGGAATTGTTATTTAAAAGAAAATTTTAAAAGGGCTGGACATCGCTATAACAGGTGAACCAGTACAATCTATCAGCGATGATATTGAGACTAATTCACCATCCATCTCCACTGTGGGTGTAATTGGTACCGATTACAACCTTCTCAGACCTTCGATGTTAGTCGCTGTTGGCGATCACGTTAAAGTGGGCCAGCCGTTATTCACCGATAAGCGTAACCCAGGGTTTAATTACACGTCACCTGGTGCTGGTGTGATTACTGGTATCCCTCGTGGTGCTAAACGCGCCTTGCAGTCGGTAATCATTAAACTTGACGAAATAGAGGAATTTGTTGAGTTTTCAAAATTTTCATCTGAAGAGTTAGATTCTGCACCTGTTGAAGATATCCGCAAAATTTTGCAGGAAGCTGGCGCATGGACTGCGATTCGTACGCGTCCTTATAGCAAGTCTCCAGAAGTAGATAGCGAGCCTGCGGGAATTTTTGTACGTGCGATTGATACTGATCCGTTGAGTGCAAACCCTGAATTAATCATCAATTATAAATCTGATGCTTATCTTGATGGCTTGAAAGTGATTTCTAAGCTGACTCAAGGCGAGGTTTATGTGTGTCAGCATGAGGCGGCAACGCTCCCTGAATCAAAAGCAAGTAATGTAGTGACGAAAAAGTTTTCGGGCAAACACCCTGCAGGCTTAGTAGGAACACACATTCACAACATTTTACCAGTGAGTGACAAACGCACCGTTTGGCATTTACATTACCAAGACGTTATTGCGATTGGCAAATTACTGACTACTGGCAGACGCTATGTGAAACGTATTGTGGCATTAGCGGGCCCGAAGGTTAAAGAGCCGCGCTTGATTGCTGCACGCATGGGCGCATCGACCAATGAATTGGTTGCTGGCCAGCTTGAAAAAGGTGATGCTCGTGTAATTTCTGGCTCTGTATTGAGTGGATTACACGCTGTAGGCAACAGAGCATTTATGGGCCGCTTTAGTCTTCAAGTCAGCGTTGTACCAGAAGGCCAACCACGTCAGTTCTTGCATTGGGTGAATCCATTCCTGAAGCAATTCTCTGTGATGAATGTGTTTTTAAACTCATTCAAGAAGAAGCAGAAATTCTCATTTAGCAGCACACAACATGGTAGCCCAAGAGCGATGGTGCCTCTTGGAAGTTATGAAGACGTGATGCCGTTGGATATTTTACCGACGCAGCTGTTACGCGCGTTATTAGTACGTGATACCGAAACTGCACAGAAACTAGGATGCCTTGAGCTGGATGAAGAGGATCTCGCCTTGTGTACGTTTGTGTGTCACAGCAAATACGAATATGGCCCAGCATTACGTGCCTGTCTTGAAATTATTGAGAGGGAGGGCTAGTCATGAGTGATTCTAATAAAAGTAAAAAAACTAGCATGCTTAGAAAAGTACTAGACGATGCTGAACCGCACTTTACTCGTGGTGGTAAGCTAGAACGTTTTTATGTGTTGTATGAAATGGTGGATACGCTGTTTTACAGCCCACCAAACACGACTGTGGGCGCTCCCCATATCCGTGATGCGCTAGATTTAAAGCGTGTTATGGGTTACGTATGGATGGCGTGTTATCTTCATGGCGTGTTTCAACACAGGCTGTCAAGCAAACCTCGCGATGGCGGGCATGGGCGTTGAGTCTATTGAAGGGCTTCGCGGCTGGTTCTTAAACCCATTTGGTTATGACCCAGGAAGCTTCTTTGCCAATTTCTTACACGGCTTGAGTTACTTCCTGCCGATATATATGACGACTTTTATTGTTGGTGGTATTGCGGAAGCTGCATTTTCACTAATTCGTGGTCATGAAATCAACGAAGGTTTCTTTGTTACTTCGATTCTATTCGCACTGACTCTACCGCCTGACATTCCTTTATGGATGGTGGCGATGGGTATCACTTTTGGTATCGTGATTGGTAAAGAAGTATTCGGTGGAACCGGTAAAAACTTCTTAAATCCTGCGTTAGTGGGTCGTGCATTCTTATTCTTCGCTTACCCAGCAGCAATGTCGGGTGATGCAGTTTGGACTGCGGTAGATGGCTTTACTGGTGCGACACCTTTAGGCATGGCTGCAGAAGGCGGCATAGAGTTAATCGTGCAGAGTCAAATCACTTGGTTTGATTCATTCATTGGTTTGATTCCGGGATCAATTGGCGAAACATCAACACTGGCAATTTTCATTGGTGGCGCAGTGTTATTAGCAACTAAATTAGCTTCGTGGCGTATTGTCACTGGCGTAATGATCGGCATGATTGCGACAACTTTATTGTTCAATGTTATCGGCAGTGAATCTAACCCGCTATTTGCAATGCCTTGGTACTGGCATCTAGTTTCTGGTGGTTTTGCGTTCGGCATGATCTTTATGGCAACCGACCCTGTAACCGCTTCTATGACGAACAAAGGCCGCTGGTTTTACGGTGGTTTGATTGGCTTTATGGCAATTTTGATTCGTGTAGTAAATCCTGCTTTCCCAGAAGGCATGATGCTGGCTATTTTATTCGCTAACATTTTCGCGCCTTTGATTGACCATTTTGTGGTTCAGGCAAATGTTAAGCGTCGCCTTAAGCGTCAGGCCGCGTTTTCAACGCCAGACGAAAAGGGAGAGGAATAGTGATGATTGCTCCAATTAAAAATATTCTAGATCTACCCAATGATAGCGTTAAAAAGACACTCTTTGTTGCGCTTGCGCTTTGTTTGGTTTGTTCGGTATTAGTATCCGGTGCTGCCGTTGTTTTAAAGCCTTTACAAGATCAGAACAAAGCCCTCGACAAGAAGAAAAATATTCTTGAGATTGCTGGTTTGATGGAAGAAGGCAAGTCGATTGACGAGCTATTCTCGAAAATCGAAACGCGCGTTATCGACATGGCAACTGGCGAGTACATGACGGATATCGATGGTGCTAAGTACGATCAGCGTAAAGCATCAAATGATCCCAGGCAAAATATTCAGCTGAAAAGTGATGATGATATTGCGGGTATCAAACGTCGTGCAAAATACACTTCTGTCTATCTTGTGAAAGATGGCGAAAACGTTAAGTCAATCATTCTACCTGTTCATGGTTACGGTTTATGGTCGACGCTATATGGCTTCCTTGCATTAGAAAACGATGCGAAAACAGTCGTTGGTTTGGGTTTTTACGACCATGCAGAAACACCTGGCTTGGGTGGTGAAGTTGATAACCCAGAATGGCGCAAAAAGTGGATTGGCAAACAGGTTTATAACGAAGCTGGCGATGTCATTATCAAAGTAATTAAAGGCCACGTTGAAAGCACTACACCTAAAGCTGAATCTAAGGTTGACGGCCTTTCGGGAGCAACATTAACTTCTCGTGGCGTGGAAAACATGCTGCATTACTGGCTGGGCAAACAAGGGTATACAAATTACCTGAATAATATTCGTAAAGCAGGAGTCAAATAATGAACTCTGAAACTAAAAAAACACTATTAACACCGCTAGTAGATCAAAACCCGATCACGCTACAAATACTAGGTATTTGTTCGGCACTTGCGGTTACCACTTCGGTCAAAACAGCCTTGTTGATGTCAGTTGCATTAACGGTAGTTACCGCATTTTCAAGTGCTTCGATTAGTTCGATACGTCATCACATTCCGAACAGTATTCGTATCATCGTTCAAATGACCATCATCGCTTCTTTAGTTATCGTAGTTGATCAGCTACTTAAAGCCTTTGCATATGATACGTCTAAGCAGTTATCGGTATTCGTTGGTTTGATTATAACTAACTGTATCGTAATGGGTCGCGCTGAAGCATTCGCCATGAAAAACGGCGTTAAAGATAGCTTTATTGATGGCATTGGTAACGGCTTGGGCTACAGTCTGATTCTGATTATCGTTGCAATAGTTAGAGAGCTACTTGGCGCTGGATCGTTACTTGGCTACAAAATACTTCCACTGACTACCGAAGGCGGCTGGTACCAGTCAAATGGATTATTACTACTGCCTCCTAGTGCTTTCTTCATTATTGGTTTATTGATCTGGGCAATCAGAGCATGGAAGCCAGAGCAAAACGAAGAACCTGATTTCAAAATACACGAGTCACATGTTCACGGCTCATCGGAGGTTCACTAATGGAAGACTTACTAAGCCTTGCAGTTAAGGCGATATTTGTAGAGAACCTGGCGCTCGCATTCTTCTTGGGAATGTGTACTTTTCTGGCTCTTTCGAAAAAAATTGAAACAGCAATCGGCCTAGGTATCGCGGTAGCTGTAGTACAGGCGATTACAGTTCCTGTTAACAACCTAATTCTTAACGTTTTCCTAAAAGAGAACGCTTTGTTACAGGGTGTTGATCTTACCTTTTTAGGATTGATCAGTTATATCGGCGTTATCGCTGCGATGGTACAGATTCTTGAAATGGTATTGGATAAGTATTTACCAAGCTTATACAACGCACTAGGTGTGTTCTTACCGTTAATTACCGTTAACTGTGCGATCTTGGGCGGCTCATTATTCATGGTTGAGCGTGACTACTCTTTTGCCGAAAGTACTGTTTACGGTATTTCTAGTGGAATCGGTTGGGCACTTGCGATTGTAGCTTTGGCTGGAGTACGCGAGAAATTGAAATACAGCGATGTACCAAAAGGACTACAGGGTTTAGGAATTACCTTTATCACCGTAGGTTTGATGTCTATGGGCTTTATGGCCTTCTCTGGCATTCAACTTTAGGGTCTAGGTGAAGAAACAATAATATGACTATTCAAATTTTATTAGGAATTCTCCTATTCACAAGCATCGTAATCAGTCTTGTGTTCATTATTCTTTTTGCACGTTCTAAGCTGGTATCTAGCGGCAACGTAACGCTAAGTATCAACAAAGAACGTGAAATAGAAGTCCCTGTTGGCGGCAAACTATTAAATGCGCTTTCTGATAGCGGCTTATTTATCGCATCGGCTTGTGGCGGCGGTGGAACCTGCGCTCAGTGCAAAGTAAAAATATTTGAAGGCGGAGGAAGCTTACTGCCTGCGGAAGAGGCTCACATCAACAAGCGTGAAGCTTCTCATGGCGATCGTTTAGCTTGTCAGGTAAACGTTAAGCAAGACATGGTGATCGAAGTACCTGAAGAGGTATTCGGTGTTAAGAAGTGGCAGTGTAAGGTTAAATCTAACGACAACGTTGCGACTTTCATCAAAGAGTTAGTACTTGAACTACCAGAAGGCGTAGATGTTAACTTCCGCGCTGGTGGTTACATTCAGATTGAATGCCCTGCTTACGACCTAAAGTATTCTGATTTCGATATTCAGGAAGAATACCGTGGTGATTGGGATCACTTTAAACTTTGGGATATTGAGTCTCATGTGAAAGAGCCTGCACTTCGCGCTTATTCGATGGCTAACTACCCTGCAGAAAAGGGTCTGATAATGCTGAACGTGAGAATCGCCACACCTCCTCCGGGCGAAAACGATACTCCTGCGGGCATTATGTCTTCATTCATCTTTAACTTGAAAGCTGGCGATGAAGTGACAATTTCTGGTCCATTCGGCGAATTCTTTGCTAAAGATACAGAGTCTGAAATGGTATTTGTTGGCGGCGGCGCTGGAATGGCACCTATGCGCTCTCATATCTTCGACCAACTTGGTAGATTAGCGAGCACCCGTAAAATCAGCTTCTGGTACGGCGCGAGAAGTCTTCGTGAAGCATTCTATGTTGAAGAGTTTGATAAACTTGCGAAAGAAAATGAAAACTTCGAATGGCACTTAGGTTTATCTGAACCACAACCTGAAGATAACTGGAAAGGCTACACAGGCTACGTCCACGATATTCTTTACAACAACTATCTGAAAGAGCATGCTGCTCCTGAAGACTGTGAGTTTTACATGTGTGGTCCACCGATGATGAACACAGCTGTTATCGATATGCTTGAAGAAATGGGCGTAGAAGAAGACAACATTATGCTGGATGATTTTGGTGGTTAAAGCAGACTACTTTTTAGAGAATGACTTTAAAAACTGATTTGAATTACTACATTAGATAACTAGATACGACTTACATAACAACCTATACAACTACTATGCAAATATTTTTATTCACATTTATGGTATTACTTTTAGCCTTCTTAGGAATGGCCGCTGGTGTGCTATTGAACAATCGTGAGCTTAAAGGCAGCTGCGGTGGTTTATCTAATATCCCCGGTATTAAGGGAGATTGTAGCTGTGCTAACCCTTGCGAAAAGCGCAAAGCACGTATGGCTCAAGAAGCAGAAACAACAGAAGACAACATCACAGAACAGAACAACATTACCAAAGACTATGCTCAGATTAACATTGACCAGTTGAGATCAGGCATAAAGTAATAGTATGCTTGGGGTCCGCTAGACTCTCTCCAACCAAATCAAACCTTAACTTTAAGGTTTCAAAAAGGAGCTTTAACTATATGCCAACATCCGATGAACTACATGTGCGTTACCACTTAAACCCTAACTTCGTTAAATTAAAAGCCGATCAAGAAATAGGCGAAGTGATAAAACTATTCAATAAACACCGAATTTTTGGCGCACCCGTAGTTGATGACCTTGGCAATTTAGTGGGCATGATTTCAGGAACGGACTGTATCAAAGCGGGCATTCAATCAAACTTTGATTCATCTTTTCGCGGTCTTGTAGAAGACTTTATGACGCCTGAGGTAAGAACTGTCGATGCAGATTATAGTTGTTTATATGTCGCAGAAATGTTCTTGAAAGATAACTATAGACGCTATCCAGTTGTCGAGAATGGCAATGTTATCGGCATGATAGGTCGTACAGACGTTCTTAAATCTTTAGAAAAGTATCTTTGTTAGTGATTTAGGTTAAATTTATCTGGATATTTCTGAGTTCTAGTTAAAGACGTTACACGCCACCATCTTCTTACATCGACGATTACTTTCGGAATCTACGATGGACTTTAGTGAACTTACCGTTTCGTAGTTTGAAACGGATAATTCAATTATTTGACTTGTCATTTCTGGCTTCTGGTAAGCCTAGAAAAGCCCCCCCCCTACTTTTATGTGGTTTTTATAATATGACTAAATGAAAACCACACCCTTCGGGCCGTCGTCACTATGTTCCAACGTTGTCTACGCTACGCTCCGGCTTAGCACTTTTTTATTTGAGATCTATACCCAGAACTACACTAAGAACCATACAAAAAACTCGAGCTGAGTAATTTTTTACTCAGCTCGTAACACAAAATAATTCTTCTTGCCGCGCTGTAGCAACACAAACTTATCGTTGATCAAATCTTTTGTGGTTAGCTGATAGCCATCTTGCACTTTCTTTTTATTAACCGAGATCGAGTTTTCTTTAAGCGCACGTCGCGCTTCCCCATTAGATTTAAGGAAACCCGTATCAGTAGCGAGTGCAGCTACAATATCTAATCCTTCAGTGATTGCTGAAGCAGGCACTGTTGCCTGCGGCACGCCATCGAATACATCGAGAAAGGTTTGCTCATCCAGTTTCATTAAATCTTCACTGGTAGACTTACCAAACAGTATGCCACTCGCTTGAATGGCTTTTTCTAGCTCGGCTTCAGAATGCACCATCGCGGTAATTTCACTCGCCAAGCGCTTCTGTAGTAAACGCATATGAGGCGCTTCATTATGTTCTGCGATCAGCGCATCTATCTCGTCTTTACCCAGGAAGGTAAAAATACGAATAAAGTTTTCACTATCCGCATCGGCTGAATTCAACCAGTACTGATAGAATTTATAAGGCGAAGTACGTTTTGCATCTAACCAGACATTTCCGCCTTCACTTTTACCGAATTTCGAACCATCAGCTTTTGTGATTAGCGGACAAGTAATCGCATATGCTTTACCACGCCCTATTCTTCGCACAAGTTCTGTACCCGTGGTGATATTGCCCCACTGATCGCTACCACCCATTTGCAAGGTGCAGCCTTTATCTTGATACAAGTGCAAGAAGTCATACCCTTGAACAAGTTGGTATGTGAATTCAGTAAAGCTCATACCCTCAGAGCCTCCAGCTTCCTCTTCATCTGGCTTAATGCGATTCTTAACAGAATCTTTAGCCATCATGTAATTAACAGTGATGTGCTTACCTACATCACGAATGAATTCCAAAAATGAGAAGTCTTTCATCCAATCGTAGTTGTTTACTAACTCAGCGCCATTTTCCGTATCAGTATTAAAATCCAGGAAATGCGCAAGCTGCTTTTTAATGGCTTCTTGATTGTGGCGTAAGGTTTTCTCATCAAGCAGATTACGTTCTGCAGACTTTCCTGATGGATCACCAATCATTCCAGTAGCACCGCCCACTAACGCAACTGGCTTATGACCACAGCGCTGAAAATGCGCAAGTAACATAATCGGCACAAGATTGCCGATGTGCAAAGAATCCGCCGTAGGATCAAAGCCAACATAAGCACTGCGCATAGCTTCCATCAAATGCTCTTCGGCGCCTGGCATCACGTCGTGTATCATATTGCGCCAGCGTAATTCTTCTATATAATTTTTCATGTCTAATTCTTATTCATTCATATGATCTTTCGTGGAGCTTATTATAGCCGCAAAAAACACTTAAGGAATGTGCCTTTTATATAATTCATTCCTCCGATGAGTTTTTATTGATTTGATTAGTCAGCACATCCTTATTACTATGTCTGACCTAATTTGCAATAATCACAAAACACAGAAACTAATGACCACTAAGGTCAAACTAAGAAGGAAAACACATGGCTAAATTTATGTTGATGTACTTGGGTGGCGATCAACCATCAAACCCTGAAGAAGGAAAAATTCATTTTGAGGAATACCGCAATTGGTTGGTTTCTTTGGGTGATTCGATCGTTAGCGCTGCGAACCCGTTGAAGGATACACATGTCATTCATCCTGATGGAAAAACAGAGCAAGGCAGTACAACATCTATGTCAGGATTTTCTATTATTGAAGCCGATTCAATCGAAGAAGCGGTAAAAATCTCTCAAACCTGTCCATTCAAGAAAATTGGCGGAACGCTTGAGGTTTCAGAGCTAGTTCAAATGAATGGCTAGAAAAGTGCCTAAAAGTTGAGTTTAAGGTGTGCTTAGCAAATATAATAGCACCTAACCGGATTTGGACATTGTACATCGACGATTCCTTATGCAATTGTCGATGTACTTTTCTGGCTCTTGGTGAGCCTAGAAAAGCCACCCCCCACCTTTCAGGGGGTTTTTAGTTATTCGCAGATGAATATCTTCAAATAACTGCTTTCATAAATCTAGACAAAAAAGCTTAGAGTAAAACCTTCTCAATCCCGCCTTTAGTCACTCTCTCAACAAATTGATTCTGCCACGTTTCTCCGTGCATATGCTTCATCATTTCTACCACGATGTAGTCCGTATCCATTCCAGTATCATCCGCGTAACGAGATAAACCTTGCTGACAAGCTGGGCAATTAGTGAGTATTTTCACATTACCGTTCTTCGCTGTATCTTTACCAGTTTGCTTTACAATGCTTTCACGTAGGCTTTCTTCTTTTTTAAAGCGTAACTGGCTAGCTATATCGGGACGACTAACTGAGAATGTGCCTGCTTCACCACAACAACGATCAGACAATGCCACTTCTTGCCCCATTAATTCCGAAGTTAATTTTGTCGGATTATAATTCTTAATCGGCGTATGACAAGGGTCGTGATATACATATTTTATTCCATCTACCGCTTCGAGCTTAACGTTCTTCTCTAATAGATATTCATGAATATCGAGTAAACGACAGCCTGGGAAAATTCGCTCAAATTCGTATTTGAGTAATTGATCCATACACGTACCGCAAGAAACAATAACCGTATTGATTTCTAGGTAGGTCAATGCCTGCGCAATGCGGTGGAATAAAACACGGTTTTCCGTAGAGATCTGAGTGCCCTTTTCTATATCCCCGCCAGAGGTTTGAGGATAACCACAGCATAAGTAGCCAGGTGGCAGTACCGTCGTAGCACCCGTGTCATATAACATCGCGATGGTTGCCATACCGATCTGCGAGAATAATCGCTCAGAACCACAGCCGGGGAAGTAAAATACAGAATCACCACGCTCAGCTTCGCTTAATGCTGGGTTGCGAATGATGGGCACTACCTTTTCATCTTCCAGGCCCAAAACAGCTCTGGTGGTACGCATAGGAACATGCGCTGGCATTGGTTTTTTAACGAATTGGATTACGTACTCTGTTAAACCAGCATTACCGGTTGTTCCAGCAGGCCTTTGTTTCGACTTGAGCAACCCTAAACGTTTAAAAATAGTGTGACCAATACGTTGAGATTTATAACCGAGCTGTACTAAACCAGCACGCATCAGTTTAATGGTCGTTGGATCTTTGACATTGAGGAACGCCATTGATGCCCATGTAACAATATTGGTTTTCTTTTGCTTTCGTTCACGCAGTATATGACGCATGCGTACTGTAACATCACCGAAGTCGATGTTTACAGGACACGGACTCAAACACTTATGACAAACCGTACAGTGATCAGCAACATCATTCATCTCTTCAAAATGGCGCAATGAAATACCACGTCGGGTTTGCTCTTCGTATAAAAAGGCTTCTAGCATTAGACCTGTCGCTAAAATCTTATTACGTGGTGAATAAAGTAAATTTGCGCGCGGGACATGAGTCGTACAAACAGGCTTACACTTACCACAACGCAGACAATCTTTAATATCGTCATTGAGCGCACCAAGCTCATTATGCTCTAGCAACAAAGCTTCTCTTTCTACCAAACGCAATGAAGGTGTGTAAGCATCCTGCAAGCCAGAACCTGGCATCAACTTGCCACGATTAAAGTGACCATTGGGGTCTACTTCATTTTTGTAGTCCGCAAAATCTTTTATCACGTCATCTGACAGATAATGCATTTTTGTCAAACCAATACCGTGCTCACCTGAGATTACACCGTCCAGAGCAAGCGCTAACTCCATGACCTGGTCAACAATGCGGTCTGCTTCTTGCATCATTTCGTAGTCGTTAGAGTTAACTGGAATATTAGTGTGGACGTTGCCATCACCTGCATGCATGTGTAAAGCAACAAATAAACGCTTAGAAAGTACATGTTTGTGTACTTTATGCACTTCATCACGCAACGGCTCTAAGTCCTGACCAACAAAAATATCCTCAAGAGGCTTTTTAATTTCTCGTTTATAAGAAATACGAAGATCTCGTCTTAACAGCAGATTGATTATTTTGTCATCATCGCGGCATTTCTTTTGCGCTTGAACTGAAAGTAATTCAGGATGGGTATTAGCACTCTCATCGGCCAAATCAAGAATGGCTTGCCAGCGCTTACGCACGCTTTCCAAATGATTAATCGCGAGATCTTTTTTAGCTTGGAGAATGGCTAAATTATCTTCGTTGTCCGGATTGTCTGAAATCTTACGTAGTTTCTTATCTAAATCCGGATTCTCTCCAGTAAAAATCTCTAATGCAGTATCGATGAGTTCGATTTTATTCGTAATCGACTGATGCACATTGATACGCTCGATTCCCTCGCTGTATTTATCAAGGTTATTAAGCGGTATTACAACATCTTCATTGATCTTAAACGCATTGGTATGGGCAGCAATTGCTGCAGTTCGAGAGCGATCGGCCCAAAATTGTTTACGTGCTTCAGGACTCACTGCGACAAAGCCTTCGGCATTTCTCGCATTAGCTAATTCAACGACACGCGAAGCGGCTTTGGCCACTTGTTGTTCATCATCACCTACGATATCGGCAATCAACACCATTTTAGGGAATGAGCCACGCGCTGCTTTTGGCGTATATTTAACGGCTTTAACATAGCGCTCATCAAGGTGCTCTAACCCAGCCAATAGGACGTATTCATTACCGTCTAGGTAGTCCTTTACTTCTACAATGGCTGGAACGGCTTCTTGTAAATCTGTGCCATAAAATTCCATACACACAGTTCGTGTATGATCTGGCATACGATGCAGAATAAATTCAGCAGAGGTGATTAGGCCATCACAACCTTCTTTTTGAATGCCTGGTAAACCACCAAGAAATTTATTTGTAACATCCTTACCCAAACCCGATTTTCGGAAAAATTGACCTGGCAACGTCAGGATTTCAATATCACCTTTTTGGGTTTTAGCATCTTGTTCGAATCGGGTGATGCGAAAACTAACTTCTTTCTGATCGTGAATTTTACCCAAGTTATGATTGAGCCTTTCTACCTCAAGCCATTCTGCATCGGGCGTTACCATTCTCCATGAGAATAGGTTATCTAACGCAGTTCCCCACATTACGGCTTTTTTACCGCCCGCATTCATGGAGACATTACCACCAATGGTAGAAGCATCTTGAGATGTTGGATCAATTGCGAAAACTAAGCCTGAGTTTGCAGCCAAGTCAGAAACTCGACGTGTAACTACGCCCGCATCAGCTCTAACAATAGACACTTCCTGATCTACACCCGGCAAATCAGTGCGTTTTTTTACTTTACCCAATGTTTCGAGTTTTTCTGTATTAATAACAGCACTCATCGCGTCTAGCGGAATTGCACCACCGGTATAGCCTGTTCCACCACCTCGTGGAATTACGGTTAGACCAAGCTTGATACTTGTTTGAACGAGTTGAGCAATCTCTGCTTCGGTATCTGGAGCCAACACAACAAACGGATATTCAACACGCCAGTCAGTCGCATCGGTTACATGAGATACACGTGCCAAACCATCGAATTGGATATTATCTTTACGTGTAATTGAACGGAACTTACGTTTCGCACGTTTGCGTAACGCAAAATAATCAGAAAACCATGTAGCAAATTCATCCACGGCTTTATCTGCAATATCAATCAATTCTAGAGTGAGCTCATTACCTTCAGCTCTTTCTCGAATTCGATTTAGGCGCGCTCGCTTAGTCTCGATTAATGAATAACGTCGCTTCTCATTTTCTAATAAGTCATCTTGGATATAAGGATTTCGTTTTACTATCCACATATCACCCAACACTTCTAGCAACATGTGTGCTGAAAGCCCAGTCGTTCTTCTTTCGCGAAGCGTTTCCAGGATATCCCAGGCCTTTTTCCCCAGAATGCGTAAGATGATTTCTTTGTCAGAGAAAGAAGTATAATTGTAGGGAATTTCCCTATATGGTTTTTTAGTATTCATATGTGTGCGGATTCTAACGTGTATAGCTGGGAGTGTGAACAACCCCTAAAAAATTATCGTAAAAAATATTAATATTGACTATAGGAAGCATGAACGAAGGCATGAAAAAGAGCATTGATAAAAAGACCACGTTTTGTATTGATGAATCTATATTAAAGAAACCTGAATTATGGTTTGATGACCGTGGACGATGGAGGTTGCAGAATGAGCAATTCAGATGATGGAAATGATAAAGATTTCGTTTGGCAGGACAGCTATAGTAAAGAAGACCAAATCGACAGTTACGAAAATGATACCTATGAAGCTTCCAATGTATCATACCGCAAATGGTTTTCAACACTCATGATAATCGGTGCTGTGGGGTTTTTAATTCTCGTTGTACTTTCAATCTTTGTTATTTCCAGGAGCCAAAACTATGCAGAGAAAAAGCAGATTTTGGCAATAGAGAAAAAACTTGACCGACTCGAAACCGATTTCACCTCACTCAAAATCTATATCACCTCCAAATTAGATCAGGCCATCAAAGAAATGGAGCGCAGCGAACAAACAGCGGCTAAACAAAAACGGCCACCGGCGCAAAAAGAGCAAACAGACGTAAAACCGAAGGTACACAAGATCCAGGCAGGTGACTCCCTTTACCTAATCAGTCGGCAGTATGGATTAACCATTGAACATCTGCGGGACTATAACAATCTTGAGCCGAATGCGAAAATTTACCCAGGACAGGAACTCAAATTGACCCCTTAACCCGAATATTTTACAATGGGGTAATGGAATCCGAATCGGAAAATAGCAGTATCTAAAACCGTGATACTCATTTCATATCTTTAATCTTGGTAAAGTTGTGATTTTGGTAAAAATTCACCGGTCAGGCGGCTATCAATTTTCGCTAATTTTAGAATTAATATCAAAGATTTAGCGGAAATGCAGATTATTATCCTCA
>RCNF010001115.1_pt1 | contig 14088 bp, 9 predicted proteins | sample 2041311 | NCBI WGS metagenome assembly RCNF01 (sample SAMN09708228, study PRJNA481090) | Marine sediment metagenome, whole genome shotgun sequencing project. | biome: marine sediment; feature: ocean; material: sediment; isolation source: Sewage treatment plant 2 marine sediment (STP2) ... | reverse complement strand
ATACCCCTTCTGGCAAGCAATTCCTGATGATTACCCCGCTCAAGTATTCTTCCGTCGTCTATGACCAGTATCTGATCAGCCTTCTGTATTGTACTGAGTCTGTGTGCTACCACTATACTGGTACGATTCTTCATAAGTACATCTATGGCATTCTGTATCAGCTGTTCGGTTGCAGGATCAACGTTGCTCGTGGCTTCATCAAGTACGAGAATCCTTGGATCGTGAGCCAGAGCTCTGGCGAAACAGATAAGCTGTTTCTGTCCGGTTGAAAGAGTGGCTCCCCTTTCAGCCATTACGGTATCAAAACCCTCCGGCAGTTTCTCTATGAATGGAGAGACCTGAACCATGTCCGCCGCTTCACGTATATCTTCTTTCGTAAGGTTCTGTCCCAGACGTATGTTGTCCTCTATGCTCCTGCTGAATATGAATGCGTCCTGCAGAACTATGGAAATGCTCTGTCTCAGTGCCTGTACAGGCAGATCTCTCAGATCGATGCCGTCCAGAAGTATCCTGCCTGAATCAACATCGTAAAATCTGCAAAGAAGGCTTATTATGGAAGTCTTCCCGGCACCTGTGGGGCCAACCAGCGCAACACTCTTCCCTGCCTCAACCTTGAAACTGATATGACGGAGAACCTTCTTGTCATTTTCGTAGGAGAAGGACACATTATCGAATTCGATGGTTCCAGTCAGGGTCGTATCCTTTGCGGAGGATTTGTCGGTTATCTCGGGTTCAGTATCGAGTATTCCGAATATCCTCTCCCCTGCAGCCATGGCGCTCTGCATTATGTTGTATTTCTGGCTTATGTCCGCCAGCGGCTGGAACATCTGTCTTACGTAGCTTATGAAAGCTACAAGTGCGCCTATTGTAAGGGCGCCTGTGAGAACGCTGCCTCCACCGTAAACCAGGACAAGAGCGATCCCGACGGACGCTGTTATCTCGATCAGAGGTCTGAAAACACCGAAGATGACCATCTGCTTCATGTTAGCCTTGAAATAATTCTTATTGGTCTCCTGGTATTCGTCCCTCCGCCTTTTCTCCTGCCGGAAAACCTGAACGATTTTTATCCCGCTGAGATCCTCGGAGAGCCTTGAGTTAAGTTTTGCAAGGAATTTCCTTACAAGCCTGTAAGCACCCCTGGCCTTAACACGGAAGATCACTGTAATGATTATGAAGATCGGAGTAACGGCAAGGGAAACCATGGCAAGTCTCCAGTTCAGCAGAAAGAGGATAATGGCTGTACCGACGATCAGAATAACATCCTTGACAAGGTTCACAAGAACTGCGGTGAACATTTCGTTGAGGGCTTCGATGTCGTTGGTTACCCTGGTAACAAGCCTGCCTATGGGGTTCTGAGAATAGAAATTGAGTGACAATCGCTGTATATGCCTGAAAAGCTCCGTTCTTACATCGAACATGGATCTCTGCCCCGCAATAACCAGGGTCATGACATGACCGTATCCGGCTGCGAGGCTTATGAGTATAAGTAATCCCAGTAACCATGCGAGTCTGCTTACACCGGCGATATCATCACCTCTGACATCCACAATCACCGAGATTGGAACACTGGAGAGTTCCCTCTCCGGGACAAGCCAGTATCCATCTATGATGGAACCCGTAATGCCGTTGTACCTGTCCTCCGGAAAGAGGTAGTATGTCTCCCTTGAAAGGGTGCCTTCCTCTTCCATCTCAACCCGCTCCGAGGGGTCCATCCTGTCGAGCGCCGCTTTCCGGACCAGCAGAAGTGTATCTGCAGAAACGGGAATGAAGTCGGTTGTATCCTGTGATGATTCAACAAATTCTGTACACACTGCAACGGGAGCCGAATAGATCTGATAGAGCTTCGCCAGGTAATTATCAATTCCCACTTTTGTTATGTATGGAATGAGCAGCTCGATTCCGGCGGTAACGATCATGAAGAACATGGCCAGGAAGATCAGGCGCCGATGCGGCTTTACATAGCGAAGCAGCCTCCTTATCAGGTCGCGGTCGTACAGCTTCCCTCCAGCAGCATCTTCTACAAATGGACTACCGTGGCGCATCAGCCTTCACCTCCTTCAGTGTCAGAGGCTTTTGCTTCTTCCTCCAGCTGCTGCATTCTGAAAAGCTCAGCGTAGAACCCGTCATGCTCCAGAAGTTCGTTGTGGGTTCCATGCTCGACTATCCTGCCGTCATCCATTACGATGATGTTGTCAGCATTCTGTATGGTGCTTATCCTGTGGGCTATCAGAATGCTTGTAAGATCGCTTATGTCTTTTTTAAGCCGCTTCAGAATTGCGGCTTCAGTTTCAGTATCGACACTGGAGAGAGAATCATCCAGAACGAGTATCCTGGGTTTGACAGCAAGTGCACGGGCAATCGCTACCCTCTGCTTCTGACCCCCCGAGAGGGTAACTCCCCTCTCTCCCACAGTTGTATCGTATCCGTCGGTAAAGCCCTGAATCTCTTTATCTATATCAACAACGGAAGACAATTCCTCAATCATTTCACGGGAAATAGTGCTGTTACCGAAGGAAATGTTGTCAGCAATGGACATGGCGAACAGAAATGTCTCCTGAGGAACGTAGCCGAACATTCCCCGTATATTCACCAGTTTCATTTCATGAACATCTACTCCTCCGAGAAAAATTGTACCTTCAGGAGGGTCGTACAGCCTCATCAGAAGCTCAACAAGCGTTGTTTTGCCCGATCCGGTGCGCCCGACAATGCCAAGGGTCCCGCCTGCAGGCAACTGGAATGATACATCTTTGAGAACCTCTATCTCGGTACCGGAATAGGTGAAGGAAAGATTTTTCACCAATATGGCAGGATCAGGCTTGATATCGTTTGCACCATCTATGATATCAGGCAAGGTCTTGAAAATCTTCTGAAGCCTGTCCATACTTGCGGCACCTCTCTGAAGCAGATTGACTACCCATCCAATCGCTATCATCGGCCATATAAGCATCATCAGGTAACTGGAAAAAGCGACAAATTCACCCAGGGAGATGATTCCCTTTACGACCATCGAGCCGCCAGCACCAAGCAGTATTGCCATGCTTGCCATAGCGAGGGCACCGATCATCGGCTGGAACATTCCCCATATCCGGGCGAGTTTAACATTCTGCTGGACACAGTCCTCCGCTTTTTCAGAGAAGTATCTATCCTCCGATTCCTCATCTCCATAGGCCTTTATGACTCTTACTCCTGAAAGGGATTCCTGGGCTTTCTCGGTAAGGGTGGAGAAAGCCTTCTGAACGGATTCGAACCTTTTATGTATCAAAGCACCGAACTTCAGCATCATAAAGGCAATAAGCGGAAGTGGTATCATGGTAATAAGGGTCAGTTTCCAGTTCATGATCAGCATGATGGTGATACTGGACAATGAAAGAAAAATGGCATCGAACGACGCTATTGTTGCAATACCTGTGGCCATTCGTACTGCACTGATATCGTTGGTTGCATGGGCCATGATATCGCCCACCTTGGTCTGATCGTAATACTGCGGGGACAGTGTCTGAAGATGATCGTAGAGTTCCTGCCTTATGTTCCTGTCGATCCTGTGGGCAGAACCGATAACAAGATATCTCCAGAAGAACCTGAAAATCCCCATGATAAGATATAGTCCGAGTATTAATAATCCAAGCTTAAGCAGAAGAGAGTTGGTCGCCATTCCACTGGCCAGACTGTCGATGACCTTTTCAAAGACCTTAGGGACAATGAGCTGCATTCCATCCACTATTACAAGGGTGCAAAGCCCAAGGCCGATAGCTTTTTTATGATTGAGAATCCTCTTGAAAAGAAGCTTCAGGCTGGACTTGCTCATGCCTTTCTTATTTGATTCTGACTTCAAAGTTTCCCTTCAGCTGAGGCGTTCAGAATTTTCGGTTAATCAGCAGATCATCCGGTTGGTATGATCAGTCGTATATGCCCACCTCTGATCCAATCATAACGTACTCTATCAACTCGAGTTTCTGGAGATCAGGATCCATCGACCAGCCTTCTTCAGTGGGGATGACAGTGATGACAACTGGAAGGCCGTACTGCGGAACCAGTTCACGTGCGAGGTCACCCACCAGTGCGAAACGCTCCCCGGTCTCAAAATCCTCAAAAACCACCGTTTCAGAACGTGTTCCGACTGCCATAACCTGAGTCGATCCGGTATACTGAAGGTAGTCATACTGAATATGCTGCGTTGTACCGCACGCAGCGACAAGAATAATGATAATCGATATACAATACTTCATAGCAATCCCCTTATCTAAGTGGACATGGCTGAAGCTGCTCAATGGGAACAACTGTTGTGTCAGCTATAATACCCCAGCCTCCGAATACTACCCATCTGTCTAATACTGCGCTGAGATCCGCGGATGACAGTTCCGAAATATTATCAAACACCGTGTATGCGTTTCTCCAGTCTCCCGTGCAGATCTCAAAATTCCCCATCATCCAGCATTGATCATCTTTACTGGCAGCTCTGAGGTTCTCAATTGTTCTACTCTTCTCTATCGTTCCTCTGAAGATATCTTCATCAACTGGATTCTCGATCAGGTCAGCAAGCACTTCTGCCATGAGTGAACAGGCAAGCACAGGCTGCGGAGAGCTGACGTACATGTAACCCCAGTTTTCTCTATAATTGGTTGCACCCGAAAAGGTTGCGTAAGTAAGAGCGTTGTCGGTTCTAAGCACCTGCCAGAGGAGATCGTTAACAACTGTAATGGCGGCACGGAAAGGCAGGAGATCCTCATGTCCCTGTGGAGGAGCGTTGAATTTAACAACGGCATAGGCTGTGGGGACTTCTCTGTGCTGAACAGTGATCGTATCACTTCGTACCGTAAATTGTTCAACCTGCGGGAACTCCTGTCCGCCAGCAGGGATTTCACTGAAGGCAAGCTCCAGAATACTCCGCAGCTCCTGGGGCTCCGTAGGTCCGGCATGCGTAATCAGCAGATTCCCTGAACGTATTCTCTCCTCAAGCATATTCGAGACATCTTCTGTTGTGAAACTGGAAACAGTCTCGACCGTACCATCGGGAAGCCGCCGGTATGTGTGTCCGGGCATGAAAGCATCGTTAGCTACAAACCATATCCAGCTGTCCGGATCGTTGTACTTCTCCTGCAGGTCCGCAATAGTGCTTGTGCGAACCTGTTCAAATGCCTGCTCCTCAAGCACCGGATACAGAAGAGAGTTTCCAAATGCGGAAAGCAGTATCGGCAGATCTTCTCTTATACATCTGAGGTGATACCTGCTGTAATCGTAGTTAAAACTGCTGGTCCATTCCGCCTGTGTTCTATCCATCAATTCGCGCCATTCTGGTCCGGGATAATCCTCTGAACCCATCATGGCGCACTCAAGGGAAAACCTTTCAAGACCCTGCGTCTCTTCCGTCAAAGCGCTGGAACCACCGATTATGAATAAAGAAACACCCTCTATATCGTTATTGTCAATGGTTCTGGTAATGACAGGGATGCCGTTGGATAAAGTGAATTCCTCCACGCCATCGGGAACCGAGGCGTACAGTGAGCCAAGCAGAACAGCAATCACGAGAAAAATATTCTTCATTACTGGTTCTCCTCTCCATCAAGAGGCATCAGCACAAAAGCGGCGCGAGGTTTGTTCACAATCCAGCTCTCAAGAAATTCGCTGATGTCGAACGGTTCTACAACATCAAGGCTGTCCTGGTAGGTGACGTAGTAATCCAGGCTGCCCGCAACTACCCACCAGAATGGCATGGATTCCACGGCGACATCTCTTGAAGTTTCCTCCGCCAGAATCCTGTGACGGTAAAGCTCCTCTTTCGCCAGTTCGATACCCTCTTCATCGTAATAATCGGGAGACTGAAGCTGCTGAATTTCCTCAAGAAGAAGATCCAGTGCCTCTTCAGCTCTGTCCGGCGGCACCATTCCGGCAAAAGTTATCGAAGGTGAAAAGCGCTGCGTATAGTACGAACCGTAAATATTGATGAAGGGTCCGTTGGTAACCAGGTCGGTATAGAATTCCCTGCTCATGAGGGAAAGGTACGAACCCCATACGTCTGCCGGATAACTGTCTCCGGGATCTGTTGATATCGATGGTCCTTCGTATATCACCGAAACGTATCCAGCACCTGATGGACTGTCTACATAGACAATAGTATCCCTCTCAATATTGATAAGTCTCGGGAGGTTATCGTAATTACTCCTGCCACCGTACTCCCAGCCTGCGAACTGGTCTTCGGCGAGTCTGAAAGCCTCTTCATAATCGACATCCCCGGCAATTATCAAAGCTGAATTATCAGGAGTGTAATAGAGTTCCTGAAAAGCATGCATAGCGGGGGGAGCCGCGGCCTGGATAACGTCCGGAACCCCGATAGGGCTTTGTCTCCAAGGGGCATCAATATAGATAACTTCTTCCATTGCGAGTGTCAGATTGTGAAAGGGATGTGTAACTCCTCTGTCATATTCATTCATTATGACTTCACGCTCCCTCTCCATCTCTTCCATATCGAAGAGTGGTGAGGTTATTGCATCGAAGATGAACTCAAGCCCCTCCTGGAAATTCTCACTTCCAAGTGTAATAAAATACTGAACTTTCTCCGTTGCTGTGGTACCATTCTGCAATATTCCAAGCTCTCCCATTCTGCGGTTGTAGGCGGTCTGATCCGGTAGAGCTTCGTTCCCCTTGAAGAACATATGCTCGTAAAAATGAGCCAGCCCGTTTGTTTCGGGAGTCTCGCACGTTGCTCCAGTCTTCACTGCGATACAGATAGTTACAACGGGGGATGTGTCATCGGGGCTGACAATAACAGTCAAGCCGTTCTCAAGCTGTCTCGTTTCAAAGTCAGCTGCAGAAACCACAAGAACAACTGGCATAAACAGTAGAATGAAGGCTTTCATGGAGACCTGCTTCCGGCAAAACCTCTAAATGAGTGCTGTTGACCATTCGATTAATCAAATGAATCTAATAAGATTCTCTGGAAGTGTCCCGAAATAAACGCTGTGCTTTTCAAGCAGCATGAGAATGGTGCATAATACTGCTATGGAAAAAATACTTGATGTAGCTGGAATCATCGATAGCGGGAAATTCATCCATGGTGGGTTTTCCATTGAACTGGAGAACGGCTCGATTAAATCCATCATCAGGCAGAATCCCTCCGGGAAATGGAAAAACTGTATCGCTGTGCCAGGTCTGATACAGTCACATATTCATCTGGGACAGACTCTTTTCCGAGGTATGGCAGAAGACAAAGCGCTTCTCCCCTGGCTTGAAAACAGGATATGGCCCTTCGAGGCATCACATACACCCGATACTCTTGCAGTATCGGTGATCCTGTCGTTGAAGGAGTTATTCTCATCAGGATGTACCGGACTTCTCGATATGGGAGTACTCAGGCATTCAGAAGTAACTGTGGATATTCTAAGGAGGTCCGGTGCACGGGCTCTTATCGGGAATTCTCTTATGGATGTGGGACCCGGCTGGATAACGGAGGAACTCTCCTGGTTGAAAGAGGAAGCCGAAAGGGTGTCAAATTCCTGCGGTGGTCTTGTTTCTTACGCGTATGTGCCCAGATTCGCCCTTTCATGCTCGGACGGTATCTGGGAGTGGATGGCTGAGATTCCAGCAGGTGTAAAAAGAACAACTCATGCTTCCGAATCTCAGGACGAGATCAATCATCCGGCCATCCAGGATAGTCAAGGTAACATTCACTTTCTCCGGAGCAAGGGATTCACCGGTCCGGATACTCTGCTTGCGCACTGCATACATCTGCAGGAGGGAGAACTGCGAATACTCCAGGAATCCGGGACAACAGCCGTACACTGTCCCTGGACAAATCTGAGACTGGGAAGCGGTATAGCGGATATTCCTGCAATGGATTCTGAAAACATCAGGATAACCGTCGCAAGCGATGGGGCTGCATGCAACAACAGACTTGATCTGGCAGGCGATCTTCGTCTCGCTATGAGCCTTGCGTCGATTAAGCAATCACCTGGAGCAATAAGCTCAGAGTTCTGGTTCAACAGTGCATCGCGATCGGCTGCTCTGGCACTTGGATGGAATAATGCGGGAAGATTAGCCGAGAATTACTCAGCGGATATTTCTCTCATCGAACCCTCCGATCAGGAGTGGGAAGAACTTGAGCTGTCGGAAGACCCGGTGAGATACATACTTGAGCTTCCATGGCCGGAGCGAATCGTATCAACCATTGTGGCAGGCAGAACAGTTTATCTGAATGGAGAATTTCCGACATTACCGACGCTTCCCGTGAAGGTCAGTGAGGCAAGGCAGCTGGTTCTGGATAGAGCCAGCAGAATCCCGGGAAATCCTCTTTCCAGGTGACAATCGAGAAGAATATCAAACTGATTGAAGTCGTACTCAACAGGCCGCTCTGGCAGTCCTTCACATACTCAATACCGACAAGACTGGCAGGCGGTAACCTTGAAGGATGCAGAGTAGCGGTACCTTTCGGAACTGGCCGGCTCATCGGTTATGTATGGGGATTCACTACCAGAGATCAGGCGAAAACACTGGAAGTAAAAGATATTCTGGACCGGCTTGATGCCAATCCTCTACTTCCTCAATCCATCCGGAAACTTGTAAGATGGGCAGCTGATTACTATCAGGCACCCCCTGGAATGATGATGGCGGCCGCTCACCCTCCCGGAATCTCGGGTAAAGCGGAAAGGGTGGTAACCCTGACCGGGAAGATCGATCCTGGACATCCATTGTGCAGCCTTCTCCCAATCCGCAGAAGTGTTTCCGTGAAGCTTCTCAGGGACAGCATGAACAGTGATTATCCACTGGAGAAGGAATTGTCTGAACTTGAAAAGATGGGAGTGCTAAGGACGATATGGAAGCCTGTTTCCGGTCCGCAGCCGGTCATGGAAAGAATTATCGAAGCTGCTGTCACGGATTCAACGCTAACCAGGAGAGCTGAAGCCATGAAATGTACAGCTCCCCGTCAGGCTGAGATCCTCCTGTACCTGGCTACCTCAGAAGGACCGGTTACACGCAGGCAGTTAATGAGAACAGCAGGCGCTGCAGCATCATCCCTTAAAGGTCTCATAAGAAAGGGTCTTCTGAAGGAATCATATCGAAGACGGTACAGGGAATCTCTTTTAAGATCAGACATTGAGATGGAAAAGGACATTCCTGTACTTTCCGAAGCTCAGGAGCATGCCCTCAAAGTAATAATTGATAGCCTCGATCGTAACGAGGTGTTCCTCATGCACGGTGTTACAGGAAGCGGCAAAACTGAAGTTTATCTCAGAGCAATATCCGAAGTTATTTCAAGGGGTCGAACAGCCCTCATCCTGGTGCCTGAAATTTCCCTTACCCCCCTGACAGTATCCCGTTTCAGCAGAAGGTTTCCGGGGCTTGTAACCGTTCTCCACAGCGGGATGACCGGCGGTGAACGGCTTGACAGCTGGAATCTGGCAAAACTTGGGGAACGAAGAATTGTTATAGGTCCCAGAAGCGCTGTCTTCGCACCGCTTCCCGATCTGGGAATTATCGTTGTGGATGAAGAACATGACGGCAGCTACAAACAGAATGAACTCCCGAGATACAATTCAAGGGATGTGGCTGTCGTAAGAGGGTCGATGGAAGACATCCCGGTTATTCTGGGCTCCGCCAGCCCTTCCATGGAATCGTATGGAAACGCTGTGAACGGGAGATACCATCTCCTTGAACTTGACAGCCGGATAGATGGTATCCCAATGCCTTCAACTACCCTGGTTGATGAGGGAAGCATGAATCATCCTCTACTTTCGGAAGAGCTCCTCAAAGGCATAGGACGCAGAACCGCAAAGGGAGAACAGAGCATCGTACTTATAAACCGCAGAGGTTTCTCTCCTACTCAGATGTGCAGAAACTGCGGACACCGGGAGGAATGCCCGAACTGCGGAGTAACACTGACATATCACAGAAAAGGACAGGTTCTACGGTGCCATTACTGTAATCACTGGAAAGCTGCAATGATCAGATGCCCCCAATGCGGGTTCGATGAGTTCGCTCATATGGGACCTGGTATTCAGAAAGTCGAGGAGTACCTGAGAAAGCTGCTGCCCCAAACCAGGGTAATCAGGATGGATGCAGACACGACCAGGGGCAAGGATGCACACTGGGATATACTGAGCAGGTTTGCGCATGGTGAGGGTGATGTGCTTCTGGGTACTCAGATGGTTGCAAAGGGTCATGATTTTCCAGGCGTTACGTTTGTTGGAGTTATTGCAGCTGACATGGGTCTGGCGTTCCCGGATTTCAGGGCAGCCGAAAGGACCTTTCAGCTGATTCTCCAGGTTGCCGGCAGGGCTGGGAGGGGAAAGATTCCAGGGGAAGTTATCGTACAGACACATGATCCGGAAAACCCTGTGATTAAAGCAGCGGCAAACCATGATTTTGCGGATTTCTGGAAAAGGGAAAGCAGAATACGGGAGATGTTCGGTTATCCTCCTTACGGTTACCTTGTGAGGTTTGTCTGGAGCGGGTTCGATAAAGGCAGGGTCCACAGAGCGGCATGCGCCTCTGTAAAAGGTATCGGGCAGGATGATACTTCTATATCAGATGTTCTTGAAGCGGCATTCCCGCGGATTAACAGAAGATGGAGATGGAGTGTTATAGCGAAATCACCTTCAAGGAAGAGTCTTGCACGGATTTCGCGAGAGGTTAGAATGCAGTTCGATAACGTCCCCCATAAAGGTGTCCGCCTTGAGATCGACGTAGACCCATACCACCTCCTCTAGAGGGACGTACCACACTTCTTCAACTTGTGGGTGTATTTATAGCTGTATGTTATAATAAATTCGTTACAATCGAAATATGATATTCATTTATAGTTTGGTTAGAATGTTCCTCATCTCTGAATCGAAATCATAATCGGGTAGAAATCTTTCTGTAGCTGCATGAACTCCCTGACAGCTGAGATTAAGTATTCTTCCTGAATCCACGAGACTCATCCCTAAAACATTTACAAGTGCATAACTGGCGAATTCTCTTGCTCTGGAGACTGATCTTGTGCGTCCTTTAGAAGTAAGTGCGGTTATGGGAATTCCCCATTTTTCTGAAACGTATTCAAGAATCCTAATTATTGAATCATGTTCTAATTCGCGATCTCTAAGCTGGCCTTTCCTCGTACGATTGATCTTATCGTAGATTATCCGAGCATATTCAATATCTCCCAGTATTCTATACTGTGAGTATCCCCCAATTTTTTCTTCAGATTCATCAATACTGAGTAATCCATTAGAACCAAGAAGAAATGCCCCATCATCGAATCTTCCATCCTGATATGCAATTTCTTCAGATTCCTGGATGAATAGTAAGTATTGTTTGATCTTGTCCGTTTTATTACCAATAAACGTATTCAGTACTTGAGCAGTTTCCTGCCATGGGTAGTAATTGGGAAATGCTAATCCCGGATGACCTGTCCACGGATACTTTTGAAGTATATCATAACCATTCACTAATCCTGCTTTCAACGGATTTTGATGGATGTAGCGAACGAGTTTGAGAAGGTAAATATCGGTCTGAACAAGAATGGATTTGTAGCGATTTTGGAAGAGGTGTCCGACTCGATTGTACTTCTTATTGAAATAGTTAGCATGGCCAGTTAGAAGTTTCTGCATGAATTTTGAAAGAGGTATATTCTCGGTTCTGACAAGCAAGTGTATGTGATTGGGCATCAATGCCCATGCATATATCGATACTCCTGTTTCAGAGATGCATTTTTCAATCCTGGACACGAACTGAACTCTGTCGTTATCGTCTCTGAAGATAGCATTTTTCTCAATGCCTCTCGCCATTACATGGTGCACCGCGCTTTTCCAGTCCAACCTGCTTGATCTAGCCATAGTACTAATAGTGTATGCATATTTTCATGATGTTTCAAGTGTGATAATATGTTATTGTAATAAATCATTATAAATATATTATCTTAGTAGATATAACATACTATGCGCTGATATCAGGTCCAGTTAATTGAAGAAGTGTGGTACGTCCCCTAGAGGAAGTCTGATAAGTACATAATCGAATTGAATAATACAGCGTTCGGTTTATGACCCGCTATTGTCTCTGCCTGTTCGATCAAAGTCCTGGCCTGAAAACCAAGATCCCTTATCTCATTTCTGTCTTCGCTGTATTCAGCTTTTCTAACAAGGAACTTTGCCCGTCCTGCAAGAACACCAATCTGCGCTGCATCATCAAGCATCATATCCGATGCCCCTGCGAGAAGCGCTCCGCCGTGGGAGGCGAACCTGGCCAGCTGACCGCTGTACAGCTCCGACAGAGACCGTCCATCGGGAACTACCGTTTCCAAACCATCCGCACGATCGACTTCCATGGACAATCCCGCGAGCATCCCTCTGGCACCAACAGCCTTAACGGCTTCCGAAACAAGTCTCGAGGAGTGCATACCGCCGTTTCCCGCAAGATACTCAATAGCGAGTGCAATAAGCCCGTCACCTGCCAGAATTGCCAGCGTGTCATCCTTCTCATCAAATAATTGAGGCAGTCTATCAAATACTCCGGTAAAACTACTGGTTTCAAGATGGATTGTGATGCCTGCGCGAAGCATGAGCGCGGCAATTGCAGCAGGCATTCCTGAGCCTTCGGTAGAACCGCACCACCTGGATGAGGCGCATGCGAGAAGACTCAATTCAAGATTGTAATTATGCTCAACACATGAATGCAGAGCATTCTGAAAAGCTGCGGGCATCTTCTTTGCGGATTCTCTGATGACTGAATGAACAGTATCGACAAGTTCCTGCTTGAGCTTATCCAGCATGGCTACTTCTTTTCTATTTCCGAAGTAAGCTCTACAAGTCTCTTACCGAACTCATCCAGTACGATGGCCTCTTCAAGAATTCCATCATGGGCAATGCTGAAATTACCCGTTTCCTCACTTACGACAACGGCGATAGCATCGGAAACTTCAGTTACCCCTATAGCCGCTCTGTGTCGGGTTCCGAGAGCAGGTCTGGGTCTGTTCACCCTTGATCTTCCAAAGAAAGTCCTGCGCGAAAGAGGAAGTATTGCTCTGGCTCCGACAATACGTCCGTTATTGATAATGATTGCACCGTCATGGAGAACTCCCGGGGGCTGCAGGAGCGAAGCAACGACAGGAGGGTTGATCTTGAGCTTATCAAGCATGACGGGGTCACCGTAAATACTTTCAAGAGATTCTTCTCTTTCCATTACGAAGAGTCCGCCAATCCGAAGCTTTCTTAAAAGAACACAGGATTCGACAAGTGATTCAATCTCACTCTGCTCAATGATATCAGCATGGCCAATGAATCTTCTCAGATTGCGGCCCATTGTACCGAGCAAATCCTTGATCTCCTCATGGAAGATAACCACCACGGCTATAAATAGAATAGGTGTAAGAAGCTCAAGCAGGTAATTGAATGTAAAGAATCCCAATCCGCCCAGAATGTTCGCGAACAGTATGATGATACTGAACATCAGGATTACAGGCATTGCAGGAGTTCTCCAGAGGTACTTCAGCAGCAGTTTTGCGACGATGGCAATAATAAGAATGTTCGCAAGCTGGGCAAGCCAGAATCCGCTGATGATGGAGTGTCCAAGCGGCTGAATCATCATATTCTCTGTCCAAACTCCCTTGAGACTTTGAGGACCTGCATCGTTCCCTCAACGTCATGAACCCTCACGATATCCGCACAGTTGGAAGATAGTGCAGTTACCGCGAGTGTACCAGCGTCAAGCGCAGCGGGTTTCTCGATTCCGGTCAGTTTACCGAGAAAGCTCTTTCGAGAGTGTCCGAGAAGAACTCTGCAGCCCAGCCATTTGAATTCCGCAAGTCTTGAGATGAGCTGTATATTATCTTCAAGTCTTTTACCGAAACCTATTCCTGGATCAATAATAATACGTTCTCTTGATATTCCCGATTCAACCGCTGCTGCGATTTTCTTCTCGAGAAACGTGTAGACTTCTTCCACAACATCAGAGTAAAGCGGGTTATTCTGCATAGTTTCAGGTTTACCCTGCATATGCATCAGAACTACCGGTACATCAGCATTCGCAAGAACTTCAGTCATTGCCGGGTCGGACAAGGCGGTTACATCGTTTATCATTTCAGCTCCAGCCGAGAGAACAACATCAGCAACCTCAGCACTG
>RCNF010001113.1_pt1 | contig 14093 bp, 11 predicted proteins | sample 2041311 | NCBI WGS metagenome assembly RCNF01 (sample SAMN09708228, study PRJNA481090) | Marine sediment metagenome, whole genome shotgun sequencing project. | biome: marine sediment; feature: ocean; material: sediment; isolation source: Sewage treatment plant 2 marine sediment (STP2) ... | reverse complement strand
TCGTATGGCGATCCGCCTCTCGCATACCGTCGTTGTCGAGCACTGGCAGCATGGTTTTCTCCTTGAGGGAATTGTACGCCCTCTCCCGTATCCGTATCCCTATCCGTATCCGATCCCGTTCCCGTTCCCAATCCCGTTCCCGATGGAGTGTGCGCGATGTTTCCGTTCCCGATCCCGAAGAACTGCTGCGATGGTGCAATGCGTCTCGCGTGTGTTCTCGAGGATTCGTCTCGCGATCCGCAGGAGGTTGTGACGAGTGATTGGCTGGGTCATCGCGAGGGAAGATCGCAAAGCACTGGCGTTTACTCGGTTCTTGACGTCGTGAATCTCGATGAGTCAACGATATGCTCAGTACTTCCGGCGGTCGATTGAGAAACACCACAAGTGAATGCCAAGGACCAACCATGACCTGATGTGATGGAATTGTGGGGGCGGGCTTCCAGCCTGCCCTTCAGTATTGATTCGGCAACCCTGGCATTTCTACGAAGTCAGATAACCCACCACCTACACGGGGCCACCTTTTTTGATGCGATGTCTCTGCGCCTCCGCAAAGATTCGATCCACCACCCACAGCGCCACCGAAACCCCGAGCGCGGGGAACATGGGCTCGATGCCGAAGGGGTATCCCGCATCGCCGGCGGCGAGAATCCATCCGAGCGCGACGGCAGCCGATCCGATCATGGCCGTCGTGGCCGCTGCGGGGCTGAAGCGCCATCTCGGCGGGAGATGGACGCCGACCACAGGAAGCAGCAGGGCCGATGTCACCACCGAGCCGACGTGGTGCCAGACGGTGATGGCCGAGTCGAAGACCAACGCGCCGACGGACGCGAGGAGGGCCGCGAGTGCGAGTCCGTACCGGGTGCGTCGCCGTTCGGCTTCGGGGGAGGTCGGTTCAGCCGTCAGGTCGTGCCCGACCGTGGTTGCTGAGAGAAAGAGATACGAGTCCAGCGTGGACATGACCGTGGCGAAGAGGGCCAGGGTGAAGACCGCCGCCAACCACGGCGAGAGCACCATCTCGGCCAACGCCGGGTAGGCGGCCAGAGGATCCTCGAGACCCGGCAGCAGCACCCGTGCCGCGAGACCGCAACCGATGGAGAAGAAGTCGAAGAGCGCCCATAGACCGACCGAGACGATCACCCCGGAGCGGGCAATGGTCGGCGAGCGGGCGGCGAAGACCCGCTGATAGAAGCTGGGCTCGACCATGGTCTGCAGGGCGATGAGATACCAGACCGCGACGGTCTGCCAACCGAGGCCGCCGTCCCAGGTCCGGTGCTCGGTGGGCAACGATCCCCAGAGCCCGGCGAACCCCCCGGTGTGGGACAGCGAAGCCACCAGGAGCACCGCGAATCCGAGATACATGAGACCGAATTGGAGGATGTCGGTGCGCACCACCGATCGAAAACCGGAGATCCCGACGTAGACGGCTGAGAACGAGGCTCCGACGGCGACCGACAGCCAGGGCGGCCAGCCGGTGAGTTGGGTCAGCAGAGTCGCGAGCATCAATAGGTAGGCGACGGGAACGGTCAGCGCGAAAATCGCCGTCGCGCCGGTGAGCCGCGCGCGTCGATCGTATGCACTCAGAAGAAGATCGGGGATGGATGCCGCACCACTCGCTCTCAACCGCGGAGCGAGCCAGAACGCGAAGATCAAGGCAGCTGCGTAGTAGGGGAGACCGAAGACGACCCAGGTGGAGATGCCGTAGCGCCATGCGTACTCGCCGACGCCGAGGATGCCGCCGTACCAGGTGGTGACCAGGGTGGCGACAAAGGCCGGCAATGTCAGCCTGCGACCGGCGAGGAGATAGTCGATCCCGCCCGCCGACGGACCGCTACGCGCCAGCGCCAGAACGATGATGGCGTAGATCGCGACTAGGATCAGGGCAAGGCTCGGCACTGGGCGATTGTAGCCGGTGCTGCGAATCACTCCGTCCCGTCACCATCCCGATGTACACTTACTGAGAACTGAGTCCGCCAACGGAGGTCCGTCGATGCATATCAATGACATCCTCAAGGTCGCTGTGGAGCGCAAGGCTTCGGATGTTCATCTCAAGGTTGGAGCCCACCCCGTTCTTCGGATGGATGGACGGCTCCAGGTCATGACTGAATTCAAGCGACTCATGCAGGAAGACACCATCGCCATGGCGTTCTCAATGATGTCGTCACGCCAGAAAGAACGGTTCAAGCACCACCTCGAGACCGATATCGCTTATTCGGTGCCGGGACTCGGTCGTTTTCGTTGCAACATTTTCCAGCAACGCGGGTCGGTCGGTATCGTCCTTCGCCTGATCCCGTCGCGGATTCAGACCTTCAAGGAGCTCATGCTGCCGCCGGTGTTGGAGAAGATCTGCGAAGAGCAACGCGGACTCGTTCTGGTGACGGGGACCACCGGTTCGGGTAAGTCGACCTCGCTCGCTTCGATGATCGACTACATCAACACGCGTCGCATCGAGCATGTGATGACCATCGAGGATCCCATCGAGTTCCTCCATCGGGACAAGAAATCCATTATCAACCAGCGTGAGGTCGATGTTGATACCAAACAGTTCTCGGTCGCCCTGCGATCGGCCCTGCGCCAAGATCCCGATGTCATTCTCGTCGGTGAGATGCGTGACTACGAGACCATCGAGACGGCGCTGCTCGCGGCCGAGACCGGCCATCTGGTACTGTCGACCCTCCACACCCTCGACGCCACCGAGACGGTCAACCGCATCATCTCGGTCTTTCCTCCCCACCAGCAGAAGCAGATCCGCATCCAACTCGCGGCGGTGCTCAAAGCGATCGTCTCCATGCGGCTCCTGCCCCGAGCCGACGGTCTGGGCCGGGTGCCGGCGGTCGAGATTCTCATTGCGACGTCCTATATTCGTGACTGTATCGAGAACAAAGAGAAAACCAAGCTCATCCGCGATGCCATCACCCAGGGCACGAGTCAGTACGGGATGCAGACCTTCGACCAATCGCTCTACCTGCTCTACAAGAACGGCCTGATCACCTTGGAAGAGGCGCTCCGCCGGGCCACCAACCCCGACGAGTTCAAGCTCAAGATCCAGGGCATCCAATCAACCTCGGATATGTCGCGTGAAGATATGGACGGTGTGCTCGAACTCGGGACCGACACCTCGATGGATCCGTTCTCGGAGGAGTCGCCGTTCGAATTCGGGGGGGACGAATAGCGCGAATAGCCGGAGGCCATTCGAATTTTGAATTGTTAATTATGAATTTTTAATTGCCATCGCAGGCATAACCAGATCGCCGCCGCTGAGTCGCCGTGTGATGGAATTAAAAATTAAAAATTTGAAGAATCCTGCCTACGACAAGGCCCTCAAGCTCATCGCCCGGCGCGACCATTTTCGCGCCGAACTCGCCGAGAAGCTCCGCCGCAAGGGCTTTGACGACGAGGATATCGAGCAGGCCCTGGAGCGGCTGGACGAACTCGATCTACTCGATGATGCGCGGCTTGCGGAACGATTTGTCGAGTTCCGTTCGGTCGATCGCGGATGGGGGCAGCGGCGGCTGGTCAACGAACTCCGCAAGCGCGGGGTGGACGGACATCTCGCCGAGCGGGTTTCCAGGCTCGATGACGAACTCCACGATCGCGCCCTGGAGACCGCCCTCCGGCGGGTCGAGGTGCGGGCGAAACCAGGGTGGTGGCGGCTTCCCGAGCGCAGGGCTCGTCTGGTAAGCTCCCTCATCGCTCGCGGCTTCACAACCGATGTCGCCTATGGCGCCGTCGCCCGGCTCGCGACCGAAAGGGAGAGTTCAGACCATGAAATCCATGACCAGCCCGGAGATCCGGGCCGCATTTCTTGACTTCTTTGCCGAGCACGGCCACCAGGTTGTGTCGTCGTCTTCGTTGTTGCCGGCCGGCGACGCCACGCTGCTCTTCGCCAACGCGGGAATGAACCAGTTCAAAGACACATTTATCGGCCGCGAGCAGCGGTCCTACAACCGCGCCACCTCGTCCCAGAAGTGCGTCCGCGCGGGCGGCAAGCACAACGATCTCGAGAATGTCGGCTATACCGCACGCCATCACACCTTTTTCGAGATGCTCGGGAACTTCTCCTTCGGCGACTATTTCAAGAAAGACGCCATTCAGTTTGCCTGGGATCTGCTGGTGGATGTCTACGGCATGCCCGTCGAGCGCCTGTGGTTCACGGTCTACACCGATGACGACGAGGCCGCCGCCCTCTGGGAAGAGATCGGCGCCTCGCCGGATCGGATTCTGCGTTTCGGCAAAGAGGACAACTACTGGGCCATGGGCGAGACCGGACCCTGTGGTCCCTGTTCCGAGATCCACTTCGACCGCGGTCCCGACCCTTTTGCTCCGGGCCGCGCCGAGCTCGTCAACGGTGAGGGCGACGACATCATCGAGATCTGGAACCTGGTCTTCATGCAGTTCGACCGCGATCCGAACGGCAAGCTCGAACCACTGCCGCGGCCGTCCATCGACACCGGCGCCGGGCTCGAACGCATCGCGACGGTTCTCCAACAGGTTGAGACCAACTACGATACCGATCTCTTTGTGCCGCTTCTCGACGCCATCGGCAAGCTCGTCGAAAAACCCTACGACCCGGCCAGCGACCTCGCCCCCGCCTACCGGGTGATCGCCGACCACATCCGCGCCTCTGCGTTCCTGTTGACCGACGGCGTGGTGGCCTCCAACGAGGGCCGCGGCTATGTCTTGCGCCGGATCATCCGCCGCGCTCTGCGTTACGGGCGCAAGCTCGGCCTCGATGGTGCGTTCCTCCACACGCTGCTCCCGGTGGTCAATCAGATAATGGGTGAGCAGTACCCCGAACTCATCGAGCGCCACGAGGTGGTCGCCACCCAACTCGAGCAGGAGGAGCGGCGTTTCGCACGCACCCTCAATGCCGGCACCGACATCGCCGGCCGGGAGCTCGAGCGGATCAAGCGCTCGGGCGAGACGGTGGTGCCCGGCCGGGTGGTCTTCGATCTCTATCAGACCCACGGAATCCCATCCGAGCTGGTCGAGGAGTTTGCCCAGGAAGAGGGGCTGGAACTCGATCACGAAGGCTTCCAAGAAGCCCTGAAGGTGGAGCGCGAACGGGGCCAGGCGTCATGGAAAGGCGATCTCGCTGCCCAGTTCCGCGAGGAGTACGAAGATCTGGCCGACTCGGGGGTTACGTCGACCTTTGACGGCTACGAGCGGCTCACCCTCGAGACCACGGTCGTCGCCCTCATCGGTGATGACGGGCTCGAGGACCAACTCGACGCCGGCGATTCCGGCGAGGTGGTCCTCGAGAAGACTCCGTTCTTCGGTGAGTCCGGCGGTCAGGTCGGGGACACCGGTGAGATCGTCTGGGAAGGCGGTCACGCCGCCGTCCTCGATACCCAGAAACCCATCGAGGGTCTCATCGTCCACCGCATCAAGGTAGTGCAGGGATCGTTGACCAAAGGCGCCGAAGTGACCGGCAGGGTGTCTGAGGGACCTAGGGTCGACACCCAGCGCAACCACACCGCGACCCACCTGCTGCACGCGGCCCTCCATGGGGTGCTCGGCGACGCCGCTCAACAGGCCGGATCGCTGGTCGATCCCGACCGACTGCGATTCGACTTCTCATGGGATGGACCCGTGAGCTTCGACGAGCTGCAAGAGGTCGAACGCCTGGTCAACGCGGAGATTGTTCGCAATCGGCCCCTCGACAATACAGTCATGCCCATCGACAACGCGCGGGCGCTCGGCGCCATGGCGCTTTTCGGTGAGAAGTACGGTGACAATGTCCGAGTTGTGACCGTTGGTGACGGTGAGTTCTCCCGAGAGCTCTGCGGCGGCTGCCATGTCCAGCGGACCGGCGACATCGGTCTTTGCTCCATCACCGGCGAACGTGGAGTCGCCGCCGGTGTTCGGCGGATCGAGGCCGTCACCGGTCGTGGCGCAGTGGAGCTGGTCCAGCAGCGTACCCGGCTCGCCAACGATCTCGCCGGCCGCTATCAGACCTCCTTCGAACAGCTGCCCGAACTCCTCGACAAGCGCGAGCGCCAGCTGTCGGATCTCGAGCACGAGGTCAAGACCCTCAAGCACAAGCTCGCCTCGGGCGATGTCGGGGTCGAGGAGATCCGGGAAGAGATCGAAGGTGTGAAGGTGCTCGCCCGCCGGGCGCCCGAGATGAGTCCCGCCGAGCTCCGGAATCTCGCCGACACCATGCGTCAGAAGCTCGGTTCGGGCGTGGTGGTGCTGGGGATGGAATCGGGCGGCAAGGCGACCCTGCTCGCCGCGGTCACCGACGATGTCACCGATCGCGTCAAGGCCGGCGATCTCGTCAGAGAGCTCGCGGCCGTGGTCGGAGGACGGGGCGGCGGCAAGCCGAATCTCGCCCAGGCCGGTGGTCCCGATGCCGACAAGCTCGACGAGGCGCTTGCGAAGGCGCCTGAACAGGTGAGAGCGCTCATCACCGGCTAGCCATCCCACATCGCGACGTCGCAACCACCAAGATGCGATCGGTTCAATCTTGGTGGGGTTGTTCGGCGACCCTGCTATCTTGGGTGGGGCTAGTCTCCAAAGGATCGAGGTATTCATGTCGGAACCCAAAGTCGCGGGCACCGCTCCGGTCGTGCTCCAGCTCGAACGAGGCGTCTATTTCTGGTGTGCTTGCGGGCTCTCGGAGAAACAGCCGTGGTGCGACGGGTCGCACGCAGGTTCCGGACTCAAACCGTTGACGGTCGAAGTCGAGGCAACCTCAACTCTGGCGTTGTGCGTGTGCAAGAAGACCGGCGACAAGCCGCGTTGCGACGGGTCTCACAGCAAGTTGTGACCGTGCCTGTCCCCACCTGTTTGATTCGGAGGGGAACCGGGGATCACACCTTCTTGGAGTAGGCACTCATGTGGGTGCCGATGGCGCGGCCCGACGGATCGGCCTCGCCGTTCCACGCTTCCTCCCAGGCGAGAGCGACGGCCGACGAGCAGGCGATGCTCGGTTCGGTCACGACACCCGAAAGGCGCCGCCAATTCTATTCACTACACGCTCCTAGCTGGGCACATCCTTGGCATCGAGGAACGGCATCATCGCTCGCAGCTTCTTTCCCACCTCCTCGATCTGGTGTTGGTGCTCGACATCCCGCCGGGCGTTGAATGCGGATCTTCCGGTCCGGTTCTCGTGGATCCATCGATTCGCGTATCCGCCGTTCTGGATCTCGCTGAGAAGTCCCCTCATCCGCTGTCTGACCTCGTCGTTGACGAGGGCGTCGCCGCCCAGGTATCCACCGTCCTCGGCGGTGTCCGAAACGCTGTAGAACATATAGGAGATCCCGCCCTGGTACATGAGGTCGACAATGAGCTTGAGCTCGTGGAGGCATTCGAAGTAGGCGATCTCGGGCTGGTAGCCGGCTTCGACCAGGGTCTCGAAGCCCGATTTGACGAGAGCCGAGACGCCGCCGCAGAGCACCGCCTGCTCGCCGAAAAGATCGGTCTCGGTCTCCTCGGTGAAGGTGGTTTCGATGACCCCGGCGCGGGTGCAGCCGATGCCTTTGGCATAGGCGAGGGCGTCGGCGTGGGCGTGTCCGCTGGCATCCTGCTCGACGGCGACCAGACCCGGCGTTCCCGCGCCTTCGGTGAAGACCTCGCGAACCCGGTGGCCGGGCGCCTTGGGCGCGACCATGGAGACATCGACATCCGCCGGCGGGTGAATCTGGTCGTAGCGGATGTTGAAACCGTGGGCGAACATGAGGGTGTTGCCCGATTCGAGATTGGGGGCGATATCGGCTTCATAAACGGCGGCCTGCTCGGTGTCGGGCACCAGGACCATCATGACGTCGGCCGCGCGGCACGCGTCGGCTGTGGACATGACCTCGAGCCCCTGTTTCTCGGCCGCCGCCCAACTCGAGCTCGACGGACGAAGCCCGACGATGACGCGGGCGCCGCTGTCTTTGAGGTTGAGGGCGTGGGCGTGGCCCTGACTGCCGAAACCGAGGACGGCGATGGTTTTTGAATCGAGACGAGTGAGATCGGCGTCGTTGTCGTAGTAGAGCTGTGCCATGGTTTTGGTCCTTTAGCTGGCTTTCTCGAGAGGGAAACGCTGCTCGGCCCAGGAGGAGCGTTCGCAGTGGGTATCGAGGACGCTGTCGGCGCGGCCCATGGCGACGACGCCGGCGCGCACCATTTCGATGATGCCGAAGGGTTGGAGGAGACCGGCGAGTCCCTCGATCTCCGATTCCTCTCCCACCACCTCGATGACGATGGATTTCGCCGCCGCATCGGCAATTCGGGCCCGGTAGTGACCGCACATCCGGAGGATCTCACTCTTGGTGTCGGGGGTTGCGTGGACCTTGATGAGAGCGAGATCGCGGGTGACATAAGGGGTGCCGTTCATGTCTTCGACGGTGATCACGTGGATGAGCCGGTTGAGCTCGCGCTTGACGTGCTGGGCGTCTGCCTTGGTGCCCTCGAGGACCATGGTCATCCGCGAGACCTCGGGACGATCGGTGCGTCCCACGGTCAGGCTGTCGAGGTTGAGGCCCGGTCGGCGAAAAATGCTCACGACCCGGTTGAGGACCCCGGGGCGGTTTTCGACGAGGGCGGTGATGGTATAGCGGGTTTGCATGTTCAGATCTCCTTGGGTTGGGCAACTTCAGGTATCGGGCGTCGGATCATGTCGTGCAGGTCGGAGCCGGCCGGCACCATGGGAAAGACCACGTCGTGCTGTTCGACGACGAATTCGATGAGAAACGGCCCATCGGTGTGTTCCTGGGCCCGGCGGACCGCGTCTTTGATCTGCGAGCGTTCGGTCACCCGGGCGGCAGGGATGCCGTAGGCCGCTGCGAGGGCGCAGAAGTCGGGGCTCACCATGGGTGTCTCGTTGTAGCGTTTCTCGTAGAAGAGCTCCTGCCACTGGCGGACCATCCCGAGATAGCCGTTGTTGACGAGCGCGATGTTGACCTTGACCTTCTCTTGAACCGCGGTGGCAAGCTCGGCCATTGTCATCTGGAAGCCACCGTCTCCGGCCACCACCCAGACCTCGTCGTCGGGACGACCCATGGCGGCGCCGATGCCACCGGGGAGACCAAATCCCATGGTCCCCATGCCACCGCTGGTGATGAGAGCATGCTCGGGGCTATGGGCGTAGTACTGGGCGACCCACATCTGGTGTTGGCCGACATCGGTGACCGTGATGGCCTCGCCGCCGGTGAGGGTCCAGAGATCGTGGACCACCTCGGCCGCCTTGAGCTCGGGCGATTGAAGGACCTGATTGAGGAGTTCCCGTTCAGCCGACTCTTCCCGCCGGCGAGCGATTCGTTCGATCCATGCGCCGTGCTCGATGGGCTCGAGACCGACGGCGATCTTCTCGAGGGTTGCTCTGAGGTCGCCGGCGATGCCGACTTCAACCTCGACGTTCTTGTCGATCTCCGATGGATCGATGTCGATGTGAATCTTGCGCGCCTTGGGTGCATAGGTGGCAAGATTGCCCGTCACCCGGTCGTCGAAGCGCATCCCGAAGGCGAGCAGAAGATCGGATTCCTGGACTGCGTGGTTGGCCTCTCCGGTCCCGTGCATCCCCATCATCCCGAGGCAGAGGGGATGATCCTCGGGGAAACAGCCCTTGCCGAGAAGGGTCAGCCCGACGGGGGTCTCGGTTCTCTCGGCAAATTCCCGGAGCTCATCGACGGCGCCGGAGAGCAGCACCCCGCGGCCGGCGAGGATCACCGGACGCTCGGCGGACCGGATGAGGGTCCTCGCCCGGTCGATCTTCTCCTCCGGGGGTATGGGCGTCGGCCGGTAGCCCGGGAGCCGGATTTCGTCGGTTGGGTACGTGAACTCGGTCCTGGTGGTCTGGACATCCTTGGGCAGATCGATGAGCACCGGGCCCGGACGGCCGCTCGAGGCGATGAAGAAGGCCTCGCGGATCGAAAAGGCGAGTTCCTCCACCGAGGTCACCAGGTAGTTGTGTTTGGTGATGGGCAGCGTCACACCGGTGATGTCCGCCTCCTGGAAGGCGTTGTGTCCGATGACCGAGGTCGGCACCTGACCGGTGATGCAGACCACGGGAGAGGAGTCGAGCATTGCGGTGGCGAGACCGGTGACCAGATTGGTGGCGCCGGGTCCGCTGGTCGCGATGGCGACCCCGACCTTGCCGGTGGCCCGGGCGTAGCCGTCAGCCATGTGCGTCGCCCCCTGCTCGTGACGGGTCAGCACGTGGTGGATCTGAGGGTAACTCGAGAGGGTGTCGTAGGTGGGGAGGATCGCTCCGCCGGGGTAGCCGAAGACCAGATCAACCCCTTCGCGGATCAAACACTCCCAGACGATTTCGGCGCCGCTGAGTTCCATCTGCAATTTCCTCCAAAAAAAAGCCCCCGGGGTGTCCCGGGGGCTTGTGACGGTGTGGTTGGTATAAAAAACCTACGTCAAGGCCCCCGGGTTCAACCCGCTAATAAGAAGCACAAGGACGAGGCTGTCGAGAGACAAAAAGGCCGCCGCACGCGCGGTTTCGATCGTTCGCAGGAAGCTGCCGGTGGCCTTCATGACTCTCGATTATGGATTCATGACCATGTGGTGTCAAGCGCTATACTTCTTTAGCCCTCCCATCGGGAGCGACCGGCCCACGAGATTTACCCGGCCGGGTGGAGCGGAGGAAGCGGCCGGGGTTGAAGCGGGAATCTGCCATGAATGAACCAAAGGAGCACTCGATCCATGACTCTCCGATGAGGGTCTTTGGGACCGGAACACTCTTTGATGCGCTGGGTGACGCCATCGCCTATCGGAGTCTCGAGCCCCTCGATGGGAGGCTCCCGGGACTGTCGTTTCTCAGACAGCCGCTGGGCCTGCAGGCAAAGCGGGTACCGCGCAAGGTGGAACCCGCCTACGGCCTCGTCGTGGCGGAAATGCTGCGCGCGGCCGCGGCCTTTGCAAACGGATCTCCCGAGCTCAGTAGAGTGGTCCTCATCGGGGATACGGAACACAATGACGGCAGTGCGTTCATCAATATCTGCGCAGCGCTGCGCTGCCCGGGGAGTGCATTCATCTGCACCGAGACACCGGCCGAACCCGCGCTCGTTCCCAACGAACGAGGTCTCGGGCGGACGCTTTATTCGGCCAATCGGTGGCGGCTGATCGGCGGTTTTGAAGCCGATCTCGCCCGTCGCGGCGTGATCATCGACCGCGGAACCGTGGTGGTCGTCGATATCGACAAGACTGTCCTCGGGGCGCGAGGGCGGAACGACCGGCCCATCGACACAGCGAGGGCCGCGGCGGTTCTGCGCACGGCGCGTGCGCTCCACGGTGCGCCCGTCAATCGGGACATGCTGCTGGCGGCCTACAACCATTTCAACCAGCCGAGGTTCCATGCATTCACAACCGACAACCAGGACTACCTCGCCTATCTTGCGATTCTCGTCGAGGCCGGATGGAGTTCGATTGAGAAGATCCGGGAGGGAATCACCCGTGGTCATCTGAGCTCGTTTGGCGATCTCCTGGATGCCGTGACGGCGACGGTCGAGCGATTGCCGAATCGCCTTCGCCGGGCCCACGACGATGTGGTCATGGCCGTGACGCTCGGAGACCCGACACCGTTCAAGGACTTCCGAAGGGCTGAGTTTCGCGAAACTGTGGATCGGATGACCCCGGTGGACAAGCCCCAGGACACCGCGAGGCTGCTCGCAACAAGAATCACCCTCACTGCCGAGGTGTGGCGGAGGGTGAAGCTCTGGCGGGGCCGCGGCGCGTTGGTCTTCGGGCTGTCGGACAAGCCGGATGAGGCCTCGTTTCCTTCGCCCGATCTCGAGTCCGAGGGTTATCAACCGCTGCACAAGACGCGAGCCCTGGTGGTGGGGGAGCGCTGATCCTGGTCGGCCGGGCAACGGCTGACCACCATCGCAGGAGAGGCGCCTGCGCTCAACAAAAGGTCAATTCTCGAGCAGGACCGACCGGAGCTCCTCGTAGACCGGCCCGATGGGGGTCACCCGGCGCTCTTTCTTAAGGTGGACGGCGAGACGCTCGGGGAGTTCAATCTCGGCCCCGATCACCGGCTCGACGACCTCGCGGAATTTGGCCGGGTGGGCGGTGGCGATGAGGATGGCGTCGGTGGGCGTACGGCGCTCGGAGAGCTCCCTCGCGAGGCCGAGTCGGCCCACCGCAGTGTGGGGATCGAGGATTCGCCCCGTCGTGTCATAGACCTGACGGATGCACCGCCGTGTTTCGTCGTCGGTCGCACTGAAAGCACTGACGTCACCCCTGAGATGGTCGAGATCCCCGCCGTAGAGGTGGATGATGCGGGTCAGGTTCGACGGATCGCCCACATCCATGGCGTTGGAGATGGTTCGTTCGGATGGGCGGGGGCGGTAGGTTCCGCTTGCGAGATACGTCGGGACAACGTCGTTGATGTTGGTGGCGGCGACGAATCCACCTACCGGCAGCCCGAGACGTTTGGCCATGAGACCGGCGGTGAGATTGCCGAAGTTTCCGCTCGGGGTGCAGAACACAAGATCGCGATCGGATGGGGGAAGCTGCGCCCATGCGCCGAAGTAGTAGAAGATCTGCGGCAGAAGACGCCCGATATTGATGGAGTTGGCGGATGTGAGGGTTACCCGTCGGCGGAGATCGCCATCGGCGAAGGCGGTCTTGGCGAGCTTCTGACAGTCGTCGAAGGTGCCCTGAACGGCCAGCGCGCGGACGTTCTCGCCGAGGGTCGTGAACTGCCGCTCCTGGAGATCGCTCACCTGTCCGTCGGGGAAGAGGACGATGATTCGGGTGTTTTCGAGACCGAGGAATGCATCGGCCACCGCGCTGCCGGTGTCTCCTGAGGTGGCTACAAGCACCGTGAGCTGCTCGTCGTTGCGGTTGCATGCGCGCATGGTCCGCGCCATGAAACGTGCGCCGACATCTTTGAACGCGAGGGTGGGCCCATGGAAGAGCTCGAGCAGATGGATGCCGTCCGCCAAAGCGGTGAGCGGAATCGGGAAGTCAAGCGCGGTGGCGACGATCTCGTCGAGGGTTTCGTTGTCGAACTCCTCGCCGAGAAGATGCTGCGCGAGGGTTGTCGAAATGGCTCCGAAGTCCGCGCCTCGGAAGGAGGCCAGGGTTGATTGCGGGATCGGGTTGAGTTCCCGAGGCGTGTAGAGCCCGCCGTCGGCGGCCATGGACTCGAAGAGCGCGTCGCGATAGGAGATGGACCGATCTCCGCCGGTGGTGCTGATGAGCTGCATGGTCAGAGTCCCTCTGCGACCGACTGGGAGCCGGGTGGAAAGAACGCGTCGTGAACCGCGACGATCGCGGCGGTTTGATCTTCACCGGAGACGACGAAAGAGATGTTGAGCTCGGAGGAGCCCTGGGCGATGGCTCGGATGTTGATGCCGTTCTCGCCGAGCGCGCTGAAGACGCGGCCGGCGATCCCCGGGATACGGCACATGGCCTCACCGACGACCGCAATGATCGAGAACCCGGTCTCCACCACCACGTCGTTGACCAGACCGGCGCCGCGTTCGAGTTTGAACTCGGCGTCCACCTGGAGCTGGACCTCGTCCACGGCGCCCGGTTCGACGGCAAAACAGATGGAGTGTTCGCTGGATGCCTGCGAGATGAGAATGGCGCTGATGTCCCGCCGGGCGAGAACCCCGAACAGACGCGAAGCAATCCCCGGGACACCCACCATCCCGTCGCCCTCCAGGCGGAGCAGCGCCACCTCATCCACCGCCGAGATGCCGCGGATCAGGTTGCCGTTGCCGCGGATCTCTTCGGCCAGGGACCGGCTGGCCCAAAAATCGGTCACGTGCATGGTGTCCCGGATAATAGCCGCCCGGATTTGCCGTCTGTCAAGGGGCCCGAGAGTGGTAAAACAGGCCTGGATGGCCTTACGGTCATCGGGCAGGCGCACCGGAATAAACGCTTTGCGCAGCGACACGCTGGTCAAAGCGTTGATCAGCGTGATCTCGTAATCCAGATCCCGAAATACTTTTTCGGTGATGATGTCGGCAAGCCCCAGCCCGATGCCATTGCCGCTAGTGTGTTTGGAGAGGTTCAGCACCGCAAGCCGGCCTACTTTGAGAATGCCTGAGAAATCATCCTCTTTCAGATCAAAGGCCCGACCGGTGACATTGGGGTCCATTCCCGCACCGCTGATCTCTTTGCCGATCTGCTGCACCACCAGGGTG
>RCNF010001112.1_pt1 | contig 14098 bp, 12 predicted proteins | sample 2041311 | NCBI WGS metagenome assembly RCNF01 (sample SAMN09708228, study PRJNA481090) | Marine sediment metagenome, whole genome shotgun sequencing project. | biome: marine sediment; feature: ocean; material: sediment; isolation source: Sewage treatment plant 2 marine sediment (STP2) ... | reverse complement strand
AGCTTGCGGTGACCGAACGCATCGGCGCTGCCGGACAGCACCATGTCGCCACCAAGAAGACGGGCACCCTCCGATATTGTCATCATCGCATAGTTGGAGGGGTTGGCGGCCTTGTCGGCGACGAGAAGTTCGGCGAGATGGTCGATGTCGAAAGGCACTTCGGAGATGATTGTCCGCTTCACCCCGGCCAGATACGCAGTGACCAAAGCGGTCTCGCCGCTGTAGCGGCCAAACAACTCGACAACGGCGATCCGCTCGTGTGACCCAGTTGCGGTGCGAAGGCTGTGGATGAACTGAACTCCACGGGTAACCGCAGTGGAAAACCCAATGCAGTAGTCCGTGCCGTGAACGTCATTGTCCATGGTCTTGGGGATACCAATCACTGGTACCCCTTCTTGGTGAAGACGCAGGCCGTATGAGAGGGTGTCGTCGCCACCGATGGGGATGAGTACGTCGATACCAAGTTTGTCGATCACGCGCAGCGCATGATCGGTGAAATCAAACGGTCCCTCGCCCTCGGCGCTATCAGCGAGGAAGTCGGGGACGTCGCCTGCGGCAACACGCCCGGGGTGGGTGCGAGAAGTGTGAAGGAAGGTGCCACCGGTGCGGTCGACGGTACGCACCGTGTCCGGGGTCAGTTCCGTCATGTGATCAGACCAGGTATCGGGGTCTTCTGGATTGGCGTTGAGCAAGCCACCCCACCCACGTCGGATCCCGACGACGGAATGGCCCGCTTCACTGACGCGGTTCACCACGGCCTTGATACAAGGATTGAGACCGGGAACGTCCCCGCCACCCGTCAGAATTCCGATACGCATGTTGCCTCCATTGGTTTTACCTGCAAAGCAGTTTTGGATGGTAGCCAAGTCGTGGGAGGGCAGATTCCATGCCTCGGTCGGGGACGGTCTATGGATGCTTTTCGCGCTGTCGCAAGGTCGGAGCGGGCCTGCTTACATGGGTGTAGTTTGGAACGGAGACCTGTTGGCCGAGGGTTTTGCACATCTGCATGTTCATACCGAGTTTTCGATGCTCGATGGTGCCGCGCGCGTCAAGGATCTGGTGAAAGCTGTCAAGGCCGACAATCAGCCTGCGGTTGCGATAACTGACCACGGGGTTCTCTACGGGGTTATCGACTTCACCAAAGCCGCACTGGCCACAGGGGTGAAACCCATCATCGGAATTGAGGCCTACATAACGCCTGGGTCTCGTTTCGATAGGCCTTCACGTCGTGACGATATTCGCTATCACATGACCCTGTTGGCTATGAACGACACCGGCTACCGCAATCTTATGAAACTGGCGTCGCGGGCCTTTCTGGAAGGCTTCTACTACAAGCCACGCATGGATGCTGAGCTACTGGCGGAACACCACGAAGGCATTGTGGCCCTATCCGGATGCCTTGGCGGCCACATACCCCAGTTGCTTGCCCCCGATGCATCAAGCGAAGAGGGTAACCAGGGTCAGGTACGTGATTACGACGCTGCACTGGCAGCAGCTGCGATGTACCAGGACATTTTCGGGCGGGACAACTTCTACATCGAGGTCCAAGACCACGGCATCCCGGCGCAGCGGAAGGTGATGAGCGATCTCCTCCAAATCTCTCGGGATGTGGGGGCGCCATTGCTGGCGTCGAACGACAGCCACTACACCTATGCCCACGAAGCCGATGCGCACGACGTTCTGCTCTGTATCCAGACCGGATCAATTCGCTCAGATGAGAATCGCTTCAAGTTCCACGGTACTGAGTTCTATATCAAGAGTGCCGCCGAGATGAATGCGCTCTTCCCCGATCAGGAATACCCGGGTGCCTGTTCAAACACTCTGCTGATTGCGGAACGTGTCGACCACAAGATCGAGTTCGGACAGATGTTGCTGCCGCAGTTCCCGGTGCCGGACGGCCATACCGAAAAGAGCTATCTCGCCGAGTTGGTGCTAGAAGGGGCGCGGCAGCGTTATGGCGACCCGTTGCCAACAGAGGCAAGCGAGCGGATCGAGTACGAGCTCAAGGTCATCGAGGATATGGGCTTTTCGGCGTATTTCCTCATCGTCTGGGACTTGATCCGATACGCAAATGAGCACAAGATCCGTACCGGTCCCGGGCGCGGGAGCGCAGCTGGATCGATCGTGGCGTACTGCCTCGGCATCACCAAGCTCGACCCGCTCGAATACGGCCTGATCTTCGAGCGTTTCCTCAACCCCGGTCGACGGGAAATGCCCGACATCGACATGGATTTTGACGAGCGTTATCGCGGCGACATGATCAAGTACTGCTCTGATCGCTATGGCTCGGATCACGTCGCCCAAATCATCACTTTCTCGACGATTAAGGGCAGACAGGCGATTCGTGATGCGGCACGGGTTCTCGGTTACCCCTACGGGCTTGGCGACCGTGTCTCCAAGATGATGCCGCCGCCGATCCTTGGCAAGGAAGCAACGCTGGTTCAGTGTCTTGAGGAGCCAACGGCTCAGACTCCAGGTACGGTCAAGGACTGGTATCAGGGCGCTCATGGCCTCCGGTCGGCATACAACGAAGAAGCCGACGTGAAGCTTGTGGTCGACACCGCGCGCGGCCTCGAGGGGCTACGTCGCCAGGATTCGATTCACGCCGCAGCTGTCGTTATTTCGCCTACGCCGCTCACCGAGATTGTGCCGCTACAGCAGAAGGGCGAAGGCGCAGAAATCGTCACCCAGTATGAGATGCATGGTGTCGAGGCACTTGGCCTCCTCAAGATGGACTTTCTCGGCCTCCGCAACCTGGCGACCATCGAGCGGGCACTCGAGCTTATCGAGGTCAACACTGGGGAATGGATCGAGATTGACGACATTCCGCTCGATGATCCAATCGTCTACAAGATGCTGCAGGCCGGCGATTCGATGGGCGTTTTCCAGTTCGAAGGTGGGCCGATGCGGGCGCTGATGCGCAACCTGCAGCCCGACAAATTCGAGCACCTGACCGCACTCAATGCTCTGTACAGGCCGGGGCCGCTCGGCGCCGGCATGCACACCGAGTACGCCGATCGCAAGAACGGCCGCTCCGAGGTCACGTACCCCCACCCAGACCTTGAAGAGATTCTGGCCGATAGCTACGGGATCATGGTGTTCCAAGAACAGGTGATGCAGACCGCACAGAAGGTTGCTGGCTTCACGATGGCTGAGGCGGATCGTCTCCGCAAGGCAATGGGCAAGAAGATTGCATCGGTCATGGATGCGGAGGAACAGAAGTTCATCGAGGGTTCCGTTGCCAATGGCACCGATGCCGCGCATGCCAAGGAGCTGTTCGGGTTCATCGCCCACTTCGCCGGTTACGGCTTCAACAAGTCGCACTCGGCAGCGTATGCCCTTGTTGCCTATCAGACCGCATGGCTCAAGGCTCATTATCCCGCCGAGTACATGGCCGCGTTGCTGACCGCGGTGAAGAAGGACAAAGACCGCACGGCCCTGTATCTCCATGAGTGTCGTCAGATGGGGCTGCGGGTGTTGGTACCAGACGTGAACCGCTCCGACGTCGACTTCTCAGCCGTTGGTGGCGACATCACCTTCGGGATGTCGGCGGTACGGAATGTGGGCGAAGGCGTTGTGAGGCCGATCATCGAGGAGCGGGACAAGGCTGGGGACTTCACGTCCTTTGGGGACTTCATCAACCGTGTTGATTTGGCCGTTCTCAACAAGAGGACCATCGACTCACTTATCAAGGCTGGTGGCTTTGATTCAGTCGGACACTCACGGCGCGGCCTTTACGAGAGTTACCTCGAAATCTTGGAAACCACGATATCGCGACGGCGGGCTGAGGAGATGGGTCAGTACAGCCTGTTTGGCGGTGGTGATGACGAGATTGAAGAGGTCGAAATCGTCATGCCCGACCACGTGTGGGACAAGAAAGTCCAGCTTGCATTCGAAAAAGAGATGCTTGGCCTCTACGTGTCAGATCATCCGTTGTTCGGTATTGAAAAGGCCCTCAAGACCATGTGCACCTCTGACATTCCGGGTCTGTGGGAGCGCGCCGACAAGGAGAAGGCCACCATTGGTGGCGTTGTCGGTGCGATCACTCGCAGGTTTACAAAAGCCGGCGACCCGATCTTGTTCTTTGTCCTCGAGGATCTCCAGGGCAGTACCGAGGTCGTCGCGTTTCCCAGGGTTGTTGCTGAGTACGGGCCCCTAGTCAGGGAGGACGCCATCTTGGTTGTTACCGGGAGAGTCGACCACCGTGGCGATGATGTGAAGTTCATTTCACAGGGCATCAGAGAGCCCCAGTTAACCGCTGAGTCGATGGTCCGATTGCGTGTCCCCGCCGCCAGGTTGTCGCGCAACATGGTGGATCGGTTGCGCGCGGCCTTGCAGAATCATCCTGGCGATGCCGAGGTCTATCTCCACATGACCTCAGACAACGGCGAGAAGGTCATTCGCCTTGGTGAGGATCACCGGGTCGAGCCACGGTCCGCTCTCTTTGCCGAGTTGCGGGAGCTGTTGGGACCGTCCGCGGTCATGTAGGCCCTATTCGACAGGCAAGTGCCGCAACAGGTCTGGTGACGTGGAGAGCATCTCAGCAAGAGCGTCAACAGAGGTAGGGGTGACCTCCGCCCACGGAACGTCGACGAGTTCGAGTTGGTAGCGAGCCGCGAATTCCTGTTTCACGTCGTGCTGACGGCGCACTTCGCTTGCCCATCGCTTGAGATTCTCACGTGCCGCAGCACGGACGTCCGGTGCGATGTCTGGGCTGCGGAGGTTGGTCCCATCTGTCCAGCCAGCCGGGAGTTGTTTGTTGAACACCACGGTCTCAGGCCGACCGACAGTCGCTTCGAGTTCCTCGAAGAACCTTCTGGCTTCGCGCAGCGGTGTCGGCTCGGCGGTTGTGATGACGATTGAGGTCGCTCTTTGCAGGTGTAATTCGATAGCACTGGCCCGTTTTGATAGCCCGTCGTACAAAGAGCGCAGATCCATCAGGAATACCGCGATCTCTTCGAGAAGTGGGCCACCTAGGACTGTGTCGGCAAGCTTCAGCGCGGGTCGGGCAGTGACCTTGTACAAAGCTCGCCGTCCCGGAAGGCTGGCTCCGGTCAACCAACGCAACAGCCGTCCACCGACTAACTCACGCATCCGACCAGGAGCTGTGTAGAAATCGAGGCCACCCCCAGCGGGAGGCGTGTCGACGACCAGCAGATCCCAGCGATGTGACTCGATGTGTTCGGCCATCTGCTCACCGGCGGCGTAGGCCTGGGCCGCGGGGAAGCGGTCGGCAAGGGCACGGAAGAAAGGATCGACCAGCAACCGTGCCGCGGTTTCAGGGTCGGCATGGCGATGCACCATTGCTTCCCACGACGCGGTGACATCGAGCATGGCCGCCGATAGACCCGGCTGATTTGTGACCTCGCTTGGGTGGTTGTCGAGTGTTTCGATACCGAGAGCATCTGCAAGACGTCGTGCCGGGTCGACAGTCATAACGCAGGTGCGAAGACCACGGCGGGCGGCGGTGACGGCAAGAGCAGCCGACAGAGTTGTTTTGCCAACTCCACCTGCTCCAGTAATCACGAGTACTTTCGTGCTCATATCAGCTCGTCCCAAATATCGGCAAGCTGTTCGGCAACCTCACCGGCGGTGTGTAAACCAAACAGATGCGGTAGGCGGTGACCGGCCGATACCTCGGGGAGCCATCGATGCTGCTGCTCTTGAACTGCAAGGTGGTGTTCTGCCGCGTTGCGATGTGGTCCCGTCGGCAACGTCGAGATCTCTGTCCTGGTCAACGCCAGCTCGGGGAGCACACGATTAGTGACTACTCCTGCCAGGTCGATCACCGGCTCGGCGATCAGTCGGTCAAGGGCCTCCTTAGTCTCAAGCACCGGCAGTTCGTCGGGGGTGGTCACGAGGATCAGAGAGGTGGTCTCGATGTTGAGCAGGGCCTTCCGCATCCGATCGGCTTGACTTCTGATCGGTCCGGCGGGGACCAGATCTGCAATGGTGTTGGGTGCTCGCAGATAGGAGAACAGCTGACCGAGCGGCGGTGCATCGACCAGCACCAGATCGTACCGAGCCTGCCACAATTCAAATACAGGTTTGCCGATGGTCACGATCTCACGAACCCCGGGAGCGGTCTCAGCCAAGACACTCAGAGCGCTACTCAGCAGTTTGGTTGGGGCCGCCCGCGGTACATGCAGCTGGAGTCTGAAGTACTCATCCAGGGCATCGGTGCGGTTGACGGACAACGCCTCGATCCCGGCTCTGACCCGGCGCGGTTCATATGTCAGCTCTTTGGCGGCGAGGTGTGACGCGGCACCGATCCCTTCGACCATACCGACAACAAGGACTCGCAGCCCGCGTCGGGCTGCGAGGAGAGCCAGCGAAGCCGTAACAGCCGACTTGCCAACACCGCCCTTGCCGGAGATGAACGTCAGTTTTCGGTCGAGCATTGCTACCAATCGTAGTTGCCTCGGTCCGCTGTTCTGTAGCTAGCCTGTCCAATCAGATAATCAGGAGGACATCGTGGCCCGTCTCGACGTAGAAGAATTCCTTGGCCGCTACCGCGCCCGCGCTGCAGCCGTCAAAGATCGTGGTATCCCCCCGTTGGAGGGCGAAGCTCGTCAGCTGTTCGTTCAGCAGGCAGAGAAGGACTATCTCGACTACTTGTTGGTCGGTGGTGCGGCTTGGTCGATTGAGGACGGCCATCTTGTTCTCAAGATTGCGCTCTCTGGCTAGCCGGGATCTGCGATTCCGGCTGCCGCTCGTTTGGCGGCGGCGCGTCTTTCGCCCTCGAGACGGGCAAGATCGTGATCTTGGTGGTCGACGTACTTCATCGCGTCGGCAATGAGGTGATGACCTGCTTGGTCTCCGATGAGACGGTGCATCTCCTGGCAAACCCGCCGATACCCGGGATGTCCTCCGGCGCCGGTTCTCAGTTCAAGGAGATGGAAAGCCTCGCGAGCATTCAGCTGGAAGAAGAAACGGATGCGGTATGCAAAAGGGATTGCGTACTGAGCAACGTCCGGGCCCAGATCAGCTGCGATTTCGTTGAAGAGGTCGGCGGTACGGGCCATTGCCTCGTCCCACACGTCGGTGGCACCGACGTCAGCGATCGACTCCGGTGTGATGTAGCCGTGGCTTGGAGAGAGCCGTTGCCACTCGATGGTGAGCATGCGATGACGCTGTAGATCCCGGAATATGCCGTAATCACACAGAATATCGAAGCGATAGTCGGTTCTTTCCATGGCGCGGCCCGGTTTGTGCCGACGATTGCGTCGGTCACCGATGTAGCTGCGGATCAGATCCGATCTCTCGTCCTCCGACATATCCGCAACAAGGGCCGTGAGTTGGTCGTCACCGAGGCTGGTGTATGAATACAAAGCGGCGGCGGCGGTCTTCAACTCGCCGTCTGGGTCCCAATCCACGAGTCTGACCTCGGGCTGCGGCTCCGGGTCAGCGGACAAGGCATGGGCATGTTGGTTCATGCGAGCCGCGATCGACTCGAGGTACTCGCTCCAATCGACACCTCGCCCGGGAACGTCGACACGGCGCATAAACGAGGGAACAACCTTGCGTAGTTCGGTCAGCATGAGGTCAGCGAACTCCCGCGCCTCAGCCAGCGGATGCGAGCGCATCCTGATAAGCAACATCTCATAGGCTTGGCCAGATCCGAAGATCCCAACATTCGATGTCGTTGCTGCGGGGAGCAGGCCCCGGATGTCATCGCACGCCTTGGCCCTTATCGTCGACCGCCATACGAAGTTGGAATCACCATCTTGCTTTGGATAGAGCGTCTCGTAGTAGGGGACCAACTTGCCGATGAGATCGGCATAGGTATCAAACAGCCAGTCCATGGTCTCGACATACCGATCGCGGTGCCGGGACGACTCGATTTCGGAAGGGATCATGTAGCGGTAGCCGTCACCGAGCTTCTTGTCATAGAAGATGTAGCGCGTGCTTTGCTCCAGGTATGACGCCAGTCGGCCCCACTCAAGAACCTTGGTCAGGATGTTGGACGCCTGTTCACAGGCGAGGTGAGCACCGCCGAGCTGGGCAACAGAGTCGTCGCCGTACTCCGAGAACACTCGGTCGTAGAGATCCTGTGCCTTCTGCAGCTTCACGACGGGATCGTCGCCATCTAACTCGGCGGCGACATGCTCAACTCCGAGTTCTGGCTGGTTGTAGAACTCGTCGAGGAACAGCCGACGTACGGATTTGGGCGAGCGGCTGTACCGGGCAAACAGAGCACCTTTGACGACCTCAGGCAGGTTGACGATCGCAAACACCGGGCTGTCAAGATTGGTGAAGAAACGGGCGAGGACCCGTCGTTCTTGATCTGTGAACTCTTCGATATGAAAGGTCATTCCCGCCGTTCTGTCGCCGCGCTGCACCCTACCTGGGAGCCGGAAGACGGTGCAAGACTCCAGAGACGCGGTATTCTCCGCGCATGGTTGTCCTGAGAGCTGTCATCGTTGCGTTGATCGGCGCCGCTATTGCGGTGGCGCTTATTCCATTGATGGTGCTGCTCGATCTGCGTCGCGGTGGAACTGGCTGGGGTATGTGCGCCGAGGGCCTTGCCGACTGTAGGAACAGCTATTTCGCTGGATTTGAGTTGATCGGCTGGCTATTCATGGCCTTGTTTGTGCTGCTCGGCATGATTGCGCTGTGCGTGCGTATTCTGCGCCACCTCGAGAGTCGATCCAACCATGACACTTCAGTGATCGTCTAGTGCTAGATCCTGTGGTGCCCGATGCGGACACTGTGTTCGTGCCGCTCCGCGATCGGCTGCCCGACTACTTGGCGATCTTCGGAGCGGGCTGGGCCGTGTTGGTAGTCGTTGGCGTGGCGGTGGCGCTGTTTACTGATGCCTCCATTATTGAAGGAATTGCATACGTTGCCATGGCGGGCGGGGTGCTTATGCTTCTCGGCGGTGGCGCTACTGGTGGCGGCTATACCAGTCTCGGGTTGGGCGCCGCCGGCGCCGTGCTTGGGTCCGGCCAGCGCCACGATGAGGAATACGACGATGCCGAGGTGCGGCGTGGCCAAATCAAGAAGGTGAATCCTCGCGATCGGCTGCGCAAGGGTCTTCGCCCGGAGAAGAACCCGCGGGCGTTTTGGCAAGTCATTGCCGGATTCGCCTACCTCGCCTCCGCACTCGGCTTGCTGGCAATATTTGAGTAGTAGCGGCGCTAGTCGGAGTTAGCGAGATCTTCGATCGCCAGAAACAGACCAGAGGCCTCGGCGACAAGGACATCGCCGTCCAAGATCTGCGCCGAGATTTGCAGACGTCGGCCGCGGCGCTCCAGCAGCTGGCCTACGAGAACGAATGAACGATCGACCTTGGCCGGCTTGCGATAGCGGACATCAAGATTGCCGGTCATCACCATGACGCCTTCCACCAAGATGGCGGTCCATGCCATGATTTCGTCCAGAGCGGTAGCCACAATTCCACCGTGCAACAGGTCTGAGAAGCCATGGAAGTCGCGGCGTGGCTCAAATGTTGCTCGCACGGTGTTGTCGGATCTCTCGAAATCGGCGAGATTGAGCCCGATCGGGTTACTCGCTCCACATCCAAAACAGTGGTCGTAATCCCTCCGGATCGCGGCGATGCGGTCGGGAAGGCTCAATCCTGGTCCAGAATGACTACGGAGGAGCCTTCGATCCGTTCGAGCACGACAACAGACTGGACAATCCATCCATGACGCTCGAGACGTTCTCTACCGCCCTGCCAGCCCTTCTCCAGGGCGAAACCGAAGCCAAGGACTTCACAGCCAGCTTCGGTAGCGATCTCGCCGAGCGCTTCGGCGGTGCGACCGCGGGCTAGGAAGTCATCGACAATGATGATTCTCAACCCTGCCGGGAGCACACGGCGCGCTACCTCGACCCGGTACTCCACACCCTTGGTTGGGGAGGTGACTTCACGAGCGAACGAGTACCTGTCACCAGTGCCGAGATATTTCTTGGCGTAGACCATCGGGATGTCGAGCTCACGGGAACACGCAAGCGCTGGGGGGATACCCGACGCTTCTGCGGTAAGAATCAGATCAGGCCGCATCTCGCGGAATGAACTGGCAAGGGAGCGGCCGACCGAGTCGATTACTGCAGGCTCGACACGGTGGTTGAGGAACTCGTCAACGAGGACAAGGTTCCCTTCGACACGAGCTCTTTGTTCAACGGCGGTTCGTAGATCCACGAACGAGATCGTAGCCGCTCAGTCGGCGTGATCGAATCAGGCAAGCGGCGACGTAGACTCGTGACTCTATGACACCTGCAACTGATCAACCGATTGGGCAACGGCGCCGCTCGGCCCGGATCGTCCTGAAGCGCCTTACCGGTATCTATCCCGAGATCGCGACAGCCCTCGACTATCGCGATCCGTGGCAGTTGATCGTGTCCACCGTGCTGTCAGCGCAGACGACCGACGAGAACGTCAACAAGGTCACGCCGGTGCTCTTCGAGAAGTGGCCCCATGCCGAGGACCTGGCGGCAGCCAATCCTGACGACGTTGAGAGGGTGGTCTTTTCCACCGGGTTCTATCGACAGAAGACCAGATCGATTCTGGCGTTGGCGGTCGACATAGTTGAGCGCTACCAAGGCGAGGTTCCCCGCGACCTAGACGAGATGATCACTCTCAAGGGAGTCGGGCGGAAGACCGCAAGTGTCGTGCTAGCAGAGGCTTGGGGAGAGCCGGCAATCGCAGTTGACACCCATGTCAAGAGAGTCTCCAATCGGCTGGGGCTTACCCGCAACACCGACCCCACCAAGATCGAAACCGATCTCAAGGACCTGTATCTGAAGAACACTTGGGCAGGGGTCTCGATGAGGTTTATCCAGTTCGGTCGCGATTTCTGTGATGCCCGCAAACCGCGGTGTTGGGAATGTCCGCTGCGCGATCGGTGCCCATACGAACCAAAGACGGCCCGGCCCCAGGCGTGATTCGAGGACGAAATCGTCTTGATCGCGAGATCTTCCGGCTTGCGGTTCCGGCTCTCGGAGCACTCGCAGCCGATCCGCTTGTTTCCCTTGTCGATACAGCTTTCGTCGGTCGGTTGGGCAAGGTCCCGCTCGGCGCCCTTGGGGTGGCCGTTGCGGTCTTTTCCGTTGCCTTCTTCATGTTCAACTTCCTCGCCTACGGGACGACTCCGCTAATCGCCGGTGCCGTTGCCAAGGGCCGCACGGAAGAAGCAGGTCGGATCACTGCGGGGGCACTTGTTCTTGGCCTGGCGATCGGTCTCGCCGTCACTGGGCTCCTTGAGGTTTTCGCCGATCCGCTCCTCCGGTTGATGGGGGCCAAGTCGGATCTCCTCGCCGATGCATCCACCTATCTCCGCATCCGGTCGTTGGGAATGCCGGCGCTGCTGGTCGCCACAGTGGCTCATGGGGTCTTCCGTGGCTACCAGGACACCAAGACACCGATGTGGGTGACGGGGTCCATCGCGGTGCTGAACTTGATCTTCGACCCGATCCTCATCTTTGGCTTTGGCTGGGGACTTGCCGGTGCTGCCTGGGCCACAACCGCGGCGCAATGGTTGGGTGCGGGGGTATTTGTCGCTCTCTTCTACAGGCGACGCGACAACTTCGGGCTACGGCTGCAGTGGCCCGGTCTTGATGCCCTTCGCCCTTTGGTCGGTGCGGGCCGAGCGCTGATCATTCGTAGTGGGTCGTTGCTGGCCGCCTTCACGCTGGCGACCGCGGTCGCAACCAGACAGGGTGACGAGGTAGTTGCGGCCCACCAGGTAGCAGTCCAGCTGTGGATCTTTCTTGCGCTGGTTGTCGATGCGTTGGCCATCGCCGGGCAAGCCTTGCTTGGACTCCATCTAGCCACGAACCCACAACTGGCCCAAGCCTATGCCCATCGGTTGCTGCGCTGGGGGCTGGTCGGTGGTGTGCTCCTGGCAGTGGTGATGGGAGCCGGGTGGAGCCTGCTCCCCGGTGTGTTCACCAGCGATGCGGATGTGCTCGCCCAGGTCAGAGGCGTTTACCTATTCATCGTCTTGATGCAACCGCTGAACGCGATTGTGTTTGTCTGGGACGGTCTTGCGATTGGGGCGTCGCGGTTTGCGTTCCTGGCCGCATCGACGGTGGCCTCAGCTATCGCTACTGCAGCGGTGCTGGCGGTTGTGCAGTTACGGGATTGGGGTCTGGCTGGGGTGTGGTGGGCTCTGGTAGCGATGATGTTGGTTCGATTTGCGACGCTGGCGTGGTGGCATGTGACCGGTCCGCTTTCGAACGGACCAGGTCCATCCCGCGAGTCTCCGGCAGTCGCGTAACGAGCAGCATTGCGATCAACAGACCTCCAGCGAGCGCCGATATCGTCTTGGGTAGCCCGATGTCGTCGACGATCAGCGCTCCAATCACAAAGCCGGTGATGCTCCCGCCGATCGCAACATTCGTTATCCATCCGGCAGCTGTTGCCCTGACTCGTGTCGGGAAGAGCTCCGATCGGTGGGCGGCGATGGCTGGCGTCAACATGCCGAGACCCATCGTGGCCAGAAAAACCGCAGGCGCAAGGACCCAGCCGCTGTCCAGGGTGTAGAAGGCGACGCCGCCGACGGCACCCAGGAGCATTGCCGCGACGGTCGTTCGCTTCCTGCCGATTACGTCCGCCATCCGCCCGCCGATGATGACACCAGCGGTGCCGAGGCCGCTGAATACCATGAGCAGGAAGCGGGCCGGGGCCGTTTCCCATTCCAGGTCATCGACAAGTCGTTCCATTACGAAGGCGGTCGCCGGGGATGAGAAGACGGCGATCAGAAAAGCGATTGCAGCCAGGGGCCAGAAATGGCGGCCGAGGCCTGCCTTGAGCGCCGTGCGGAACGTGACGTTTCGTTCATACTGCACGTAGGCACGGCTCTCGGCGAGGAATCGCACCAGGATGGGCAGAGCTAGCAATCCGATGCCGGTAAAGGCAAAAAGCAATCTGTATGAGTAGTCGCTCCGTTCTGCGATGGGGAGGAGAGCGAGGCCGATGCCTGAACCAGAGGCACCCGCGAGTGCATACAGACCAATACCGAGGGCGCGGACCCGCGGGGATAGCTCTTCGGCGAGAATCACTATTGCCAGACCGGCAACTGCGACGACCGCAATCCGGGTCACACTCTGCGCCAGCGTGAACGTGATCGGGTTGGGAGCGATGGCGGTCAGGAGGTTGCCGATCGGCATCAGGCCAAACGCCACCAGGAACGGCAATCGACGTCCCCTTCTGTCGGCAAAGAGCATGAACAACAAGCCGAGTAGCGAAGCAAGGCGGGTAGCTGCAAAGACCCAGTTCATACCGCCTTCGGTTAGCCCGAGCGCGCTGCGGGAGAAGGGCAACGTGTGGCTGAGTTGGCTGGCTCCGTAGCCGACCACAAACGCGACGAAGACCATGAGGGTGAGAATTCGTCGATCTCGAATAGTGAAATCAGAGATCACTGGCATGTGGTTGTCGGCCCATTGAGGTATCGCATCAGCGGACCGAGGTTAACCTGCGAAACGACCTGGAGGCGCCAACTAACTCCTGGGAACAAACTTACGCGGTGTCGCGTTGAGGTCCAGCGAGTAGAGGAATCGGAGAGCAATTGGCAGACACGACACTTATCGCCGCGATTTTTGCCGGTGCGGCATCATTCCTTTCGCCGTGCGTATTGCCGCTGCTTCCGGGCTATCTGAGCTTGATGTCGGGTTACTCAACGAGAGAGTTCGCTGAAGGAAACGTCTCGATGTGGAAGGTGGCGCGAGCCACCCTGCTGTTTGTCCTTGGCTTCACCCTGGTGTTCGTAGTCCTGTTCGGAGGGGCGGCATCGACACTAGGACGGCTGCTCCAGGGCAACGTCTTCACCACAATCGCCGGTTGGGTGATTGTGATTATGGGGCTGTTTATCGCCGCTACTGCGATTTGGACGCCCAGCTTCCTCCTCCCGGTAATGAAGGATCGCCGCAAGGAGGTGCGGCCCAGCAAGTTCGGTTCCTTTGCGCCACCAGTGATGGGTATGGCGTTTGCGTTCGGTTGGACCCCGTGCATCGGTCCGTTCTTGACCGCAGCGATCGCCCTCGGTGCCGATGGGGACACGATGGGCAGAGGCATGGTTGTCCTTGGGTTCTACTCGCTTGGCCTTGGCGTGCCGTTCTTGGTATCGGCTCTTCTGCTGGCCAAGACCTACTCGCT
>RCNF010001111.1_pt1 | contig 14100 bp, 10 predicted proteins | sample 2041311 | NCBI WGS metagenome assembly RCNF01 (sample SAMN09708228, study PRJNA481090) | Marine sediment metagenome, whole genome shotgun sequencing project. | biome: marine sediment; feature: ocean; material: sediment; isolation source: Sewage treatment plant 2 marine sediment (STP2) ... | reverse complement strand
AAGAAAGAACACCGGTCACTTGCGAACTTTGTAAGGCTTTGCGTGATTACCTGCTTGGAGCACCATTACGACACGGCATGGCCACCGCCCGAGCCCGACGAGTAAAATAACCCAACCCAGGCAGAAGAAGCAGGCTAAAATAGTCATTTTCATTCTCTAAAAGTCTATAAGAAAGGCTCCCTTGAGACATTTCTGTCAAGGGGGTTCGCAGCCAGGCGCGCACTAGGCTGGGGGGGGTGCAGAAGGGCTGTGTACGCCGTCGGCTCGCCCATTCTGCCGCTGATTCGCCCCCTGCGCGTTCTCCGGTACGCACGACGTGCCAAACTCGAGCGACGAGTGGTCTGGAGAGCAATGGTACCGGTTCTGCTTACATTCTGCGCCGGAGCGGCAGGGGAGATGTTTGGCTATGCCCTGGGGGTGGGGCGAGCCGAGGAAAGGCTCCTGGAGTTTGAGCGAGAGCGCGACAAGGAATTCTCCCCTCGTGATCTGGAGGCGTTATCGAGGGGAGAAGGGGAAAGACGCATTGCGTGATTTTTCGATCGTGATTCCGACTTATGGTCGGCCCGACAGCCTGGAGCAACTCCTCCGTTCGCTGACGGGATTGGAGTATCCATCCGATCGATTCGAGGTCATCGTCGTGGACGATGGTGGCTCCCTTCCCCTGGAGCCCATATTCACGGCCTACCGCGACCACCTGAACCTGAACCTCCTGTGGCAGCGAAATGCGGGTCCAGGCGCAGCACGGAATCATGGGGCCTTGCAGGCACAGGGAAAGTACCTGGCATTCACGGACGACGATTGCGTAGCCGATCCGGGCTGGCTGCGAGCACATGCCGCCGCACTGGGGAATTCGGAACACGCAATCTGCGGGGGCAGAACCCTGAACAGACTCGAGGAGAACATCTTCTCCGAGGCAACACAGTTGCTGGCAGACTACATCTATGAGCACTACAACCCAACCCGAACCTTTGGGGCCTTCTTCCCGACCAACAACCTGTCCGTGTCCCGGGAAGCTTTCCTGGAGATCGGGGGTTTCGACGGGTCGCTCCGATTCGGCGAGGATCGTGATCTCTGCTATCGATGGGCCGCCCGTGGGCACGCGTTTCTCGATGCGCCCGAAGCGGTCGTTCGTCACGCTCACGCTCTGACGTTTTTGTCCTTTCTGCGATTGCACCACTGTTACGGCGAAGGCACGCACCGATTTCGGAAAGGCTGCATCAAGAAGGGGTTTCCTCGTCTGCAGATCAGCCCCGCGCTCTGGTATGTGAACCTGGTACTCTCCGGAGTGAAGGAGCGGAGGGGTTTGCGGGGACTGATCCTGAGTATGGCGCTTGCGGTAACGCAAGCAGTATCCTTCAGCGGGATGATCCGGGGTCTGCTCCCTCCCGGAGACAGGGACCCCCGTCCGGGAGGGGAAGGCCCCGATCGATCCGCTTCAAAGTAGAGGGGTGGCGGGTATGGCAACCCTGAAGAGCAAGTTGGCTCTATTGGCAGGCCTCCTCGACGGGAGCAGGGCGTATACTGGGCCTGCCTGGCTCGTTCTCGACGTAACGCGGCGATGCAACACCGTCTGCCTGGGTTGTTACTTTCATTGTCTCCAGCCTCGAGATCCCTCACCTGGCGATCAGAATGTTAAGGACTTGCCCCTTGATTTGGTAGATCAGCTGATCCGGGAGCTGGGCCCGCTCGGAACGCGGGAGGTCGTCCTGGTGGGGGAAGGAGAACCACTCCTCCATACCCGCCATTTGGACATCATTACCGCCTTCAAGAAAGCGGGCATGAAGGTGCAGTTGTTCACAAACGGCACCCTGATCGGCGAAGGGATGGCGGAATCTCTTGTCGAGAGCGGCCTGGACGTCTTGCAGTTTACCCTCTGGGCCGTCAACGCCACGGAGCATGCGAAGTGGCATCCCGGCGAGAGCCTGTCGTATGTCGATCGCAGACGCCGCGCCCTGGAGTTCATGGCACGGGCAAAAAAACGCAAGGATCAACCGCTTCCGCGGGTAAACATCCAAATGATTCTCAATCGAGACAATTTTACGAATATGGAGGAACGCGTGAACTGGGTCCTTGCCAGCGATTGTGAGGAAGTGACCTTCGGGTTCTTTCGTGACTGGGGCGGCCAGCATGAGAACCAGTGCCTGCTGCCTACGGACGGGGAAGTGATTCGAGAGATTCTGCAATCGGCCAAGAGACGCCTTGAGGCGGCAGGCATCCAGCACAACGTGGACGAGTACCTTGACCGCGTCCGATTCGGTGCCGACGGATGGCGCGAATTCCCATGCTATACAGGCTGGTACACGACCTATGTGAAGGTGGACGGTACCGTGTTGGCCTGCGGCCACTGTTCCACGGTGATGGGGAACCTCCGGGAGAATGGGTTTGCCGACATTTGGAACGGGGCCACATACAGGGACTTTCGTCGCCGCAGTTCGAGTGCCGAGGGACTCATGTCCCTGAGAGGCCGGTGTAATTGTTCAAACTGTTGCATGTGGAAAGACAATCGGCGGGTGCACCGAGTCTTTCGATGGTTTGCCCCTCTTGCAGCTGTTGCCCCCCTCCGGTCTTCCCGCGCCTGATGGCTATCATCCCTCCACGCCGCGGACCTTGCAGTCCGCAAAGAACCCTGAGAGGGCTTCGGCCTGTTCCTTCAGGTATTCGGGGGGATAGGCCGGCAGGTCACAGAAGAGGGGATCGAGGCATTTCCCGGGACGAAACTGCTGCAGGAAGTATCGGTGGCTGCCCTTGAGCCATTCACCCAGTTGGGCGAGATCGTTTTTATCGAGGAGACCCGGTACGACGGTGGTGCGGAGTTCATACGACACGGCCGAGGCCTGGAGCAGCGCCACCGTCGCTTCCGTGGCGGTCACCAGTTCAGTCTCGGGCATGGCCGTGCGGGCGATGGCGCGGATCTTGTCCGGTGGCCCCTTGATGTCCACGGCCACGTAGTCCAGAAGAGAAGCATCCAGCAGGGCCCCGAGCCGTTCCGGCAGGGAGCCGTTGGTGTCCAGCTTGACCTGGAGACCGAGCCCACGGATTTGTCGGCACAGCTCGGGGAGTCCCTTCTGAAGCAAGGGCTCTCCGCCCGTCAGGCAGACGCCCTCCAGCATCCTGCTGTAGGTTGCCAGGTAGGCGATCACCTCGTCCAGGTCGAGGGGTGCCTGACCGTCCCCCTCCGCGTGCAGGACGAGTTCCGGGTTGTGACAGTAGGGGCAACGGAAATTGCAGCCCGGGAGAAACAGAGTGGAGGCCACGTGCCCCGGATAGTCGAGCAGCGTGGTCTTGGACCAGCCAAGAATGCGAACCGGCGGCTCCTCGGTGGGAAGCTCCAAGTCGGTCGGAATCAATGACATCAGGGTCAGTCTTGGAGAATTTCGCGGATTTCTCGCGGACCCATGGCCCACTTCAGAATCTGGCCGTCTCCAGCGACATTGAGCAAGACGGGAAGGTTCATCTCTCCAGTGTCCTTGCGTGTGACCTTGTCCCGGATCTGTCTGTAGTACTGGGTGAAGAGCTTACGACCCGTGGTCTCCTGCAGGTCCAGGATCTCGACGTGAAGGTCAAGGGTGCCCAAGTCCTCCTTCACCTCGTCGCATTTCGAGCAATTCGGCTTGGTGAAGAGCTTCCAGTCACTTGACCCGTTTACGCGGTGGGTTCGGCCCGTCATGAAGCTGTTGAGTTCCAGTACAGGCATCATTCGTACGTCCGGCCTTTCCAAGGAAACGTCGTCCGTAACGATCGGCTCCCTCTTCTCCTCCGCGATGGCCTTGTCCATGCCGTGGAGGGTGACCACATTTCCTGAGGGCTTCGTCGTAAAGAGCCTGCGGTCCAGGTATTCCTCCGCCTTGCCCTTGTTCCAGTTCTTGACGGGCCGATAGTAGCCCACGATCCGGGCGTACACCTCTGTCTCATTACCGCAAGACGGGCACTTTTCCTGCTCGCCTTTGAGGTACCCGTGGTCTGTGCAGACGGAAAAGGTGGGGGAAATCGTGTAATAGGGGATTCGGTAGTTCTCGGCGATCTTCCTTACCAGCTTCTTGCAGGCCTCCGTGGCCTCCGTGTCCTCGATGCTCTCCCCCAGGAAGCTGTGGAAGACCGTGCCGCCCGTATATTTTCGCTGAATCTCCTCCTGGAGGTCCAGAGCCCCGAACAGATCCGACGTGTGGCCCACGGGGAGTTGGGTGGAATTCGTGTAGTAGGGCGCCTCTTCGCCGGCGGTCACGATCTCCGGGTAGCGTTCCTTGTCGATCTTCGCGAGCCGGTACGATGTGGACTCCGCAGGGGTGGCCTCGAGGTTGTACAGATTGCCGGTTGCCTCCTGGTATTCGATGAGGCTGTCCCGCATGAAGTCGAGTACCTCAAGGGTAAACAACCGCCCTTCCTCGGCCACCAGGTCCTTGCCGAGGAAATTCGAGCAGCATTCGTTCATTCCCACGAGACCGATGGTGGAGAAGTGGTTGTCCCAGGTGCCGAGATACCTCTTCGAATACGGGAACAGCCCTTCGCCCATCAGCTTCGTGATGACTTCTCGTTTGATTTCAAGGGAGTCCCGGGCAGTATCCATCGTTCGGCCGAGTCGCTCGAAGAACTCTTCCCGGCTCCTGGAGAGGTAGCCCAACCTCGGAAGATTGATCGTGACGACCCCGATCGACCCTGTGAGCTCGGCCGCACCGAAAAGGCCCCCTCCCTTCTTCTTCAACTCCCGCTTGTCCAACTGAAGCCGGCAGCACATGGAGCGCACGTCGCCGGGTTTAAGGTCGCTGTTGATGAAGTTCTGAAAATAGGGGGTGCCGTACTTGGCGGTCATCTGGAAAAGAAGCTCCGCGTTTTCGCTGTCCCAGTCGAACTCCTCGGTGATGTTGTAGGTGGGTATCGGATATGGGAAGCCCCGGTCCGCCGCGTCCCCTCCCATCATCACTTCCAGGAAGGCGCGGTTGATCATGTCCATCTCTTTCTGATAATCGCCGTAGCAGCTGTCCTGGGCCTTCCCTCCGATGATGACCGGCTCGTCCTTCAGGTCCTGGGGCACGACCCAGTCCAACGTGATGTTCGTGAAGGGCGCTTGCGAGCCCCAGCGACTCGGGGTGTTCACGCCGAAGATGAAGCTCTGGATGTTCTGCTTCACCTCCCGGTAGTCAATGCCGTCATGCCGTATGAAGGGGGCCAGGTAAGTGTCAAAGCTCGAGAACGCCTGGGCCCCGGCCCACTCGTTCTGGAGGACGCCCAGGAAATTGACCATCTGCGCTATCAGGGTACTCAGGTGATGGGGAGGGTGAGAGCTGATCTTGTTCGGCACACCGCCGAGACCCTCCTGGAGGAGCTGTTTCAAGCTCCAGCCGGCGCAGTACCCGGAGAACATACACAGGTCGTGGAGGTGGAGCGTTCCGTTTCGGTGGGCGTTCGCGATGTCGTTGGTGTAGATGTTGTTGAGCCAGTAGTTGGCTGTTACAGTTCCGGAATTGTGAAGGATGAGCCCTCCCAGCGAGTAGTTCACGTTGCTGTTTTCCCGGACACGCCAGTCCGCCTGGCTGAGGTAGCCGTCCATCGTGTTCTTGATGTCCAGGGCCAGGCTCTTGGTTTCCCGTAGGCGGGCATGCTGTTCCCGGTACAGGATGTAGGCCTTGACCGTCCTGGCATGTCGCCTGTGAATCAGGACCTCTTCTACGAAATCCTGGATCTGCTCGACGGGGGGGATCGAGCGGGGATGGGTTTGTTTCACGAGGGTCTCACACACCTCGTTGGAGCAGCGAACGGCTTCGTCCCTGTCCTCCAGTTCCACGGCCTTCATGGAATTCACGATGGCCTGTGTGATTCGCTCCTGGTCAAAGGGAACGATCTTTCCGTCTCGTTTTCGGATGCAGTAGTTCTCGTCGGTCAGATGGAGAAACGCCGGTTTCTCCCTCGTGCCCGACTCGACGTATGCCTGCGCCATCTCGCCTCCTTGTGTGTACGGAGCATAGCTTCGTGTATGCGGAGTACAGCTTTAGAAGTTGTTTGTATTCTAGGCAATTGGTGTAGGTTATTTCAAGTAAATTCTTAAATAACCTATATCTAGTGCCTTCAGGATAGAGGTCTACTATATCTTGTTGCTTATTCCTGTCAAGGGAAAAATGCCCTGACCCTGGAACAGCGTCTTTCTTTGACACGGTGCTTCATAAGAAAAAACAGTTAAATTAGCGGCTTAGATGCTTCGAAAAGGGGTAAGAATTTTTCTAAAGGGCCCTCAAATGGGTTGCAGGCCCGGCCTCGATTCGACGAGTCGGGCGCGGCTCCTGCCGGAGACGCCCCTTTAGGGTCGGGCTCGGGCAATATGCGGGTTAGAGCACCTGGGTGACGAATATGGGGGGGACGGCAAGGTGGGTCAGCGAGAACCCTTTTCCCAGTCCTTCCTGAGCGATCGACAGGGCTCTCTCCAGGGTCGGGACGGGCGTGAAGCCCAGACGCTCGACGACTCCGGGCTCTTGAGCGCCCACCACCAGGATCTTCGACAGCCGTTTCAGAGCAAGGCAGCCCCAGGCCCAGACATAGATCGGATGGACCCCGTGGTAGGCATACTGACGGCGATACCGGTCGATGTACTCGGGTCTTGCCGCGAAATCTTCCTCAAAGCCCTCTTCGATCTCCCTGGGATCCCGGGTCTGGGGGAGGACACGATCGTAGAGTTCCACGTAGGAGGGATGGTGTTGTGGGTGGAATCCGGGCAGGAAGGGGTTCATCAGGATCATGACCCCACCGTCACGAACGACGGGACGTCCCTGATACAGATTGTACACATAGCCGAGGGCCATATTCGTCACCAGGATCGGGTTGATCCGGGAGAAGACCGAATAGGGAGAAAGGTTCGGAAGCCCCAGGAAGAGGGCGTCGGTCTGCCCCCTTGCCGTTGTATTCTGCTGTCGGGCCAGCGCGGCCAGCGTGGCAGGATGAACGGCGTCGATACGGCCGGCATGCACGGCAATCGGCTCGTAGCCGCTTCGCAGGGATCCGGACAGGTTCTGTTTGACAACCTCCGGTAGCCTGCCGGCCCAACGCATTGCGTGGGGAACGCGCCCGTTCGGGCCCTTCCCGGTCACGGACAGCAACCGATCGATCCCCGGGCCCCAAACCCGGTTGTTCACCACGGTTTCTACGGTGAAGACGTTGGCCTGTTGGGCCACGACGGCCCCCATTTCTTCCATCATTCCGTGGTAGCGGTTCCGGTCGGGATCCATCAAGGTGCCCTGCTCGAGCACGCCCACGTTGTGGTGCGTCCGGATACTCTCAAAGGTCCCGAGGCCCACCAGGATCGACTTCCACCCTCCGTTCATCGGGGTCCAGTTGACGTTCACATAGATGACCAGATCCGATTCCGTGACCGATCGGTTTACCTGGACGAGATGCCCGCTTCGGCTCCTGCCCAGTTCCACGATTCCGTCCGGGTCCTCAGCGTCGTGGTTGAAGATCCGGTTGGGCCCCATCTCTCGCCAGACCTTCCTGCCGAGCAGGTGGCGCAGTTCTGCGGGGGTCCACTTCCGATGGAGGCCGATGGCGCAAACCAGCCGGATCCGCTCCTTCTCTATACCGGCCCGAAAGAGCTCCTCCAGGATGACCTCTATGGCGCGACCCCTGACGTCCCCGGCGAGTGGGGGCAGGGGAAGGCAGGGATCGTCAAAGGCGATCGTTATGCGGTGGCCGGGGCGTACGAGGTCGGCAAGGGGTGGAGAGCCCAGGGGGCTTCGGAGGGCCCGCAGGACAGCCCCCTTGTAGTCGTGCAGGCCCGGCATCGGCTCCGGGGGGAGGATGGAACGGGTCTCATCGGGCAGGGACACACTGACCAGATCGTCTCCGGAGAACACTCTGCGCTGCATGTGGGATTGTCTCCTAGGTACGGGTGGTTGCGTTTTCTCAGGCCCCGTGGCTAATAGCTACTAATAGCTCTAACTCCCTTTCCCATCCAGCCTTTGGTGCTTCTCCAAGAATCCGGGCAATTCCTCCAGGCGATGGATCCGCAGGGGGTGGGGGATGCTGTTGCCCATCAGGATGAAGGGAATCCCGGCGGCCTCGGCAGCGATCCGGTCATTTTCCATGTCTCCCACATACACCGCTTCGTCCGGGGCAAGGCCCGTCTTCTCCAGGCAGTAGAGCAGCATATCGGGCGCGGGCTTCGGGCGCGGGACCTCCAGGATCGTTGAGACCACGTCGAAGACGCCCTTGAGCTCGAACCGTTCGAGAAGGGGGGGGATGGATTTCCCTCGATTGGTGGCCAGCGCGACCTTGTAGGATGCCTTCACTCGCGCCAGGACATCGTAGAGGCCGGGCTCCGGGTCCATGTATTCGAGAAACGGGAGGTAGTCGATCGAGTAGGCGATGCGCTCCGCCTCTTTCGCCTTTTCCGGGTCATCCGCGTAGAGGTGCGCGAACAACTGTGGGGTAGAGTAGACGTGACAGAGCCTTTTTGCCTCTTCATCCAGGGGTGGACCGCCCATTCTTTCAAGGATCGCGTCGTAATAGGCGACGTTGGATCGGATGGAGTCGAACAGGACGCCGTCGCAATCCAGCATCACGAGCTTGAGGTCGTGGTTTCGGGTGTTTTGGATCATCGGGTTTGCTTGCCTCGAGCGTTTTGGGGTGGGTCTTCCCAGCAGCCTAACAGCCGGTTTTTTTCAGGTCAATCCAGTCGACTCAGTCGTGCCAGTCGACTCAGTCTACTGAGTCGACTCAGTCGTGCCGGTCGACTTTGTCGCCCCCGCAGAGCATAGCCTCCCCGACAGTCTCCAAGCCTGATGAAATGTTCAGGGCAGGCTGGTAGGATCTTCAGGATGGGCACCGTACAGAAAACCGGCAAAAGGCACTTGATCGGCGTCGTGTCGGATACCCACGGGCTGATTCGGCCCGGATTGCTCGAAGCCCTCTCAGGGGTGGAGATGATCATCCACGCAGGGGACGTAGGGGGGCGTCGGGTCCTCGAGGTGCTGCGAGCCCAAGCCCCTGTTGTGGCGGTGCGGGGAAACATGGACGGAGGGGCGTGGGCACGAGGGTTGTGCGAAGCCGAGGTGATCGAGATCGATCGTTCTCTGCTCTACGTCCTTCACGATGCCGACGGAATCGACCTGGACCCCGCCGCCGCAGGCTTTCGGGCCGTCATCAGCGGCCACACCCATCGTCCGTCGCTGTGTCGGCGCAAGGGGGTGCTCTTCCTGAATCCGGGGAGCGCCGGGCCGAGGAGGTTCAGGCTTCCGGTCTCTGCCGCCATCCTGCATCTGGAGGGGGAATCGCTGGAGGCGGAGTTGATCGAGTTGAAGGATTGACGTGTGGAGAGGGAATCGAGGCCTTCTCACCGATCCTCATCGAGCAGGTCCGCAGATGCCTCCGGGCCACTTGGCCTTTCCCCTGCGGTGACCTGCAGGTGGGAGTTGACGGGCACGACAACGTGGAAGGTGCTGCCCACTCCAGGGACGCTCTCCGCCCATATCCTGCCGCCAAGACAGGTGAGAATCTCTCTGCAGATCGAAAGTCCGAGGCCGGTCCCTTTTGGTTTGTCCGTAAGGGTGTCGCCCACCTGTTTGAAGCGCTCGAAGATGTGCGGAAGCTCCTCAGGAGGAATCCCGACGCCTGTGTCGGCCACGAGAAGGTGCAGGGAGCCGCCGGGGTCGGAAGGCCCCTCTTCTTCCTCGCGGGCACCTTGAATGTGGATCCTGCCTCCACGGGGGGTGAACTTGATCGCGTTCCCCAGTAGATTCGAGAGAACCTGAAGGATTCGATCCTCGTCTATCTCAAAGGTCGGCAACCCTGCCGGGATGTCGATCTCCAGGTCGAGGCCTCTTTCCAGGAGGAGGCCCCGGACGCCCTCGGCCGCCTTTCGAACCACGGCCACCGGCACCAGCCTCTGAAGGTTCCATTCCATCTTGCGGGCGTCGATCTTCGCCAGGTCCATGATGTCATCGATGAGCCGTGTGAGCCGTTCGCTCTCACGGTTGATGATCGCCAGGAATTCCTCCAGCGTTTCGGGCCTGTGATCGTCGTAGTTCAGGAGGATTTCCGAGAACGAGCGGATCGACGTGAGGGGTGTTCTCAACTCGTGGGACACGGAAGAAAGAAACGCATCCTTTGTCTTGTCGAGTTCCTTGAGTTCGCTGTATGCCTGGTGGAGTTCTGCGGTCCTCAACCTGACCCGCTCCTCGAGTTCGTCATTGAGCTTGTGTATTTCCGCCTCCGCCTTCTTGCGGTCGGAGATGTCCTGGAGCAAAAGGACCTTGCCGGTGCTGGTCCTCAGGCTCACGACGATCAACTCGAGGGGGACCGTTTCGCCGTTCTTCTTCTTTCCGGTGCCCAGGCCCTTGAAGAAGCCTTCCTTCTCGACCCGACTGTAGAACCCTCGCCCGCTCTCCGTTTCCGAGATCGCCTCGAGTTCCAGGAGGTCCGTCTTCTGGTTGATCATCTCCTCGGCGGTGTAGTCGAACATTTTCGTCACGGAGCCGTTGCACATCAGGATCCGGTCCTCCTCGTCCACGACGAGGAGGACGTCCGGATGGATGCTCAGGATGATGTCCTCCAACTCGTCCTGCCTGCGCAGGGCTCGAATCCAGCCGCGGTAGATGAGCCAGATGAGTCCTGCCAGGTAGAGGAGCACCACGTTCGCATAGAGCTGAAAATTGTCGAGCTTCGAGTAGAAATTCAGGAAGCCATAGACCCTGTCCGTGATGTTGATGCACACGGCAAGAAGGGCAACGCCGATTGTGAGCGCAACGATCAACGCAAGATTTCCGATTTCCCGGTTGCTCGTCTTCATCGTTCTCATTTCGGCTCCCCCTTACCCAAGGGCCCGCGAACGGTTTTACCAACCATAACTTAAAAGAACATCGGCTGTTTTGGAGTAAAAAATTACTTATTTCGGATCAAATCCTGAGGAAGGGCAAGCCAAGGGTGAAGGTGGCGGCCTGGCGAAAACCGCAGGTCTTCGAGACCGCAGCCACATAACGCTAAGGCCTTCGAAGGGGTGAACACCATTTGAACACTCTGTGGACACGCAGGTTTTGCCCTGTGTGGCAGCAGAACCCGCAATCGCAGTTTCTGCCCACGTCCATCAACCCCTCATGAGTGATCGTCTGACCCCGGAATTCCCGGAAGGCCGGGCCGTTCCAGATTGCCCCGAAAGAACTCTCTCTCAGCAGACCGACAGGCAAGTTACAGGGGTTGCAGGGCATAACCGTCCCATCCGTCTTGATGCGGGCATGAATCCACCCGATATAGCAGGGCAGCTTCTCCCATACCGCCTCACCGATGTGATACCGGAGCAGTGTCTGATCGATGTTGCTTTCCAGGGAGAGGGCTTTCAGGTCGCGCTTCATCTTCTTCAACGTAGTTGTCAACACCCTTTCCTCATCCGGGGAAAGGGCCATGAAGTCGAGCTGGCCCTTTCGCGTCTTGACGGGGGAGAAGGATAACTGGTTGGATCCGGTCTCGTCGGCTATGCCGGGCATTGCCTCCACACTTCTGTAATTGTCGCGGGAAATCGGCCGGTGCAGGACCACGGACGGCAGGGGACTCTTCTGTTCTGCCTTGATTCGGGCGAGGTCTTTCAGCGAAGCGACGATCTTGCTGAAATTGTCCGGGGGGGCTCCCGGATAGTTCCTCTCGTATTCCTCTTCTGAACTTGCCCACATGCTGATCTTGAGCACATCGAGCGAAAGGGCAACGAGTGCCTGCAACCTGCTTTCGTCCAACAAGGTACCGTTCGTATAGAGGACGACCTCGAACCCTGCGTCTTTCGCGGCGGCTACGAGCTCAACAAGACGAGGATGGACGAAAGGCTCTCCCTCTCCCAGCAGGACCATCGTTTCTGTCCGGAATGCCTTCAGCTCGCTGCACAGGCGCTTGAACATCGCCTCGTCGATGTCCTGTATATTCGGGTCGCCCGGCGCGGGAATGCGGACCTTGTCAGAATGAAAACGGCAACCCGGACACTTCAGGTTGCATCGGCGCGTGACATCCACCGTGACCGTAAAAGGACCGGTGCGAGCCGTGTTCCCCGAGAGCAATCCCCTCAACAACCCTATCCTCTTTGAGAGCATTGTCTAAAGGTTTCCTTGCCCTCGAGACTTGAGGCCCCGGTTCATCTCCGGAGGGCCGCGATCTTGTTGTAGAACCAGCCGACGAAGGAACCGCCCATGGTTCCAAGGGCGAAACCGTACAGGAACCCGACGAAGCTTCCCAGAAAGGAGACCCGGTACCCGATGAAATACTGGCTCAACAGTGCCAGGTGAGGGCCCACGGGCTTCCCCCCCTTCAAGACGAGCCAGTTCGTCGCCAGGAACAACGCGAGGCCGCAGACGATTCCCAGGGTAAGCCCAAAGACCTTTGCATTCAGCCAGAGGACACCGCTGAACAGCTTCTGTTCGGTGGCCCGATCTTCTTCCTTTCGCCCTTTCATGCCTCTCGCCTCCCGCGCTCCCGGCGCTTCATCAGAAATGCTCGAAGAAATCCTGGAGGGACAACATCTCGGCCTTCTTTCTTGCCATGTAGAGGTGGACGGCAAGGATGAAATTCCGAAGATAGGCAAACAGCCATCCAAACAGAAATCCCCAGACGAAAGCGTATCCAAAGGCCAGACAGGCCCCTTGGATCGTGACCGTGTACCCGATGAAGTATTGCTCCAGGAGTGTCAGATTGGGGCCGACGACCTCTCCACCCTTGATGACCAGCCAAAGGGTTGCCAGGAAGATAAGGATTCCTGAGGCGGTCCCCAAGGAAATCGCGAAGGAAAGCTTGTCCATTCGGGCGAATGCAGGCGCAAGAAGCCCTTCCCGCAACTCGGCCGTTTTCTGCTCCTCGAGGTACTCTTCTTCCTCGTTGACACTCCAGAGGTCATGGCTCGAGCCGAGGACGTTCTCGGCGGCCAGCATCCCCGTGATCATCGAATGATCCATATTGTTGTACCGATGCATGCCATTGCGGCCGATGGTCTGGAGATTCTCGATGGTCCCGAGGAAGGTTCGAATCGTTTCCAAGTTCTCTTCATACCCGTGGTTGTACACGGGATAGGCCTTCGGCTGACGCACCACGCAGCTGTCGATCACATCGTTCGCGTGGGCAAGCCCGAGTTCTGCCAACTCCGAGGAGGCGAGCTCCCGCAGGTCCTCATCGGGCATCCGCCAGACCTCATCCCCTTCGTCGCAAAAGTATTCCATCCCGAGACTGGTCTTGTCCGGATCCGGAACCATGGCGGCGCTCCAGTTCTTGAAGTTCTGGATACGCCCCACCCTCACCTCCGGAGCGTGGACATAGATCCACTGGTCCCGAAAGACCTCCCGCTTCTCGAGGACGAGAACCACAATAAGGAAGGAGCGGTAGGCCAGTTTGCGGGCCGCCTCGCATACCTCCTCAGGGGCCTTCGGATCGAGCATGCCTACGAGCGTCGAGATGGGAACGCTGGAAATCAGCTCACCAGCCGGGAATTCGCGCTCTTCTCCGTCTTCCCGGGAAACCACACGAAGAATCCGTCCCTTCTCGAGGCAAAGCCGAGTCACTTCGGAGCGCAATCTCAGTCGTCCGCCCGAGGATTCGATCGCCTTCCGAAAGCTTTCCCACATCATTCCAGGCCCCTTCACCGGGTAGTCGAAAGCCTCGATCAGGGACTTTGCCTTCTGGACGCCGAAAAGGGCGTTTGCGATGGCCGTGGAAAGGGACAACCCCTGGATGCGCTGTGCGGCCCAGGTCGCGAGGATTTCATCGCAGGGAATCCCCCAGACCTTTTCCGTATAGGTCTTGAAGAAGGTTCTGTAGAGTCGTTCACCAAAACGGTTGGAGACCCACTGTTCGAAGGTCTCCTCCCGGGGTTGCTTCCAGAGTTGGGCCCTCAAATAGCTCAGCGGAATCCGAATGCTTTCCGTGAGGCCCAGGTTTGCGAGGGCGTTGAGGGGCTTCAGGGGGTAATCAAAGAAGCGGCCTCTGTAGTAGATGCGCGAAGTGCGCGGGACGCTTAAAAAATCATCGCCCAGCATCTCCCTCCAGAGCTTGTCGACCTCTTCGTTCTTCGTGAAGAAGCGGTGCCCCCCGATATCGAAGGCGTATCCATCGTATGTTTCTGTGCGAGCGATGCCCCCGACCTGGTCGGCCCGTTCG